>Ga0115013_10002458_pt1 | contig 10317 bp, 3 predicted proteins | sample SouAtlMetagenome_2_FD_88686 | JGI IMG/M metagenome (GOLD analysis project Ga0115013, IMG submission 88686) | Marine eukaryotic phytoplankton communities from Atlantic Ocean - South Atlantic ANT15 Metagenome | ecosystem: Environmental > Aquatic > Marine > Oceanic | place: South Atlantic Ocean... | reverse complement strand
GCACCCACAACGCCGCCAAGAACTCCCGAGACTATCGAGACGACGGAATCGCCATCAAATTTAGAAGTAGGGTCAAGTCCAAGTCGCGTACTTCCCTCAAATATTGATGACACTTTAGTGCGATTGGACGATTTGCTGTCAAAGTGTTTCACGAGAAAGCGAACGCGAAACGTTCTGAAAAATGAACTGCAATGCCCTTCATCTGAGGAAGGTGTTAGAAAAGATAGACCATCCAATATTGACGTAAAAGAAGCCTCCGACGATTGCAACTTAGATCCTAATTGGCATTCATCCAGCCAAGTACCTATGCCTGGAACGCCCCTCAAAGAGAAGACTTCCTCAATGGCTTCCGTACTTTTAGCCGAATCCCCCCCAAGTGCATGCGGATCAGAAGCACTTCACCTTCCTGATCTATCGAATACTTCGCGACATTCACTTCTAATTTTTCAGGACAACGACTTGTCGCTTTCCAATAGGGAGACAAGTACAATTTCAAATAGTACTGGAAACGACGATTTAATCGAATCGAGTATGGTCAGGGACGGGGACAAGAACACAATGGATTTTGATAGGTTTAATAGCCATAATTCAATGGATTCATGTATGTCTGGGGAAATTGTTAACGACGAACGCCAGCTATCCGATAAAGATTCCAAACATCTTGATCAGCTTGAATCATGCCATTTGGATAAAACTGCCAAAAGTTATTCAGATATTTTGGCCGAACGTCATTTGCACCTTGACGATAAAACTGACCTTTACCAGTATCTAGGCGGATATTTATGATCAGTTTATTTCCACAGATTTTTCGTTTCATTTGTTGGATACAAATAAATGTAGTCGTTCCAACTGATTGAAATGTAAGGAAAGAAAACTTGTGCAAAGATTAAATCTTACAATTTCTAACTTGTCAATAATTAATTTAACACAGTAATTTCGATCTAGATTGTGATTTACATGTTGTTGTCGTGAAAAAATGACCTGCTTGAAATCAAAAAAATAATGTGGACATTGTTTTTGAATTTGTCCTGTCTATATAGCTTAACTTCAGGGTGACGTGTTTGAAATTTGAAAAAATATCTTTTGAAAATCTGTTCAGGGTTGGAACAAAGCGTGTGACGTGATCGATTGACAAAACTAATTTTGCATTTCCATCGATGCGTTTACATATCCCAAATAGTGTTGTATACACCTGAAGTGAAACCGATCATCATGAGCAATACAACTTCAATTCCAGTGGTCGCAAAATTCTTTTTGACGTTATACCACGCCCTTCCAGTCGTAAATGTTCCGTTTACACAGTTCAATATATCATTTTCGTTGCTGAGCGCTGCCTTTTTGTCGAGCGTGCGATTCTTAAGTGAATTCATTTTGGTGAGCTCCTTTGGATGGCCCAAAGATGCTACGCCCACTCAAGATGCTGCTGCTAGCTGTGCATCCATTTGCCATTCGACGATTCTATGCACGGGCTTGATCGTCGCATTTCTAACGCAGAGATACGACGTTGCAGCAAAGATCAAAGACCAAGGCGCCGACAAGAAATGGTGGCCAGATCTTGCCGATTCATTGTTGCAATTTTGCACAGGGTATATGATTTACGATACCTTCATAGGTATTCTTTATACGCGATGGAATTCCGAGCTCCAGACGATCGAGTTTGGTCCTGACGACCACTTGTTTTTGGCCCACCACTTTATGACTACCTCGTACATGACCAGTGCCAGAATCATTGGTGCTGGTTACATGTCGGCCATGATTTGCATGCTTTTGGGTGAACTTACAAACCCACTCCAAAATCTATACATGATAGGAAATTTGGCCATGTCGTTGGACTGTTGCAATGGACCAACAGCGCAACAATTCCATTCCTGGATCACGGTAGCATTTGCGGCGGCATATTTCACAGTACGGGTATTCATCGGGCCACCTTTCTTCTTGTACACCACATATGCATTGTTGTTCACAAAAAAAGGAAGAGCCAATGTTCCTCTAATGCTCAATATTGCATGGAACATTATGATCTGGGGCGTTGTTTTTGGTAGCGGAAGTTGGATAGTAAAGTGCTATAACATTCTAGTCGAATTTGCTGCAGGGTCGACAGGTGCTGAAACGCAACAAGAATTATAGAGAACTATTTTTGAGGGTGGTGTTGTACTTAAGTAAGGGCATACTCGGCTTTCATAAAACGCAAATGAATAGATCGCGTATTCAATAGTAGAATGATAACTATTTTTCGAAGATTGAAACAAATGGTTATAGTCTATGGAGTTTTAAGGCTGAAATAAGTAGCCATAATAGATTGAATTTGGTTGGTCATCTCTAGATTTGATTGGACATCTCTAGAATCCTCGCCATTATTATTCTTATCCATCATCATTCATCATGATGCCCCCACCAAATTTACGATTGCCTATATTTCCAGGCATTTTAATTTTTTTAAGGACACTTTTCATATTCATTTTGTCAAATCTATTTTGTGCACGCCCATATTTACGATCATCATGCTGGCCCTGAGTAGGTAGTGGAAGGGGATCCTTTCGTCCAAACGGGGCTACATTATCGTAACTAGTATCAGTTTCGATTCCAACTCTGCTCTCGCTAGTATCAAACTCTTCATTCTGCGCCGCGTTGAGCAAGCCACCACCATCTCTATTCTCAAATTGTGTTGGCTTCTTTGTGCTGAAGGTTTTCTTTAAGGTTCCAAAAAGTTTTATATTCGGCAAAATGGCATTAGCTGTAGCTGGATCAGGATTTTCAGCTGAAAATTTATTAACGTTGTAGTCATTGTCGTGAATTGAACCTTTCCTTAGCTTCTCTCCCCCTTTATCATTATCACCGTCTTCTGCGATAGTTGCCGGGCCTCCACGTAGCCCTTGTGGACTCTTACCTCGCGTTGGCCTCCCCGTCAAAAGACCTTGGTCGCTGAATGTTGTGCCCAACGAACGCAAGGATTTTACTGATGCCAGCTTCGGGCGTTGTCGTTCTAAGCTCTCAACGCCTTTACCAAGTGATGCTTTTGTAGGCTTTGGAAGCTTAACTTTGGTCGGACGTAATTGTGATTGGCCGATGTTATCAAAATTGCTATCAAAGTCGCCGAAGCTGCTATTGCTTTTGCCTCTCATACCCTCCATTTCTTTTCGTAAACTAGAAATTGTGAATTTCCCCCCCTCCTTCTGCTTTTCGAGTTCTCTAATGTATACTTCTGCAGGATCTACAGAGTCGCTCACTATTTCTCCCGTCTTTTTTCTCTTAGGCCTTCGATTGCCCTTGTGGTGCCCATCAATATCTGATGCTATACTTTGGTCGTCAGAGCTATCGCTGTTGGTACTTTTGTCCCGATTGCTGGTCAAGTTTTTGTTACTCTTGAATTTCTGACTTTTCAACATATTTCGCCCGCTCAACATTCGTTTTACATCGCTAGGCATAGAGCGTGCCTTCAATCGTTTCAAGTACTCACCATCGAACTTGTCACTTTCCTCGTCAGAGTCTTTTGACTCTTCGATAAATGCTGTTGCGTTTTCATTATAAATCAAAGGGTCAGAGCAATCATCATCGACGCTTCGGTCATGTGATGAAAAGGCTGTAATCAAAAAGTCTTTGTCATCTTCAGCTTTACTATCATCTGATTGATAGTTTTCGCTTGTCTCAAGCCCATAGTCTTCTTCAGAATCGGAATTGCAATCGAAAACCTCTTTCATTGCTAACCGAAACTCCTTGGTTAGAGTCCTATTCAGTTTCTTCGTTGATTTGTTTTTCTTTTTTCTTTTTCTACCATTTTTCCCTCTTTTCTCTCCTTCGAATAGGAATAGTCGTGGCACGATTTGCAAATCCTTTTCTTTTTTTTCCTTTCTCTTTTCCCTCTTAGCCTCCAACGCACGTTGGCGTTCTCGAAGCCGCTGATTAATTTGGGCAACCACATTTTTATCAGCCACCACTGTGTCCCACGTTAGATCAAATTCAGCTTGTTTGTCCTTTAACTTTCGATCAAGACGGCTTTCGATGTTTTCATATTCTTGAAGTCCAAGGTCGTATACTTCATCACCAATTGAAATAAATGAATTTCCCAAAGAATCTGTTTCTTCTGCATTTGAATGACTCAGTTGTTCCACATCGATTTCTGTATCCCCTTCGGTGTTCGAATCAACACTTGACACATAGTCATTATCTTCCTCGTCGTCACCTTCTGAAATTCTTGAAACAAGTGAAGGATGGAAAGTAATGGAAAGTAAAGGGTCAGTCTCACTGATTGACTTCTCGCTACGACTGACATCATCGAGATTTTTTTCTGATGGATCAGAATCACTATGAATTGATTTGTCAATTTTGTCGTTTATAATCCAAGGTCTGTCCCTTGCTTTCATTGCAGCAACAACACCACTTTGGGACAAGGTTCTATTTTGAACGAAACTATCTTTCAATGTTTTTGATAGTTGTAGTGTTCCTAGGCTGACGTCATCGCCATGCTTGGTACGTTTCTTTTTCTTCTTCTTAAAATGCAATCCAAGCGTACCACGCTTTGGCGTGTTCTTTGTACCTCCAGAACTTGACTGTCTTTCTTCTTTTTTTTCCATTTCCCTCGAGTCAGCAGAATGATGGAGAAATTGTTCTTCTGACGACTGATTTAGATGGTTGGATAGAATGTTATCATTTTCACCATCTGTGGTAGTATTAGGTATTTCGTAATTTGATACGTTTAAAGCCTGAGACGAACCTATCACATTACTTTCTGCATTAGAAAGCTCACTTGTAGCTTCTAAAAGAGATGTTTTCGACAGTTCTTTTTCTTTCTCCGCTACAGCATGACTATCTTCAATCATGCTTTGTTCTTTATATTCAGAAATTTCGATCATCTCCTCCATGTGACTTGAGTTTGAACTACTATCCAATGATGAGCTCCAAGACGATGCATCGCTTTCTTGCGATTCCTCAGACGAAAAAGTTTCATGTGACTCCCACGAATCATAAGAGGATCCATCTATTGAGGTGCCCTTTTTTTTCTCAATCGTCTCTTGAACAAGCTGTTCTTGCATTACCTTTTCTCTCTCAAGCTCTTCTGCTTCATTGCCAAAACCCAAAGCTAACATTTGTTGCTTAATTAGCTCTTCCTGCAGACGTTTTGCTTCTTGCAACTGCTGCTCTTGCCGTTGCTTCTTGGCATTTCTACCAAAGACTCCACCAAATACACCCATTTTAGGTTCTTCCTTCAAATTATCCTCAAGGTGTGGAGGCTGCAATGGTGGAGATCCAATAATTTGAATTTCGGTTTTTGTAGCATTTGGAATTTTTGTATCAGTAATTTCATTACTACCAGTTTGCGCAGTATGCAGTCTTCCCGTGTCATCCCTAAGTATACTTTGCTTTTTCCTCCTCATCATTTTGGCTTTTTTCCGTTTTTCTTTCTCTTTTCTACGCTGTTCCCTCCTCTCTTCCTTTTGCTGTCGTCGTTCTTCTTTATGTTTCCTTCGTAGTTCTATCTCTAGTAGTTTCTTTGTGTTTACGAAATCAACTTCTGTTTCATTTCTTTGGTTCCTCATTATTTCTAGTTCGTTAAGATCTTCTTCGCAAAGTTCCTCATTTCGACCTTTCTTCATCAAAATCTGAAGCCATTGAAATTCCTTTTTATCAAGTCTCTGTCCAGCCCTTTGTCGACCAAGCAATTCACGCTTATAAATAGAGTCATCGTCATCGATCGATTGCTCTTTCAAATTATTAGAATTATGCTCTTTCTGTTGCCGAATGGATCGCTTGCTAGCCATCCGTTCAAATTTCCTCTGTGATCTTCTGCTAGCTAAACGTTCTAATTTCCTCATTGTTGAATGATTAATTGTCGGAGTTTTAGTGGATTCTTCCGTTATCAATAATGGTTCTTCGCTTTCAATCCTTGAAGGATGAGCATCGCATTGATCCAGATTTCTATTAGGATCCAAACGACAATCTAAATCACTATCAATATTATTCGACTTGGAAGGGTTTGTCTCACACTTTTTTAAAGAGGCTTCGCATTCATTTTGATCCTCATATTTAGTGACTTCTCTATCTTCACCAATTCCCTCGGCGCGTTTCTCGCTCCCAATTTTCAGATGTTGTGTACTTTGTTGAAAATCGATTACTTTTTTGATCTCTTTTGGATGCTGTAGATTACTAGACCATGATTTCTGTTGATTGATATCATCTTCTTGATGGGCATCTATAATATTTCGATCAAATATTCTCGGAATAACTTGATCCTTGGCTTCGACATTGGGTTCAATCGAACCATCACCTTCGTGTAGCAATGTTTGCTTCTCTACATCATGGCTTTTATGATTATTCCTTGTCTGTGTTGAAACCTCAATACTATGATGAGGGCGATTCTCTTTGATGAACATTTCTGTGGATTCCATCTCTTGCCCCTCTACCGTCATGCCAGGGTGAGGTGGTAGGACTTGTTGAACAATTTTAATTTCTGCTGACGTACAATCGTCACCAGACGCAAACGTCGAACTGGGATGATTTGACTTTTTATCTACTCTGCCTTCTTCCAGTTTCTCCCCCATATTGATGCTTTCTTCCGAACTAGCAGTTTTTACATCTTCACTCATCTTTTCATACAGGTTTGTGCCGTTTTGAAGTAAACCTGTATGTGTTTCTATATGCGCATCATTGTTGGATTCGTTAATTGCAAGAGCTCCCACGTGTAGACCATCATCTACACTATTTCCTATAGCGTAACTGTTCAAGTGTTCGGCATCAACTTCTGAGTTCTGGATTTGTTTGGATGGCAATTCACTGATTTTGCTACTGGAGTCGTCATTTGTTGCTTTGTCAGTGCATTTATTCGTAGAAACTTCATCTTTGGATTCCTGAAAATGAGAATTAACCTCTTCGATATCCGTTGGTATTTCAGCATTTCTTTGGTCATGAAATGATATTGAAATGCGATTCTCGGTGTTCTTTTCCTCTTGTGATTTGGTTGACAAATATGCAGTATCTTCTTCCTGAGGCATACAAGCCACTTCGCTTTCTATGCTAATTGGTATTAACTCGGTCGGTTCAGTTTGCATCTCTATCGTTCGTTTTGAAAGCTTTGATACGCTGTCATCCTCTATATCATTATTCACACTTCGCTTGAAGAGCCCCATACCCCAATTTCGCTTTGACGATTGTTGATGTTCTTTTTCAAATGCCTCATCTACATTCGCTGTATTTCTCGGCGATCTTTCAAGTGCATCTGGACTGCATATGTCTTCGCTAGCGATCTCGCCTTCGCTTATTATTTCGTTGTTGGAGTCTATGTCAATATTTTGCTGCTTCGGCGATTCATTTCTCTTTTGTTCATCTTTTAGAATTACGATTTCCTCCACCCGTTCGTTCTGACTTTCTTGCTTTTTTAACTCGTGCAAAGATACCTCTCTTTCAACAAGCATGTCAAATTGCTCATCGGCTTTTTGCATTTCCTTGTTCTTTTCTCGCAGAGTTTTGGCAAACATAGAAAGCAACAACTCTTCGCTTTCGGCTAATTTTTTCTTCTTGATTACATGCTTATAAAGATGATAGGCTTCTGCGAGACATTCTTCTTTCCTTTCGCTCTCGCGATTCTCCTTCTGATAAATAAGATCCTTAATATAAGTTTCGTCACTAAAAGTCACAACGCTCATATCATCTCCACATTGAGAGAAATAGACAGCCAGGGGCAAACCCTGTTCTTTCAAATAGTCTTGAAATTCCTTTAAGGATACTTTATCGAAAGACGTTGACGTGCTCTTGGTTTCGTCATTGTCCTCTTCCGCTAAATTTTTAGGGTTCTCATCCACCTTCCCGCTGTCGCTTCCGCCTTTAACATCATCGCCACATTCTTGTTGAATTCCACAGAGCTGACTTTCATTTATATCTGTACAAATCTCATTCTGTTTGGCTGCACTATTGGATTCCATTTTGTCTTGAAAAGTTTCAGAATTCTTTCCCTCATCATTGGAATGCCGTTCCTCTTTGTACAGAAAACTGTCAGAATGACACTCTTTTTCACTCATATCTGTACAAATCTCATTCTGTTCGGTTGTACTACTGGATTCCATTTTGTCTTGGAAAGTTTCGAAATTCTTTCCCTCAACATCAGAATGCGGTTCCTCTTTGTACAGAAAACTGTCAGAATGACACTCTTTTTCATTCATATCTGGACAAATCTCATTCTGTTCGGTTGTACTATTGGATTCTATTTTGTCTTGAAAAGTTTCGGAATTCATTCCCTCATCATCGGAATGCGGTTCCTCTTTGTACACAAAACTGTCAGAATGACAAGCTTTTTCCTTCACTTGGGCATCCTCTTGACCTTCAAAGGCGCAAGGCAATGATTCTGTCACCTCTTCTATCAAATCTTCTGTATCATCAGCTTGTCCATCCAACTTATTATCCCCTTCGAAATCCATTGTTGACTCGATTCTCTCCAAATATTCTTTCTCTCGAAGTGAAAAATATTGGTCCAAAATCTCGACCTCCGATTCCACAAGCTCTACACCACGCCGTCGACGATCAAGCAGGCCCAAAAGAGTAAATCTATCATGATCGACACGTTCGCCTCGTTCCTTTAAGCTTAACAGCTTGTTGTAATCTTTTTTGTTGAGTCGAGCGTCTTCACGGCGCATTTCTAAAATTTCCGCCTGCCTGAGCTCTTCTACAGTCATGCTTTCATCGCCATTTCGTTTTCTCTCTAGTAGGGTCAATGTCTCTAACTGTAATTTATCAGTGTCTTCTAATGATTCATTCTCCATTCTTTCTAATAACTCAGACAAAATTTCCTTGTCTTGCTTCTTTTCTTCGAAAATGTCCAGATCATCGAGTTCTTCCTCGTCAAGAGTCTCTCCTTCACGCTGACGCGATAGTAATTCTAAATGATAGAGACGGTCCATATCAACCTCCAAATTATTTTCCATTTGTTCCAACATTATTCTTAATTCAGCTTCTTCACTTTGCGCTTGTTTGCACCGATCGGCAAGAACCATTAACTGATCTAATTCATCGTCTGTAAGATGTGGTTCAACATCGACCTTTCTGCGACCAAATAGTCGTTTTAGGCGACTCAATTTCTGTTGTTTGTCGAACAATCCCAATGCGACTGCATCATCTTTACTTAACAACGATAGATTCCCATCATGCTCAGCTAGCTGGTCTCGTATATATTCTTCATACCAGGCCGTTTTTTGACGGACTTCCTCTCTTCGCTTCTGGCGCGAAAGCTCATCGGGTGAAATGCCTCCGTTGACGATACCTTTATTGACGTCATTTATGCCAGTCTTGCTTTTTGAAGAGTCGTTCGTGATTTTTTCATCAAGTATGTTGTTATTTATCCCGCGTGACAAGTTCCGAGGGGATAACGATTTAGGATTGGAGGGATGAAGTGCAGTTTTTTCGGCAGCTGTCGGCTGTTCAGGAACTGATGATGATGCAGATGTGGCTTCTTGAACAAAATGTTCTTGAATTACCTTTTCTCTCTCAAGCTCTTCTGATCCATTGTCAAGACCTAAAGCTTTCATTTGTTCCTTAATTAACTCTTCCTGCAGACGTTTTGCTTCTTGAAGCTGCTGCTCTTGCCGTTGCTTCTTGGCATTTTTACCAAAGACTCCACCAAATACACCCATTTTAGGTTCTTCCCTCTCATTATCCTCAAGGTGAGAATAGCTTTGCGATCAAGCGGATGGTTCTGTTGGCGGATCGATGACGTTCGTACTAGTAATGTATTGGGCTTCGACTGACCCTCATGGGGAAAGCAAAAATTTGGTACTTCGATTGAAACGATTTGGCCGGGAAAGAGAGAGGTGTCATTCCTTTGCTCGGTGCTAATTTTGGGGTGTGCATCAGGGACGGTTAATGAAATAAATCGATTTGGACGCGCGAGTCATGCACAAAAAAACTTAAAGGGCTTCAATGACTTGAGTCCTAACTCCAATTTCCTCGACACAGTTTTTGGGGACAATCAACAAAATTGCCTTTTGTTGCGTTGCACCCTCCTCCATGATGGGTAGGATCCACCATCTTTTGGGATCGGGGGACCAGATGCGAACTGCATTCTCGTCCACAACACGGCTGAGGAGTGGTGCACACTATACCCATTGCACTGCACTGCACCCAAGGCTGCCAAAAGGCAAATGGGTGGCCAGCAGGCAGCCAGCAGGCAGGGCAGCGCCACTGGGCATGGCCCAAGGCTCGTAAGCAAGGGGTGTGTGCCACCATGCGGTGCTCTCTAGGCTTTGGCTCACTGGCCCAGGGGACCAACAACTGGCTTGCTGGGCCCACCAACCCAAAACCCCCCAATGCCCCTGGGCCGGCCCTTGCCACCAGGGG
>Ga0115013_10002456_pt1 | contig 10319 bp, 18 predicted proteins | sample SouAtlMetagenome_2_FD_88686 | JGI IMG/M metagenome (GOLD analysis project Ga0115013, IMG submission 88686) | Marine eukaryotic phytoplankton communities from Atlantic Ocean - South Atlantic ANT15 Metagenome | ecosystem: Environmental > Aquatic > Marine > Oceanic | place: South Atlantic Ocean... | reverse complement strand
TTTAAAAAATATAGAGGACAAGGTAAATGAGTAACTTTGATGAATGTTTGAAACTCATACTCCACCACGAAGGCGGATATGTGAATCATCCTAAAGACCCAGGCGGCGAAACTAATATGGGCGTAACCAAAAGGGTCTACGAAAAGTGGTGTGTGGAAAATGACCTTCAACAGAAGGACATGAGAGATTTGGAATTTGAAGATGTCGCTCCTATCTACAAAAAGAATTATTGGGATAGAGTAAAAGCAGACCAAATTCCAGAAGGTTTAGACCTTTGCGTTTTTGATTGGGCCGTTAACTCTGGTACAGGAAGAGCAGCAAAGAAACTTCAGTCCATGATTGGAACAGTTGCAGATGGTGGCATCGGGCCAAACACTCTGCGTTGTCTTGACGAATATATTGATGAAAATGGTGTAGAAGGTGCAATTGGAAACTACACTGAAATCAGACAAGAGTTCTACGAAAGTCTGAGTACATTTGATACATTCGGAAGAGGATGGACACGAAGAAATAAAGAAACAGAATCAGAAGCGTTTAAGATGGCAGGCATATACCTTCCTTCTTGACAAACCTGTTTTAATTTGATATAATGATGAAAATTAACTTGAGGAAATATTATGTTTACACACAAACCTGTAGAAATACCAGAACTACAAACTAAGACCGTTGACCGAAAACGGTTTTATCTAACACCAGAGGGAAAGATGTATCCCTCTATTACTACTGTCTTGGGCAAACGAAAGTCAGAAGGACTTTTTGAATGGCGTAAGAGAGTTGGTGAAGACGTTGCAAATTATATTGCAAGGACTGCTGCTGCAAGGGGTACAAAAGTACACAATATGTGTGAGGACTTCTTGAACAACAAAGAAGTAAAACGAGAACCATTTCTCGCTGCAGCGTTGTTTGGTCAATTGGAAAAGACTATCAGTCAAAAGGTAGATAATATCTACTCACAAGAATGTGGTCTTTATTCTGATAAATATATGGTTGCTGGTAGGGTTGACTGTATTGCAGAATACGATGGCGAACTTTCTATCATCGACTTTAAGACATCTCGTTCAGAGCGTAATGACGATTGGAACGAGAACTATTATATTCAAGCATCTGCATATGCAGAGATGTTTGAAGAACGCACTGGTCATGCAATCAATCAGATTGTAATCCTAGTGGTAACAGAGGATGGAGTTGTACAGGAATTCATCAAAGATAAGAATAATTATCTGGGGATGTTGGTAGAAGCAGTTGACGATTTCACCGCAGATTGGGAAAAAGAAAATGAAAAATTGGATGAAGGCCCTGACGTTATCGGTGCTCCTGTTTAGTGGGAGTGCAATTGCAGAGGAAACTGCACCAAGGGATACACAAACAGAATTAGAAGAAAAGGGAATGTTCTACTGGGCACAAAAACCAGCCCAGTGTTCAGGCACTAAAGCAGTGGTTGAACAGATGAAAAAACATGGTGAGAACCCAACAGTTTGGATGGAAGGTATTACTGGACTCCCAAATGGTCAGTTCAATAAATCTAAATTTGTTATTGCAGTAAACCCTAATGCAAATCCTGTAACATGGACATTGATTGAATTTGTTGATGGTGGCGAACAGGCCTGCATTCTTGGATTTGGTCAAGGTTCGATTAACATAGGACAAACCCCCCCAAAGGCAAAGGGAATAGACCTATGATATGGCACATACTACTAACAATATGTTCTGGTAGTACCTGTCTATCACAAGATGTACAGTGGTTTGAGAGTCGTGAGTCTTGTGAAATCATGTTAGTAAAATATGCAGAGATACCAGCAGATGGAGATTGGGATTCGGTTGAATATATCTGTAAACCAGTAGGAAGTAGGGGAACTTAATGTATCAGTATAAATGTAAACTAGTAAAGGTAGTTGATGGTGACACGATTGATGTTGACATTGACTTGGGGTTTGGAGTGTGGTTACGCAAACAACGTATTCGTATGTATGGTATCGACACACCAGAATCTAGAACCAGAGATTTAGAAGAAAAGAAATATGGTCTTGCTGCAAAAGAATTCTTGAAGAAGTGGACAGGTGCTGGTCATCTTGTTCTGAGAACATTTAAGGATGGTAAAGGTAAGTATGGTCGTATCCTTGGACAAATTTGGTATGAGGACACTCACAACATCAACCAACTTTTAATCGACAACCACCACGCTGTTGCGTATCATGGACAGTCCAAAGAAGAGATTGCAGAAGAACACATTAAGAATAGAGAGTTGGTTAATCTTAATGATGCTGTAAAATCTCTTGACAATTGAATCAATCTTTGGTATAAATATAATACAGTTCGTTGATACAAATCGAAGGACGGGCAGGACGAGGGTGCGATTCCCTCCACCTCCACCATAACTAAACCTCGACTGAGGGGGTGAATTAGGTTCGACTGACGTAGATAGAGGCGAGTAGAATTGTCGGATGACCTCGTAATCGGTCAAAACTCGTAAGTGCAAACGATAATTACGCACCTGTAGATTACGCCCTTGCGGCCTAATCATTACTGAGGTTCGGTGGTGTCCTTGGAAACAGAAACACCACCACTTAATTTTGGAGATAGTATGTATAAGGTGACAGGATATTTTAAAGACCACAAAGTAGTTAGACACTTTGTTGACCTGTACGATGCTATTGATTTTAAGGATAATGTGGACGCACACTATCCAATGAAACTGACGATGAAAAAGGTAATTGATATGAGAGAATTTATTCATGACAGTTGGCACAGTGTAATGAATGCCGACAGGAATCCACTAAGACACATTCCAGACACTAGTACCAGACACATGGTACTACAGGTTCTTGCTTGGATGTGGTGTATTGTATTTTCAATGTGGGTTGGTAGTTTTTGGATTATGGGTGCAAGTATGATTGGTCATGCATTGTTACTTGGTGCGATTGTGGTTACAGTCGCAACTTTTGAAACTGCAAAGCGTAGACCTACATTCTTTCAAGATTTCCCAACATCCACACCAAGTCGTAGTAGAATGTATATGTGGATGAATGGTCAAAAGATTAAACTAGACCCACAAGACAAGGGTGGTGAACATGAATAAGATTAAACAGTTTTGGCATGAGACTGACAGTATTGAGATGGTTCTCTTTGCAACCTTATGGGGTCTGTTTGGTTACGGTGCATATGTGGTTGCAGTCGCACTTGCACAAAAGATTACATGGATAGGGTGACGCCTTAATACGTCCGTGTAGACCTACGGTTAGTCTGCAACAACAATGACTAAAGATGCAACACTTGTTTATTTGAGTGCTCTGCTTTATTAACGATAGGGAGTGGGGCGCCCTGCTCTCTATCACTTAACGGAATAGATATATGGAAAAGTTGATGACACCAAAGAAATTTTCACTCGCAGTAGAAGAGGTAGTACAAGAATGTGGTTGTTCCCACATGGAAGCAGTACTAGACTACTGTGAAAAGAACAATATTGAACCAGATACCGTAAAACCCTTGATTACAAAGTCACTCAAAGAAAAGATTGAGTGTAATGCAAGGGATTTAAATTACTTACCAAAAGTCGCACAGTTGCCAGTATAATGGAAGCATATGACGCATACAAAATATACCATGCGTTGAAACTTCACTTTACCACTAGTTACGATTACACCAAATACAATGGTAAGGCGAATGTGAGTGTGGACTCGTTCTTAAAACGAAAGGACAGACCCTTCTTTGGTCGTGTTGCACGAAAGTACAAAGACGATACCAAGGACTTCTTCATATCCAACTTCATAGTCAATCCCAAAGGCTGGGTTGGAAACTTTAACGATGAGAATTATTTGAACTGGAAGAAAAGAAATCAATCCCTCAAATACAATTACAAATCAGAACTGGTTGAATTATTTCACAAGGTCGAAGCGTTTGATGAAATATTTCACAGTGATGGACAACACCCCTTGTTGTTAAAACAATTCATGTCCAAGAAGACATCAATGGAGACAGTAGCGATACTGGAATCCCTTCTTGGATTTTGCAAAAGATTCGATAAACAGATACAGGAAACAATCGTATGGCCCGATAGAAAAAAACTTATAATAAATTATAGTAACCTCTTGACAAATGACGTAAATGAGTATAGAGTAGTAACAATGCAGTTGATAAAGGAGCATTTCAATGACTGAAGTAACATTGCATTTTGACGGTGACCCTGTGATGAAAGAAAGGGATTTCTATCGTGCAAAACTGGACGAAGCGAATGGTCGTATTCGTTCTCTGGAACACGATTTAGCAGAACTTCAGACGAGGGATAAGACCCTCTCTGAAAGGGTGAAGTATCTTGCTTCAAACCCACCTCGTAGACCAAGGAGTCGTTATGCACGACACTAGGTCTTATAAAGTATTCCAAGGCGGTTACGTCATTCTTCCAAAGGATGGCGGGCCCGCCGATTATGTGAAAGCGAAACCACCTGTTTTTCATTGTCAAGTATATGAAGGTAAACAGACAGTTGCTTTCTTCACCAGAAAAACTTATGCAGAAGCAAAACTGGAAGGGGAGAACTCACTTGGACGTTGAATTAGTTGACCACATGGGTGATGACCTATCTGTAGTAAACGCTGCAAGGGTTTCGTTTGGTAAGAAGAAAACCACCTTTGATTTTGGTGATACACGGTTGATTAAGTTTCTTGCAAGGGAAGACCATTGGAGTCCTTTTGGTCATGCGTCCATGCAGTTTCATATCAAGGCACCAATCTTTGTTGCGAGACAGTTAGTCAAACACCAAGTAGGTTTGGTATGGAATGAAATATCAAGACGATATGTCGATGATGAACCAGAGTTCTACACACCAAAAGAGTGGAGACTGCGAGCAGAAGATAAGAAACAAGGTAGTAGTGAAGAGACTATTGAATACAACATTGACGGTGCAATTCAATTCGTGACACAGACATACAATAATCTGTTGAAAGCGAATGTCGCACCAGAGATGGCGAGGATGGTTCTTCCTCAAAATTTATATACTGAATGGTACTGGTCTGGTACATTGATGGCCTTTGCAAGAGTATGTAATTTACGTTGTGCGAAGGACACTCAATATGAAACACAAATTATTGCAAACAAGATTGACGAATATGGACACAAGTTATTCCCAGCATCCTGGCCTGAACTCAGAAATACTGATTAGGGGTCAGATGCGTTTTGACAATGCATTTTGTTTTGGTAACGGAAAGTCAAGATTAGATTTTGACATGGATGTTATCAAAGACAAAGGCACCACGTTTGGGTGCAACGCAATCTATCGTGATATGGTAGTTGACCATCTGATTACAGTGGATAATGAAATCACTCATGAGATTTACAGGAGTGGTTACTGTCAAGACAATCAAACTCATATTCGTGATTGGAATGTGTTGCCTATGTATTTTCTTGATACCATGAGAGAAGATTACCAAGATGCTGATATCTGTATAGGACACGATGATGTTGGATTCGTGATACACGGTTCTAATACTGCTGATGTGGAATCACACTTTCAGAGGATTGTGCAAGAGAACCCAGATGTTGACATCAAAAAACTGGAATGGGAACGCAAACAAGTCAAGACATTTATTACAGGTGTCAAGGCAGATGACTGTGCAAAGACTATTGAGAATGACAGGATGGTCAGTGCTGGTGTTCTGTCGATACAGATTGCTTGTGAGATGGGTGCAAAGAATGTGTTTATCATTGGACATGACTTGTATTCAAAAGACATGAAGTTAAACAACGTCTATGGTGGCACAACTGGATATCTACCAGAGACTTCAAATTATGTGAAACCAGACAATTGGATTGTCGGTCATAAAACGAATTTTGACAAGTACCCAGAAGTCAACTTTTACAAGGTGAACAAAGATGTTCTAGGAACAGATGACACCTGTTGTTTTGTTGATGGATGGCGTGATTGTGAAAATCTACAGTATATTACCCAAAAAGATATTAGAAAATACCTTGACTTTGGGTGGATGATGTAGTATTATAAATACAATTATATAATGAAAGAATGTGAAATAAATCAACATACGATAACATACGGAGAAATAATATGTCGTTAGATACACTTAGACGAGCGAACACGCTCGATAAACTACTCTCTCAAGTTCAAGCAGAGAGTGCCCCCCAAGAAAAGAAGTCCTATGTGGACGAAAGACTGTGGAAACCAGAACTGGATAAGTCTGGTAACGGTTATGCAGTAATTCGTTTCCTACCAGCACCAGAGGGTGAAGAACTCCCTTGGGTGAAACTTTGGAAACACGCATTCCAAGGCCCAACTGGTAAGTGGTACATTGAGAATTCTTTGACCACTCTTAACGGTGGTAAAGACCCTGTATCTGAGTACAACTCTCAACTCTGGAACTCTGGTCTTGAATCAGATAAGGAGATTGCAAGGAAGCAGAAACGTAAACTTGAGTACTACTCAAATATCTACGTTGTCTCTGACTCCAAGCATCCAGAGAACGAAGGGAAGGTATTCCTTTTTAGGTTTGGTAAGAAAATCTTTGATAAGATGATGGCTGCAATGCAACCAGAATTTGAAGATGAGACACCAATCAATCCTTTCGATTTCTGGGAAGGTGCGAACTTCAAACTGAAGATTCGTAAGGTAGATGGTTACTGGAACTATGACGCATCCTCTTTTGAGGCGGTGTCTGCACTGTCAGATGACGATGCGGTTCTTGAAGGTATCTACAAGAAGCAGTATTCGTTGCAAGAGTTTCTTGCACCTACCAACTTCAAGTCATATGATGAATTGAAGAAGAGATTGGACGATGTTCTATCTGGTACGGTAACTGCGAGTGCCGCTGCAATGATTGATGAAGATGTTGTTGAAACACCTCAAATGAAGAGTGAACCAGCACCATCTATGCCATCAACACCAAGTCCTTCTGAAGATGAAGACGATACCATGTCTTACTTTCAGAAACTTGCTCAAGGGTAAGTTATCCATCCCTGTGCAGAAAGTCTCTTAGAGTCGTAACACCACAAAAAGATAACGCATAGTAGAAGACGGAGAGGCAGGAGTAATCCTGTCTCTCTTTTTTTATTGAGAACTATTCTCTCTTATAAATAGTCTTATACGTCATCAGTGGGAGAGAGAGATGATTGAAGTAGTCGCCGCAGTATCAGCGGCATCAAGTGCGTTCAATGCCATCAAAAAGGGTTTTGAGGTCGGGCGTGATATTGAATCTATGGCCGGAGATATGGGTCGATGGATGGGTGCAGTAGCAGATATCAAGAAGGCCGATGAGTACAATAAGAAACCGCCCCTGTTTAAAAAGATTTTTGCCTCTGGTTCTGTGGAAGAAGAGGCCATGCAAATTTTCATGGCGAAGAAAAAGGCCGAAGATATGCGTGGTCAGTTAAAACAAATTATCACGTTTACTAGGGGCCCAAGTGCATGGGAAGAACTCTTGAGAACCGAAGGACAAATTCGTAAGAAACGGCAAGAGATGATATATGCACAAAAAGAACGACAACGATTTTGGATTGAATGTTTCTTTGCAACACTACTAATTGCTGCTGGTATTGCATTAGTTTACTTTATCGCAATATGGGTAATCAGTGTAAAGGGTGGATAGATTTGTAGTTGCGTTGTTGTTCCTCGCATTTGCGGTTACACCAACACCTACATTATCTGAAGGAAGAACATATAACGCCAACAAGGAAAAGGATAAGGTACTCGTTACCTGTAGACTTGCAAAAAAGAAAATAGTGTTAACCCAGAAAATTTGTATATATCTGGGGCCTAATAAAACTACTGACACGGTGTTCATTGATAGATTTGAATACTGTCCTAGACAAATAAAATGTGTGTACGAACCAAACAAGAGTACACCCATGATAGAAGAGATGATGCAGAGTTTGGAAGAAAGTTTGAAAAAAAGATGAGGAAGAAAAAATGATTATAGTGTGGTGGTTTGTGATTGTTATAAGTTCTCTTATTGTCTTTGGTGGTCTTTTACTTTGGTTAGAACACCACTCATTTAGACATGAATCCATTCCAGAAACAGAATCAGAAAAACACGTTAGACAAATGAAATTGCGTATTCAACAAGCAGAGTGGGAGTTCAATAAAGAACTTGCGAAGTACAGATGATACACGCATTTATGTTGATGGTTGTTTTAGGAACAGGTGAGTCTCGACAGGTGCAACCCAACGCAATGATATTCAGAAGTATTGATACTTGCCTGTATTACGCAAAACGTATTCCAAGACAATACGGTAATTACTCATACAGTTCGTATATAGACCCCAAGGATAGGGTTACTGCATATTGCAAACCTGTCTATGTAAAGAATGGGCCGAACGTCTATGACCATTAACCGTATGCTGGTACTGTTCCAGATGGTGGGGATGTATCTCTCATTGGTGCGATAGTTGTAGTTGATGCGTTGTTACTTGTGTTCGCATTGACCACATTATTGTTATTAATCACTTGCACCTGTTGTTGCATATCTTCTCTTGCATCTCTTAACTCTTCTAGTTTTTCTTCTAGTTTTAAGATACGTTGTTTTTCATCTCTGGTTGACGCACCAGTACCACGAACAAACTTACCATCAATTCTTTTACCAAATCTTCCTGCTTGAAGTCTTAGTTCAGTCTTTTCTATATCGGCAAGTAATTTCTCTTCTCTTTTGTCAAGTCTGTTAATCTTCCTTGCAAGGAGAGCAGGGTCAACAGGTTCTTCTGTTGGAGTATTATCATTAGATGCAGTAGGTGGTGACTCATCACCAAATCCAAAGAAACTTAATATTTTACCAGCGCCTGGAATAGACTTGACCAGACCCATTATGTCAATGTCGAACAATCCCTTGAAGAAATCAATAATATCAGTTACCACACCAACCATAAATTCACCAAGTGAGAACGGTTCAATATTACCCTGTTCATCTTCACCAAACCCAAAAATACCTCTAAGGAAGTTGATTGCAAGATTATAAGGTGCAAGGACAATATCAATCAGTTTGGTTGCGATACCAGCAACAGATGCATCCTCATCAGAGAATGTAAATAATCCAACAACCCAATCCTTTGCTGCAGTGAAACCAGAGGACACTGCACTACCAATACCAGAGAATACCTCACCCATCTTTTCTTTTACGGCACCGATTGCATCAGATAGTTTTGGTGCATTGATAAAATCTTGTAATGCTTGTTCTGCCGCAGCAGTTCTTGCAGCTGCAGCTTCTTCTAGTGCAGCTCTTTGTTCTGGTGTTGCAACCTCAAGTCCAGCGGCTCTTATCCTGCCCTCTGATGCATCGACATCTAGTCTACCATTTCTTCTAACAGTTGATGCCTGAAAACCATCAGCAGATACTGCTCCCGCTTCACTGAGTCTACGTTCCTCTGCTTTTGCCTTTTCCAATTCTTCTTCTTTTTCATCACCACCAAATCCTAAAAAACTGAAGAACCCTTTGACCTTATCTTTAACAAAGTCATATGCAGCACTAATGAATCCAAGTATTGTCTCACCAATATCAAAGTCTGGTAATTCAAATCCAAAGAAACTAAAGATATCCTGTACTAACCCATAAATCATGTCAAACGGTGCAGTGATAATATTGAATAATCCATCAAATATTCCCATTATGGAATCACCAAGTCCACCAAATAAACCACCAAAGTCTGTTTCTCCACCAAAGATACCTTTTATCATCTCAAAGATTAATCTGAATGGGAATGTAATTACGTCAATCACACCTCTAAAGATTTCATACACACCCTCAATTGCATCATTGACATTTTCTGTAAGAGATGCTGCAAAGTTATCAAGACCAATCGCCTCTAGTATCCATGCGAATGCACCAGTGACCATACGAATTAGTCCACCAACCAATCCATCAACGACACTAATGATACCCTCTTTAATACCACCAATCAATCCTTCCTCTTTATATCCATCCATGAAACCTGTTACGAAATCAAAAATAGACATGAGAATTGTAATTGGTAGGAATATCTTACCAAGAGTTCTACCGATAGTGGCAGCAAACTTTGCGATAGGAGCAAACCCAGACATGAAAGATGCAGAACCTTTTGCTGCATTCATGAGTGGTTTGAATATTGCTTTAATACGTCCAATGAATAGAGATATGTCATCTGCATACCTACCAAATAATTTTATTGTGTCACCTCTTAGAAACTGACCTGTTCCTGCTTTACCAAAGACATCACCAATTGCTTTAAAGAATCTAGTTATAGGGCCAAAAAATCTACCCAACCCACCCTTTGTCAACTGGTCAAGAACTCTTACTTCTGCTATCAACTGAGTAAAGAATGAAGATATAGCAATGAACGGTGCAGCGACTA
>Ga0115013_10002454_pt1 | contig 10323 bp, 7 predicted proteins | sample SouAtlMetagenome_2_FD_88686 | JGI IMG/M metagenome (GOLD analysis project Ga0115013, IMG submission 88686) | Marine eukaryotic phytoplankton communities from Atlantic Ocean - South Atlantic ANT15 Metagenome | ecosystem: Environmental > Aquatic > Marine > Oceanic | place: South Atlantic Ocean... | reverse complement strand
GCAGATAAAGAAATAATCGACTTTTTAAAGTATAATCTACGCTCACAAATGTTTGCAAAATCACTTCAAATGCAATTGGTCAAAGGCGCTTTAAAGCGCTTAGATATGATCAGAACAATGCCTGAATTGAAAAAAAATCTATGGAAAATTGTAAACGCTTTACAATCTGGATTAAAAGAGCGTGGTTTTGATATAGGTACCACGCAAAGCTGTGTAACTCCGGTGTATTTAAAAGGGAGTATTCCTGAAGCTATGGCACTTGTTAAAGATTTACGTGAAAATCATGGAATTTTCTGTTCAATTGTCGTTTATCCTGTTATCCCAAAGGGATTAATTCTGCTTAGAATGATTCCAACTTCTATGCATACCTTGAAAGACGTTGAAGAGACACTACAAGCTTTTTCTGATATAAGAGAACGTTTGAACTCTGGTTTATACAAAAGATTGTCAGCCTCTGTAGCTTCTGAAATGGGCGAATAAATCTTAATATTTTTTAATGAGAATTATAGCTCTTTTCTGTAAGTACATCTTTTTTTTATCAATTTTGGATTAAAGTTTTTCCATAATTTTTGAATAGCTATATTATTTGAAAGTTCTGGGGTTCTTCGGCATTCTTTAATACCTTTTTCTTTGAAAGTCTTGTGAAATTCACTAAAAATTATTGAGTGTACTCCTTTGTTTTGGTATTCAGGATGAATACCAATCAATAAAAAATTGACTGATTTAGATCTTCTTGCTTTAATTAAATGTATAAATCCAAATGGAAAAACTCTTCCATTAATTTTTTGTAGAGCCTTTGCAAATGAGGGCATGACAACTGCAAAACCGATTAACTTATCATTTTTGTTAGATACAAATTTTATAAATTCTGGGTTGATGAAGTTTAAAAATTTATTTTTCATATAATTTTTATGAGAATCTGTAATTTTCACAAAAGATGATAATGAAGAATAACTTTCGTTAAAAAGATCAAACATTTCGTCAGCATATTTCATCATATGCTTTGTTTTATTAAAACTAAGCGCTTTTAAACCATATCTTTTTTTTATGACTGATTGCAGCCTATTGTAATTCTCAATTTTGATATCTTTAAATTCATGTTTATGTTCAAGATATTTTTTTTCAACTTTAAAATTTAATTTATCAAAATGATCTTTGTAGTAAGGATAATTATACCACGAAATCATAGTTCCAATTTGATCAAATCCATAAGTTAAAACACCGACTTTATCAAGATTAGAGAAGCCTACTGGCCCTTCAACAAAATCTAGGTTATTTTTTATTCCAATATCAGTTACTTTTGAAATTAAACCTGAACTTACCGAATAATCATCTATGAAGTCAAACCAACCAAATCGCATTTTTTTTGTTTTTTGTTCGTTGACTTCAATGTTATTAATAATTCCAGCTATGCGCCCAACAATTTTATTATTTTTTATGGCTAAGAATAATTTAACTTTTGCGTCTTTTAAAATTGGGTTTTTGTCGGGGTTAAAAACCTTCATTTCTTCGCTTATAATTGGAGGAACCCAGTATTTTGAGTTTTCATATAGTTTAAATGGAAACATGATAAATTTTTTCAGTTCTTTATCAGTTTTGACTTCTTTAATATTTACCATGTTTTATCCTTCATCAAAATTTTTAATCTTTTTTTTCTTTGACTTTTTTCTATTTCTTGATCTTCTTTTACGTTCTGATTTAGATGATTTATTATTAATTTTTAAAATATCTTCATGTCGATCAATTCTGTATGAAACTCCGAAGTTCATATTAAATACGGATGGTGTGTCCTTAACATTTAATGTCAAAGATGAATCAAGTTGAAGGTCTTTATTTAATAAATAACCACCTCCGAAGCGTATTAGATTATCTGCATAAAAATCACTTTTTATACCATGTTTTTCAGCGAAAACTACCCATTTTGGGTTAAATGAATGTGTTAAAGTTATTATGTAATGAAAATCTTCTTGATCAGATGTTAATCTATCCATTAAAAAATTTGTAATAAAAACCCAACCTCCATAAAAATTACTTTGAGTAATTATTGATGTAGTATAACTAACTCCTTCAACACCACTGGATAAATATGGATTATTTTTTGAATCATAATTAAATCCTGCAGAAACTGCAACAGCTGGAATCAGATCTTTCCATTTGAACCCAATGTTAGCATGATAGCTATATAAGTTTATTTTTTCTTCATGATTCTTTTTAGGATCATAAATCAAATATTTAGCACCAATACTTAATTGTTTGAAATTAGCTCTAGCAGTTTCAACGGGAATGGTTAAATTATAAATTTTTTCATCACTTTGAAAAGTTCCTTGAATGTTTAATTCTAGCTGTTCTTTGATAATTCCATAATGTACAGCAAAATCAACTCCATATCCATTTGCATCATATGATGGATAAAGAGATCTATTTTCATTCATTATATAGGGACCAATTTCAAATTGTAATACTTTTTTTCCAACTGAAAAAGCAGATTGGGATATACCTGGACGATTAGAGTTAATAACCTCAGTATATTGCCCAAAACATATTTGTGAGAAAAAAAAACTGGTTAACAATACTAAATTAAGTTTTATTGTTTTTAACATCGATATCATTTTTATCAAATCTACATATTTTTTACTAAAATTTAATTGGTTTTATTGAATCTAGTTTTCAATCTAAATAAGAATTGTATTTTTGAAAAAATTATATTTTATGATTCAAACAGCATCGTTAATTGGCTTAATTAAAACACTTTTAATTTTATTTTTGATATACACGATATTAAAATATATAATACGTCTTTTTGCGCCATTTATTATTAGCTCATTAGTTCGTAAGATGTCACGTAAATTCGACAAGAGCCAACACGATAGTACACAATATGATGTGGGTGAGGTTTTTATAGATAAATCAATAACTAAAAATAAATCTAATAATGATTTAGGTGATTATGTTGATTATGAAGAAATAGATTAATTTTAATATTATGAAAAAATTTATCTACTCCAATTTTAAACATTTTTTAGTTTTTATTGGTTTTGTTTTAATTTCTCTAGCGTATTTTAGTCCAATTTTAGAGAACAAGAAAATATATCAAAGTGATATTGTTCAGTATAAAGGAATGGCTAAACAACAAATTGATTATAACAAATCAAATGGAGAAGAAACTTACTGGACAAATAGCGCTTTTGGAGGTATGCCTACCTATCAACTCGGAGCTAAATATGAACACAATTATATTAAGAATTTAGATTTATTTCTAAGATTTTTACCGAGGCCAGCAGATTATTTGTTTCTTTATCTAATAACTTTTTATTTTCTTTTAATATCTCTTAAATTAAATTATAAATTAGCAATTTTAGGAGCTTTAGCTTTTGGTTTTTCTACTTATTTGATAATTATTATTGGAGTTGGTCACAATTCTAAAGCTCATGCCATAGCTTACATGCCATTAGTTATTTCAGGTATTATTTTAGTTTTTCAAAAGCGTTATTTTTTTGGTTTTATAATAAGTACATTATCTATTGGATTAGAACTAGTAGCTAATCATTTTCAAATGACTTACTATTTATTATTCATTGTTATTTTTCTAATTTTTGCATACGCAATTAAATCAATAAAATATAAGCAAATCGCTGTCTTTTTAAAATCAATTATGATCTTAATATTTGCTTCATTTGTGGCTTTGGCAATGAATGCAACTAATTTATTAGCTACAGCCGAATATGCAAATCAAAGCACAAGGAGCAAAAGTGAGCTAAACTATTTACCTGATGGTAGTAAAAGATTAAAAAGTTCGGGATTAGATAGAGATTATATTACTCAGTACAGTTACGGTATTCTAGAAACAGTAAATTTATTTATACCCAGATTTATGGGTGGTAGTAACTCTGAAGATATTGGAATAGACTCTGAAACTTATCAAGCTTATAAATCTATTGGCGCAAATTCAATTCAAGCTCTCAACGAAACAAAAAGATCTCCTATGTATTGGGGTGATCAGCCTATTGTTGAAGCACCTGCTTACATAGGTGCTGTTATGATATTCTTTTGTTTTTTATCTATTTTATTGTATAAAGGATTTCATAAGTGGTGGATTTGGTTAGTGCTTGTTTTAGCTTTGTTACTTTCCTATGGAAGAAATTTTTATGCTTTAACAAATTTCTTCATAGATTACGTTCCATTATATAACAAATTTAGAGCAGTTAGCTCAATACAAGTTATCGTTGAATTTTGTGTCCCTATTTTAGCTATTTTTGGTTTAAAGGAAATTTTTAGTGACAGTTACTCTAATACAGAAAAGATTAAGGCTATTAAAATAGTAACAATATCTTTATCTTCACTTTGTTTATTTTTTATACTTTTTAAAAATAAATTATTCGATTTTGTTGGGCTTAGGGATGAACAATATCTAAGTTATTATGGTCAGAACTTCGTTGATGCTTTAATAATTGATAGATCTGATCTCTTAGTTGGTGATTCTCTAAGGTCAATGCTTCTAGTGTTACTTTCAGGAATTTTAATATTCGCATTTATTAAGAAAAGTCTAAATAAAAATTTTACTTTAATTTCTATAGCTCTTTTGATTCTTTTTGACCTAATAGTTGTTGATAAGCGTTATGTGAATAATGATGATTTTGTTTCTTCAAGTAAAGTCGATTTTCCATATCAAGCAAATCAAATAGATAAACAAATAATGAATGATAGTACGGTATTTAGAGTATATGATACTTCTGATGAATCAACAAAAGCATCATATTTTCACAACTCAATTGATGGCTACCACGCTGCTAAAATGCGTCGTTTCAATGAAATAATTCAATTTCATATTGACAAAGGAAATCCCGAGATTTTTAATATGTTAAATACTAAATATATAATTTACAGGGATGACGAAGATGAATTGAAATACTTGTTAAATGATCAAGCTAATGGTAACTCCTGGTTCATTAAACATTTAAAAGCTGTTCCTGATGCAGATAGTGAAATCAGTTCATTATATGATACCAATACTAAAGATACTGCAATAATTAATTCAAATTTTTTAGACTCAAAATATTACGAGCTGAGTTCAGAATCAAGAATTGAACTTGTTGACTACTTGCCCAATAGGTTAGTATATAGTTCTAATAATTTAGAAAATGGTTTTGCAGTTTTTTCAGAGAATTTTTATAGTAATGGATGGGAGGTAAGTATTGATGGCGAAAAAGTACCACATTATAATGTAAATTATATTTTGAGAGGTTTAGAAATCCCTAAAGGTTCTCATGAAATAGTTTTTGAATTTAAACCTAAAGTAGTCCATATTGGAAAACAAATATCTTTATCTGGTTCAATTTTATTTTTGGTTATTTTAATATTTTCATTAATTCAAATTGCTAGAGTGAACAAATGAAAAAAGTTCTAATAATCACATATTATTGGCCTCCAGCTGGTGGACCTGGAGTTCAACGCTGGCTTAAATTTGTTAAGTATTTGCCAGAATTTAACATCAAGCCCATAGTATATTGTCCAAAAAATCCAGCATATCCAACAATTGATTATTCGCTTTACAGGGATCAGAGTGATGAGCTAACAATACTAAAACACCCAATAAGTGAACCTGTAAAAATTTTGAATAAATTTTTTAGGGTTAAAATAAATAATTATTCAAGGGGAAATATACCTAAAGTTAATAAACAAAGTTTATTAGATCGTTTGTTGATTTTTATCAGAGGTAATTTTTTTGTTCCTGATTCTCGAATTTTTTGGGTTAGGCCGTCAGTTAAATACTTATCTAATTATATATCAAATAACCAGATTGATACCATAATCACAACGGGACCTCCTCACAGTATGCACTTAATCGGTATGGAATTAAAGTCTAAGTTTAAATTGAAGTGGTTCTCTGATTTTAGAGATCCTTGGACTGATATTGGTTATCACAATAATTTAAAACTTAACTATATTATTAAAAAGAAGCATTTTAAATTAGAAAAAGCAGTTTTATCAAAATCTGACCATATAATAGTAACTTCTAATAGAACAAAAACTTTATTTAGTGATTACACTACTAGTCCAATTACTGTAATTACTAATGGTTTTGATACTGAAATTGCAAACAAGGTAACTTTGGACGCAAATTTTACTTTAACACATGTTGGCTTTCTATCAAACGATAGAAATCCAAAAATTTTATGGAGTGTTTTATCAGATTTAATTAATGAATTAAAAGGGTTTAAAGAGAAATTTAAATTGGTTTTAGTTGGAGATACTAGTTCCGAAATTTTGGATTCTATAAATTTAGCTGGCCTGAATCCATATTTAAAATTGATAGGTTCAGTTTCCCATTTAGAAGCGATTAAGTATCAAAATCAATCTCAAATATTGCTACTTTTAGAAGCTAATACAACAGCAGCTTCATATATTATTCCTGGTAAATTATTTGAGTATTTACGTGCTAACCGCCCTATTGTTGCCATAGGACCTGAATTTTCAGATATTCAACCAATTATATCACAAACCTCCACAGGTAAATATTTTAATTACCTAGAATACGAAAAATTAAAATCTCATATTTTATACTTATTTTCATTATACAATGAAAAGTCTTTAAAAATAACATCAAAAAATATAGAAAACTACTCAAGATATAATTGTACCAAACAGTTATCAAAAATTTTAAATTAAAATATTAATAACACAAACTTTTCTTTAAGTACTTCGACGTTATAGATGATTTATGTTTTATTAATTCTTCAGGAGTTCCGCATACTATAATATCTCCACCTTTTTGCCCCCCTTCCGGACCTAAATCTATAATGTGATCAGCACATTTTATTAGTTCTAAATTATGTTCAATTACAATTATTGAGTGTCCTATATCAATTAGTGCATTGAACGATTTCAATAATTTTTTTATATCATGAAAATGAAGACCTGTTGTTGGTTCGTCAAAAATAAATAAACCTGAATTATATTGACTTCCTTTTCCAAGAAATACTGCTAATTTTATTCTTTGAGCCTCACCACCAGAAAGGGTAGAAGAACTTTGTCCAAGTGTTACATATCCTAATCCAACATCTTGAAGAGGTTGAAGTTTATTTTCAATTTTTTTATAATCGTGATATTTGAAGAATAATAGAGCCTCATCAACAGTCATGTTTAATATATCATCAATGTTTTTTCCTTGAAATTTAATTTCTAAAACAGAATCCTTAAAACGTTTTCCTTTACAACTTTCACATTTAAGTTTAACATCTGCCATGAATTGCATTTCAATTGTTACAATTCCTTCGCCTTTACATGTTGGACATCTACCTCCATCAACATTGAATGAAAAATGTTTTGGTTGATAATTTCTAATAATACTCAATTTTTGCTTTGAAAATAAGGAACGAATCTCATCATAAGCTTTAACATAGGTAATTGGATTCGACCTTGAGGAACGACCTATTGGATTTTGATCAACAAATTCTACAAAATTGATAGATTTAAGATCCCCAGATATCCCTTCAAATTCACCTGGTTTGTCTCCATATCCAATTAGATTTTTTGTTAAAGCTGGGTAAAGAATATTTTTTACTAATGTACTTTTTCCACTACCAGAAACCCCTGTAACAGCTACAAGCATTTTCAATGGAAAACTCACATCAATATTCTTTAAATTATTATCACGAGCACCTTTGATTTTTATAAACTTATTTGACTTTTTTCTTTTTTTTGGAATTTCAATTTTTAATGTTTTGTTTAAATATTTTGCAGTAAGTGATCTTTGTTTAAGTATATCATTAAAATTTCCCTGTCCAACAATCTGTCCACCAAGATTTCCAGCTTCAGGACCAATGTCAATAATATAATCAGAAGCTTTCATAATTGTATCATCATGTTCTACAACAATAACCGTATTTCCAAGTTCGCGAAGATTTTTAAGTACACTTATTAATTTATTTGTGTCTCTTGGGTGAAGTCCAATACTAGGCTCATCTAAAATATACATTGAACCAACTAAACTACTTCCAAGAGATGTGGATAGGTTAATTCTTTGACTTTCACCACCAGAAAGTGTATTAGATTTTCTATTTAGTGTTAGATAACCTAAGCCAACATCGTTTAGGTAGTTTATTCTATTTTTAATTTCAGTAATTAAACGTTTTGAAACTTCAATTTGATAATCATTTAATACTATTTTGTCAAAAAATATTTTCAATTGATCAATTGGTAACTCGACAAGATCAGTAATTGATTTATTATTAATCTTTATAAAGTTTGCCTCTTTTCTTAGGCGTTTTCCATTACACTTATTACATTTTGTTTTACCTCTATATCTAGAAAGCATTACACGATTTTGAACCTTATATGACTTAGACTCAAGCTCCTGGAAAAAATCATTTAATCCAACAAAATAATTGTTACCAGTCCATATTAATTCTTTCTCATTGTCTTTTAGTTCGAAATAGGGTTTGTGAATTGGAAAGTCAAATAGATGACCGTTATTTACTAACATATTTCGGTAATACGACATGCTTTCTCCTCTCCAAGGAAAAATAGCATTTTCGTAAACTGAGAGCGATGTGTTTGGAATAACCAGTGATTTATCAATCCCAATTATATCTCCATAGCCTTCACATTTTGGACATGCTCCATAGGGGTTATTAAAACTAAATAAATGAATGTTTGGTTCTAAAAATTTTTTTCCATCTAATTCAAAATTATTAGTAAAATTTTTTAAATTTTGATTTTTGATATTTTCAATTGTACAATATCCTTTTCCTTCATAAAAAGCAACTTCAATTGCATCAGCTAAACGATTAAAAAAATTATCTTCATTTTTGGTTATAATTCTGTCAACAACTATATCTAAATTTTTTGATTGTATTTTAGAATTAATGAAATTTTCAATTCTATCAACTTTACCATTAATTTTAACTCTAGAATATCCTTGATTCATTAATGATTTTAGTTTAATTTCAATATTTTCATCTTTTTTTAATATTACAGGAGATAACAACAAAAGTTTTTGGTTTTTTTCTAGAGACTTAATGTAATCAACTACATCAGATATTGAATCTTTTTTAACAACATTACCAGAGATTGGAGAAATTGTTAATCCAATTCTTGCATAAATTAATTTTAGGTAATCATAAATTTCTGTTGATGTACCAACTGTTGATCTTGGATTTGTTGAATTTACTTTTTGTTCAATTGCAATTGCTGGGGCAATGCCTTTGATGTAATCTACTTGAGGTTTATTCAATCGGCCTAAAAATTGGCGAGCATAACTAGATAAGCTTTCTACGTATCGCCTTTGACCCTCAGCGTATAACGTATCAAATGCTAAGCTTGATTTACCTGATCCCGATAACCCAGTGATCGTTACAAGTTTATTTCGTGGAATGGCAACATCAATGTTCTTAAGATTATGCAATTTTGCACCTTTGATAAGAATATAATCTTTAGGACTCAGATTCTGAAATTCATTGTTCATTGATAAAAAATAAAATGCTAAATATAACACTATTGAAAGTCTAAAAAAAGCAGATTAACTTCTTGTTAAGATTAAATAAAGAGAAAAAATTTGGAATTTTAATTTCAATATCTTTATATTTGGCTATACTTTAAAAAAAATTGCTTATTGATTTTAACATTACTCTAAAAGTTTTTTAATACTTCACTTCTAAAAGTGTATAAATTGTAATGTTATGAATGCAAATTTTATAAATGACGCTCAACTTATCAGTAATTATGTTTCTGGTGACGAAAGAGCCCTCTCAATTTTAATTAATAAATACCAGTCACGTCTTTATGGATTTATTTTCTCAAAAATAAAAGATCGTGATGCAGCGAATGATATTTTTCAAGATACTTTCATTAAAGTAATTAGAACTTTGAAGCGGGGAAATTATAATGAGCAAGGTAAATTTTTGCCATGGGTAATGCGCATATCACATAATTTGATTATTGACTATTTCAGAAAAAATAATAGAATGCCAAAATTTAAGAGTAAAAGTGATTTTGATATATTTTCTGTTATTTCTGACGATAGTTTAAACATTGAAAATAAAATTGTTGATTCTCAAATTGAAGATCACGTCAGAATACTTTTAGATGAATTGCCTGAAGAGCAAAAAGCTGTTATAAAAATGAGGATTTATCAAGAAATGAGTTTTAAAGAAATTTCGGAAAGTACAGGAGTTAGTATTAATACTTCTCTCGGAAGAATGCGCTATGGATTAATAAATCTTCGAAAAATGATTAATAAACACAAAATTAGTTTAATTAATTAAAATTTTATAAAATAAATTGCTTTGTTATACGTTAGAAATATGAATTAAAAATTATTTTTGC
>Ga0115013_10002453_pt1 | contig 10324 bp, 7 predicted proteins | sample SouAtlMetagenome_2_FD_88686 | JGI IMG/M metagenome (GOLD analysis project Ga0115013, IMG submission 88686) | Marine eukaryotic phytoplankton communities from Atlantic Ocean - South Atlantic ANT15 Metagenome | ecosystem: Environmental > Aquatic > Marine > Oceanic | place: South Atlantic Ocean... | reverse complement strand
TCAAAGGATTTTCCTCAGGATCGTCAAAAAAATCTGAAAGAAAAATACGGTCATGATTCAACTTGGGTGATTTATAGAAGCCGGCTTCACGGAAGCTTTGATAATCGGGCATTTGAACATTCAATTTTGCCGCTTGCTCACAGGACTGTTCCCAGATCCATTTTTGCCAGTCTTCCGCAGAACGACCCTCGGTAAAAGCATCTTCTGTATCCATGTAACGAGCTATTCCAGTGAAAATATCATAATCATTCCTAGCTTCACCAATAGGTTCAATTGCCTTATCCATCGAAATCACGAAAGGATCACGAGGTGTCATTGCAATATCTTGCCGTTCGAGGGTCGTTGTGCAGGGAAGGATTATATCGGCATGGCGTGCCAGAGCATTCCAACACCATTCATTGACAATAACCGTTGAAGGTTTCTCCCAGGCCTTTCTTAAGCGAGCAAGATCTTGGTGATGATGAAATGGATTGCCCCCTGCCCAATAAATAAGATCAATATCGGGATAGGTATATTCACTGCCATTATAATCAAATTTTTTACCTGGATTTAGTAACATATCGCTTATCCGAGCAACCGGGATAAACGCACTAACGGAATTCTCTCCTCGAGGTAAAGGTGCGTATGGTATTTTAAAAACGTTGTTACCTAGGTGATTGGCAATTGTATAGCCATATCCTATTCCCCCACCAGGTTTGCCCATTTGACCAAGCATTGCAGCTAGGGCCGTTGCTGCCCAAAAAGGCTGCTCCCCATATTGCTGGCGAGTTAACGACCAGCTTACTGTCAACATAGTACGTTTATTGGTCATCTCTCTAGTGAGAGAAATAATGTCTGCCTCAGCCATACCGCTAATTTCAGCCGCCCAGGCAGGTGTTTTGGGGACCCCATCTTTTCTTCCAAGTAGATATGCTTGAAATATATCAAATCCAACAGTGTACTTATCGAGAAAGTCAGTATTGTGCGAATTCTCAATAAGTAACTGATATGCCATGGCTAGCATCACGGCAACATCTGTATTGGGTCGCAAATTGTACCAGTCCTCGTCAATATCAGATTTTACATCCGAACGACGTGGTGACAGATTGACAAACTTTGCTCCAGCCGCTGCGGCCTCTATTACTCCAAGCCGCTGGATATGTGCACCGGTTCCGCCATTGCTGATCTGGCTGTTAAATGCAGGTAATCCACCAAAAGCCATCATTAATTCAGTATTTTTGCAGACAGATTGCCAGCTTGTCTGGTGCGCCAATAATTCAATCAAATTATCGCCCAAAACATGTGGGATGATGACCTCGCCCGCAGCAAGACTATATGTGTTTTTAGATGAGGTATATCCGCCGATTGAATTTAGAAAACGGTGGATCTGACTTTGAGCATGATGAAAACGACCCGCACTAGACCAACCGTAAGATCCGGCATATATCGCTTGGTTGCCCTTAGTTTTGATAACGCGCTTTAATTCATTTGCTACCAGTTTTTCAGCTTCATCCCAACTCAATGTAACAAAACGTTCACTTCCACGTTTATGTGTTGCTGTGCCTGGACCACCATCCAACCAGCTTTCACGAGCTACTGGCTTGGTTATTCTGGTACGATCTTCTAGCAAATCAATGATCGACGGACCAATTGGTGACGGATCAGGATCATGTCGAAAGGGATTAAGGGCTGAAAGGCGCCCATTTTTGACGACAAATTCATAAACTCCCCAATGTGAACTTGTGAGCTTCATACTTAATTCATCCCATCTTTTTGGATAATATCAAGCGTTATACTTTCCTTTAAGTCAAGGTTTGCCATTTTAGGTTTTTTCTTATTCTTATCGTAAAAAGGTAAAGCAACAATCGTACAATTATGCTTTGAGCTTTCCAAAGCGCCAATATAATAATTTTTTCCTAGTCGGTCCTCCGCCAAGTCAAATCTGACATAACCAATTCCCGCCTCGAACGCTGGAGAATAGGCGCCAGTCGTTATATACCCTAAAGCGTTTTTACCATCGTGAACAAGATCACCGCTCTTGGGTATATAGCTGCCAGTTAGCACCCCATGAATTCGGCTGTCTTTATTTCTTTTTTTAATGGCATCGTGGCCTATGAAATATTTTTTATCTTTATCAATAAATCTATGAAGCCCAGCTTCATCAGGTGTCATGCTTACATCAAAATCACTGCCGCTATCAAGAATACCTGCCTCTATTCTGCGGATATTCATAGCCTGCATGCTACTGAAAACCATACCATATTTTTTACCAGAACGGATTAGCTCGTTCCATAAACGCTTGTAGTCTGTATTTTGGCCAAGAGTGTATATTTCATACCCTAATTCACCGGTCCATCCTGTTCTAGATATTAATACTGAGTGTCCCGCAATCGTAAAAACCCCAGCCTTAAAATACCCCATGGTCTGGTCGACACTGCCATTTGTGGCTGTATTTATGATCGCAAGCGATTTTGGTCCTTGCACCTGAAGGACGCGCGATTGTGGGTCAGAAATTGATACCTCATAATTATGACTATGAGCCAGAAACCAGGTATCGAGATCACCATCGGGATGTACGAACCAAAACTTTTTCTCATCGAGGCGAAACAAAATACCGTCCATAAATAGGCCGCCATTGTAAGTGCAGGCTAATGTATAATGCCCACTACCAACTTTAAGCTGATCGCTCTGGCGAGTAAAAATTTGATCTAGAAATTCAATAACATCTGGCCCGCTAATCTCCACTGGCTTTTCTGGGACATCAAACAGTGCCGCTCTATTGCGTAGTGCCCAATATGCCTCCTCGATATCTTCACCATTATAATGGGCAAAAAAGCGACCAGCTGCTAGTCGCAGGATGGTATCTTTATTAGCATAGCATTCATGGAAAGGTGATAACGCTTTTCTACCTGTATAAACAGAATGCACAGCGTCGAACTTCAGGGATGGCAGCTCAGGAATACTCATCATGGAAACTCTTTTTCATGCACGAAACAAAGTTTGTTTCCGTCAAGATCTCGAACATAGGCGTAGTATATTTTTCCATGTGCTGGACGAAAACCTGGAGCCCCCTCGTCCTTTCCTCCTGCACCAATGCCAGCCTTATGGCAGTCATCAACAATTTGGCTGGTTTCTACTGCAAGCGCAATCATAGTGCCGTTTCCAGAGTATGCGCGGTTACCATCAAATGGTTTGGTAACATAAAATTCAACTTTTTCTGGCTTACTTTTAGGAGCGTAAGCAGCAAAGTCTTTATTGGTTTCTACACGAACCATATTCATCTTAGGCATTAATAGATCATAAAATTTGACTGCACTCTCTAGATCGTTTGTTCCAACCATTACATACGCAATCATTAATTCACTCCTTAATTAACCATCAACGCTGGCAAGTTTCATAATTTTTGTTTTGCCATACTGGGACCTCTATGCGGGGCAATGGAGCTCTGCCAAGAATAGAGTCGCTGAGTTTCTCTGCGATCATTATGGTTGGACTATTAGTGTTCCCGTTGGTTGCGGCAGGCATAATAGATGCGTCCACTATTCTTAGCTTAGATAGGCCATGCACCTTCCCATGAGGGTCGACCACTGCCTCACGATTATTACTGGCACCCATACGAGCGGTTCCAGAAAGATGCCACTGTGTATTAAGCTTTTCGTCAAGACAAACGTTTAACTCATTATCGGTTTGAGCGGCAACGCCAGGATAAATTTCTTCGCCACAAAATGGTTTAAAAGCAGGTTGGTTTGCGATTTCGCGCACAATTCTAATACCTTTAAGCAAAAGATCACGATCCCTTGGGTCCTTCATATAATTCGCCAGAATCCGTGGCGCTGATGCGGGATCAGAATCGCGAAGGGTGATTTTGCCTCTACTGAAGTTACGCATGAGACCAACATGGATTTGGAACGCATGTTCTGGCAGGGGCTTCCATGTCTGATCATCAACTGCGGCGGGTGAGATTGTTAACTGGATATCAGGATATTCAACTCCTGCGGCTGATCGAACACAGGCTACGGCTTCAAATTGGTTTGAAGCGCAAATGCCATCACGCCGTAAGAGCCAGCGTATCCCTGCAAAGGTTCGCCCGACGAGCCGTGTCTGCGGCCAAATAGAAACAGGCTCGAGGCATCTATATTTAAGAACAAAATCAGGATGATCATTGAGATTTTGGCCGACGCCAGGCATATCTGCTATGATGGAGATGCCATGGTCTTTAAGATGTGAAGCAGGGCCCACTCCAGAGAGCATTAACAGTTGTGGACTGCCGACGGCACCTGCACTTAGGATGACTTCTTTCAACGCATCAATTTTAATAATTTCTCCATTTGCCCTCTTACAGCTAATACCAGTTGCTTCATTGCCATTAAAAAGAATTTTCTGAACTTGTGCATCGGTTATAACTGTAAGATTTTTTCTTGGTCTAGCTGGATCAAGATAAGCTTTGGCCGTACTATTTCTCTCCCCATTTTCAATGCTCATATCAAAAACACCAAACCCTTCTTGGCGATACCCACAAATATCATCAGTAGCCTGGTAACCTGCGTCTTTGCCAGCTTCGATAAACGCTTTATAAAGTGGGTTTTGTGGTTTAGGTCTGTGAACTGCTAAAGGACCATCTCCACCCCGATATTCACTCTCACCTCCGGAGTAATTTTCGAGACGCTTGAAATATGGTAGGACATCGGCATAGCCCCAACCTTCGCATCCAGACTGTCGCCATCCTTCAAAGTCCAATGCATGCCCTCGAATGAAACATAGGCCGTTTATGGACGAAGACCCACCCAATGTTTTGCCACGATCATGCGTAATCACGCGTCCCCCCAATTCGGGTTCGGGCTCACCTTGATAGGCCCAGTTATATTTTGTGCTTTGAAGATTTTTAAGGACTGCCGCTGGGATTTTAAGAGACAAGGCGTTATTTTTTGGTCCAGCTTCAATGAGGAGAACACGATGCCTGCCATCGTTGGTAAGACGATTTGCAAGCACACATCCAGCTGAACCAGCTCCAACAATTATATAATCATACGCCATCAGTGCTCTTCCAAATCATCTTAAATTCCATCATTTTTCTCGTAATTTTAAAAAATAGGAGTTAATAATTTCTCATTATTTAAGTAAGACTAATGCAAAACTGACCCTTTGACAATTAACTTACCAATAGTTAGTGTTAATAAGTTTTGTAGACAGGCATGAATGTTTAATGGAAAAATGGTCAACAATAGCCTTGGCTCGCTTCGCCTGTCTATATGCAGGAGCTATCTGGGGAATATTCTGGATACCGGTAAGAGCGATCAATGATGCTGGTATTCATGGCTTATGGAGTTCGGCAATTTGGTTTGCTGTTCCTACGATACTTCTTTTGCCAGTTACGATCCTGCGATTTAAATCAATAAAAACTGGAGGCATTAGCCTTCAAATTACCGCTATTCTTTCCGGTGTTGCCTTGCTCTGTTACACGCTTGCCTTTCTTTACACTGATGTTGTTCGTGCAATGCTACTTTTCTATTTGACACCCGTTTGGAGCACATTATTGGCAGCTATAATTCTTAATGAAACCATTACATGGCAGCGCATTATCGCCATAATTCTTGCAGTAATGGGAATGTTGATCATTTTTGGTTTGGGGCAAAATTTTCCCATCCCTAAAAATGTTGGTGATTGGTTAGGTATTCTTTCCGGGATTATATGGGCGATCGCTACCATTCGTATACGCAAGCATGAAGGGCACTCAGCAGTGGATATGACAATCGGATTTTTTTTCTGGAGCATGATTGCTTCTCTTATTTTTTGTTCTTTTTTGGCTTCCAATCAACTTCCATCAATTGAAAAGATATTTGGCGTTCTACCCTGGCTTTTCGCTTTTATGGCCGTTTTTGTTATACCGGGGGCTTTTGCATCATTGTGGGGCCCGAAGTATGTCAGCCCTGGCCTTGTTGGCTTACTTATGATGACTGAGATAATCTTTGGGTCTATCACAGCCGCCCTATTTGCTAATGAACCGTTTGGTATTAGAGAGAGCCTTGGTATTATCTTAATAATATCTGCAAGTGTGCTTGAACCATTGTCTGAGATTATTAGATCTCGCTCTGTTGAGAGTAGTTCTGCAGACTAAGAAAACATTTATTTAGGTTGAAATAGCTCTGGACTTAGGGCGATTTTAGCGATGGTTTTGATTTTCTCCCGAGCGGCTTTATGATATTTTTGCTGTTCTGAGGATGCTTCTAAAAAATAGAGTGTAGTAAACTCAAATTCATCGAGCGCCTTGTCACAATCAGGTGTAATAGCAAATAATCCAGCACGCACCCATATTCCGTCAATTAAGGTGCCGAGAAGGTTGGCGACTTCCGACACTCTATTCTCCACAAGAAAATGCCTTAGTTCATGCGATAAATTGCTTTTAATACGAGCATTGTTTGCTGCCTGTACCCTTTGACACATGGAATTATGGGGAACTTCTGCCAGAAGGGATACCCAGGCTTGGCAGACCTCCCTATTGTAAATAGTTTCTGAAAAGTTTGCGTACGCAATGGCCCAAAATCTTTCATATGGACTTTCAGCGTGACGATAGAGGCGTAGAAGAGAAATGTTCAATAATGAATTTGAGCGCCTAAAAACAGCCTCAAGTAATGCGCTCTTGTCCTTAAAGTGATGAAGAACCACGCCTTTTGATACGCCGGCTATTTCACCTACCTTTTCAAGTGTGGTACCGCGCAAACCGTATCTAATTACCGCTTCAAAGGCTGCTTGTGAAAGCTCTGAACGCCTGATTGCACTAATTGATCGCGCTTGCATTTATCTAGTATCACCCAAGTTAGGATCTCTTCTAAGGGACAACTATACTAACTAAGGCGGTCAATTCAACACTATTGACTTATAAAACTTTCTAAGAGACAGTTTATATTCCACAGGAAAGTTTTACATCGTTAGAAGATGTTGCATAGTATTGTGTTGAAAGGGAGGAATAATGTTTAGAAAATTTAAAATTGCGGCATTCGCCGCTTCAGTAGTTGCTTTTCTTAATGGGGTGGCTTTAGCAGGTAATGTCCCGGAGTCGTCTGATCCAATTAAAGTGATTAAAAATGATTGGACAGGCCAGCTATTTTCTACAGAAGTGGTTGGTGAATTGCTCAAGGAAATGGGATATAACATCGAATATGTTAGCGCTGGCGCATTGCCGCAGCATCCAGGAATCGCCCAGGGTAATCTTCATCTTCAGACTGAAGTTTGGACTAACAACGTTGGTGATCTATATCCCAACTTTGTTGATAAAGGAGATATTGTAGTAGTTGGTGATCTAGGCCTCGACCCTAAAGAGGGTTGGGTATACCCACCATATATGGAAGAGAAATGTCCAGGTCTGCCCAACTACATGGCACTTTATGAGTGCCAGCAGGCGTTCGCGACCGCTGCAACATTCCCTAATGGTCGGGTCATCACTTATCCAGCAGACTGGGGTACTCGTTCGCGTGATCTAGTTGCAAGCCTTGAAATGCCGCTTGAGCCTATTCCCGGTGGTAGCGAGGGAGCTATGATGGCTGAATTGAAGTCAGCTTATGCAGCAAAGGACCCGATCCTAATGATGATTTGGCAACCACACTGGATCTTTGCTGATCTCGATCTTAACTTTGTCGAATGGAATCCAGCGGACGGTGAATGTATAGAAGAAACTCAACAAAAAGATACTGCGTGTGGCTTTCAACAGGCCGCTGTTCACAAAGTAGTTTGGGGCGGGTTTGAAGACAAATGGCCGGCTGCCTTTAAAATGGTTTCAAATTTTAAACTGACTAATGCGGATGAGAATTGGGCTATTTTTGAAGTTGATAACAACGGACGTGATGTCGAAGATGTTGCGCAAGAGTGGTTAAAGACGAATGAGGCACTTTGGAAGCCTTGGATCGAAGCTGCTATGTAGTCTGCTCATTTAGAGTTTATTCGAACGGCGGGTTACTCTGCCGTTCGTTGCCTCTGGTGATAATTTTTCTTAAAATTGCGCAAATAGTATTATAGGTTGATCTACGTGCAGTCGAGTATAAGCGACTCTATTGGTAGGGCAAATTTTATTGGGAGGATGCCGCATGGGAAATCATGATGGTGGTCGAGATGTAAAGCTCTCATGTCGCAATGTATGGAAAATTTATGGTGATAATTCTGACTCATTTTTTATGGATCAGGATGGCAAAGTTGACGATCTTCAGGAACATGTAAATAAAATCCTGCAAAGTGATCATATTGTGGCAAATGCTGATGTGAGCTTTGACGTCTATGCTGGAGAAATTTTTGTCATCATGGGCCTTTCCGGCTCTGGTAAGTCTACAATTGTCCGCTGCCTTTCAAGGCTGGTTGAACCAACAGCTGGTGATATCATTCTCGATGGTGAGAACTTACTTGAAAAATCCGCTGATGAATTGATCGAAATTCGTCGTCACAAAATGGGTATGGTATTTCAGAGCTTTGGCCTTATGCCGCATCTTAATGTGATTGATAATATAGCATTCCCGTTGAAACTTCAGGGTATTGAAAAAGCAGAACGTTACTCGCAAGCTGAAAGGGTTATCGAACTCGTTGGCTTGCAGGGCCGAGAAAGTAATTTCCCAAATGAATTATCGGGTGGTCAACAGCAGCGCGTCGGTATTGCCAGATCACTTGCCGTGGAGCCAGACATTTGGTTGCTTGATGAACCCTTCTCCGCCCTTGACCCATTGATCCGTAAAAGAATGCAGGACGAGTTTTTACGCATCCAGTCAAAACTTCAAAAATCAATTGTTTTTATAACTCATGATTTTCAAGAAGCACTTCGCCTAGCTGATCGTATGGCAATAATGCGTGATGGAATGATCGTTCAAATTGGCCGTCCAGTTGATTTGATCCTGAACCCTGTCGATGATTATGTAAGAGAATTTACAAAAGATGTCTCCTGGGAGTCTGTTCTATGTGCATCGGATGTATGTCAGAAAACTTCAGGATCGCTCAAAGGACTGGGCCGAGTATCTGCTGATACGCAGATTGATAGTCTTCTTGGATATCTGGCTAAGAATAAGAATGGTGTTGCAGTGGAAGCTGAAGATGGCACAGTACTTGGAATTGCAACTGCTACGGGTGTTCTAGCGGCGCTCGCAAATGGCAGCAGTGTGCCCCCTGCCAAGGTCAAGGTAACAAAGTGATGAAGCTGAAGGTGGATCGAGGATTTTTCGCATGGTTATTTATTATTTTGTCCACACTGGTATTAATTTTCTTACAAGATCACCTTAAATGGCTGTCTACATATCCAAAAGAGCTGATCATTCCATTTGATCATTGGCTAAATTTAGGAATGGGTTTTCTTATTACCTATTTTGGTTGGTTTTTCATGGGTGTGTCATGGCTGCTCGAATGGCCTATTGATGGTGTTCGCTTTGTTTTACAATCATTGCCCTGGTCGGTCGTAAGTTTCTTAATATGTGTGTTTGCTTTTATTGCAGCAGGTTGGCGACTTGCTTTGTTTGCGCTCATATCTTGTATGTATATGGTTGTCATAGGTTACTGGTCTGAAAGTATGAATACACTCTCACTCGTAGCCATTTCCGTTCCTCTTGCCGTGCTAATTGGTTTTGGTTTTGGTGTTTGGGCGTTTCAATCACAGGCTGCCAAAAGAATAATCCTGCCGATGCTAGATATATTCCAAACTGTTCCGGCTTTTGCCTATCTTTTATTGATATTAATGCTGTTTGGTTTCGGTACCGTTGTTGGACTTATTGCTAGTATTCTTTATTCCTTCCCGCCTATGGCAAGAAATGTGCTCGTTGGGCTTGGCCGAGTTCCTGCTGAGGTCATTGAGTCGGGCCTTATGTCGGGTGCTACAAACCGCCAGTTATTTTGGCAGGTTCGTATTCCAAGCACAAAAAGGCAGCTTCTTCTTGGTGTTAATCAGACAACTATGGCATCGCTTAGTATGGTAATTATAGCGTCAATTATAGGTGGCACTGCAGATATAGGCTGGGAAGTTCTTTCACAAATCCGTAAGGCTCAATTTGGCGAAAGTTTGCTTGCTGGATTGGTGATTGCTCTTATGGCTATACTGATCGACCGGGCCACCTATGGATTCGCTAAAAATTCTAGTACTTATCAACCGAGAAGTAGCATGGCTTCATGGCGTTATAGTTTAATAGCTATTGCCGGAGCCGCTATATTCTTCTTACTCTCTAGCTTAATACCTGCTCTTGATATCTGGCCACGGGAGCTAGAAATAAATCCAGCACGTGGAATGAATGAAGGCCTTGAGTACATTATTATAAATTACCGTGCAGCCATTGAGACTATAAAAACCATGGCTTTCTTTTTTATTATGCTACCAGCTAAAATTGGT
>Ga0115013_10002452_pt1 | contig 10325 bp, 10 predicted proteins | sample SouAtlMetagenome_2_FD_88686 | JGI IMG/M metagenome (GOLD analysis project Ga0115013, IMG submission 88686) | Marine eukaryotic phytoplankton communities from Atlantic Ocean - South Atlantic ANT15 Metagenome | ecosystem: Environmental > Aquatic > Marine > Oceanic | place: South Atlantic Ocean... | reverse complement strand
TATTGAGTGCTTTTGCTGCTCCCGCGCCAAGCGCCACCGACATTCCTTGTCCCAAAGACCCAGAAGCAATTCGGACTCCAGGCAGCTTTTCGTGTGTGGTTGGGTGACCCTGCAAACGAGAGTCCAACAATCGAAATGTATTGAGCTCTTCGACAGGAAAAAAACCACTTCGTGCAAGAACGCTGTAGTAAACCGGTGAGATGTGGCCATTGGAAAGAAAAAATAGGTCTTCATCAATACCATCCATTGAAAAATCGGTATTGTATTCCATGATTTCCTTATACAGAACCACAAAGAATTCAGCACAGCCAAGCGAACCCCCGGGGTGTCCAGAATTTACTTTGTGCACCATTCTCAGGATATCCCTTCGTACTTGTTGTACAGTAATTTCAAGTTGTTGTATTGTGTCCATTTGATTGATCAATGATGCTGGCAAAAATAAGTCAAGAGAGGGGCTTACAAAAGGGATTTGGTTAATATTTTAAGTTAACAATCAACATTTTGTTAAGAACAAAGATTAGCTCAGTTACGATGTTTATCTTTACCAGCTGTGAAATTCGTTTGTCATCATACCGATTCAGAATCAAATGCACGTGCAGGCACCATTACGACTGACCATGGTGTGATTGAAACCCCGATTTTTATGCCTGTTGGCACCCAAGCCACTGTAAAAGGGGTTCTGCAAAAAGACTTGAAAGACGAAGTCAGCCCCGATATCATTTTGGCCAATACCTATCATTTATATTTAAGACCTTCCATAGACATCCTTGAGTGCGCAGGTGGTATTCATCAATTTATGAATTGGGATCGAAATCTGCTCACAGACAGTGGAGGATATCAAGTGTATTCTCTTTCTAACAACAGAAAAATTGAAGAAGATGGTGTCCGATTTAAATCACATATCGATGGATCTTCCCACTTCTTTACGCCTGAAAAAGCAATTGATATCCAACGTTCGATTGGGGCAGATATCATTATGGCGTTTGATGAATGTCCCCCTTATCCTTGTGATTACAACTATGCAAAAGACTCGATGGCATTGACTCACCGCTGGCTTGACAGATGTATTCACCATATGAACAATACCGATTCAAAATACGGTCATGAGCAATCTTTGTTTCCAATCGTGCAAGGGAGTACCTACAAAGATTTGCGAATCGAATCCGCCAAATATATTGCCGATGCCGACGCCCCCGGAAACGCCATTGGAGGCCTTTCAGTTGGGGAACCAGCAGAAGAAATGTATGCGATGGTAGATGAAGTCTGCTCCATACTTCCCAAAAACAAGCCCCGATACCTTATGGGAGTGGGGACGCCAATCAACATCTTAGAAAACATCGCATTAGGCGTGGACATGTTTGATTGTGTCATGCCAACTCGAAATGGAAGAAATGGAATGCTATTTACATCTCATGGCACGATCAATATTAAAAATAAAAAATGGGAAAATGACCATTCTCCCATCGATGCTGAAGGCTCAACTTCCATAGACACCTATTATTCAAAGGCATATTTACGTCATTTGTTTGCGGCAAATGAGTTTTTGGGGAAGCAAATTGCAAGTATTCATAATTTAGGGTTTTATTTGTGGTTGGTTCGGGAAGCAAGAAAACATATTCTCAATGACGATTTTGCTGACTGGAAAAATAAAATGGTTCGTCAAATGAACAACAGACTGTGATGTTGAATACCCGGATTTTAGATCGCTATATTATCATCAAATACATTGTTACCTTTTTGACAATGTTGGTTCTATTCATACCCATTAGTGTTTTGGTTGATTTATCACAGAAAATCGATAATTTCAATCAATACGAAGTCCCGACATCTGATATTCTCTGGTATTATTACAATTTTATTTGGCACTTTGGTTTTATTTTATTTCCTATATTTTTATTTCTATCCGTCATCTGGTTTACCTCAAAACTATCTTCCAATTCTGAGGTTATCGCCATGTTGGGCTCAGGGATTTCATTTAAAAGATATCTTCGTCCATTTTTAGTTGCCGCTCTTCTAATTTCTGTCGGAGCTTTTGTTGCGGGTCAATTTATCGTGCCAACAGCGAGTAAAAACATCAAAGAATTTGAGTTTACTTATTTTAAATCCTCAAAAAAAGATCGACAAACCCAGCAGCTTTTTAAGCAGATCGGGGAGGGGGATTTTATTTATTTGAGTCAGTTTAATCCAACTCGTCAATTGGGATATAATTTTAGCTTTGAGCGTTTTGAAGGCAACCGAATGACATCCAAAATTACGGCCAGAAATATTCGATGGGTTGAAGAAGATACACTCTATCGCCTGACGGATTATTTTAAACGATCGTTTGACATCAGTGGCAATGAAAGAATCGATTCTGCATCTCGCTTAGACACCCTAATGCCCTTTACGTTTGAGGATTTATCCCCCTTAAACTATGCAGCTCAAACCCTAACTTTATTTGAGCTCAACCATTTTATTGCTAAAGAAAAAGAAAGCGGAAGCCCACTGATCAATCGCCACCTTCTCGTGAGACACAAGCGTTGGTCGATTATGGTTGCCGCATTTATTTTAACAATCATTGGGGTTGCCGTTTCCTCTTTTAAAAGACGAGGGGGGATTGGACTGAATTTGGCACTTGGTGTTGTTCTTGCTTTTCTTTATATCTTTTTTGATAAAATATTTGAGGTTATGGTTGAAAAGTCCAACTATACAGCAGCACTTGCTGCGTGGTTTCCCAATCTTATTTTTGGAATCTTTTCCATAGTGATTTTACGATATGCCAAGCGATAAACTCAAAAGCATACTCCACTTTCATGGGATTGTTTTTATTTTTGGATTTACAGCTATTTTGGGAAAGCTCATTTCGATTGATGCCGTGTCGTTGGTTTGGTATCGTATGGTGTTGGCGACTGCTGTGCTGACTCTGTTTATGTGGGGTTTCAAAATACCATTTCGTATTTCCAACAAACAGCTACTCGTTATGATGATTTGTGGTATTTTGATTGCACTCCATTGGGTGTTTTTCTTTCATGCAGTCAAAGTCTCTAACGTCTCTGTGACGCTATCTGTCATGTCTGCGGGAGCATTGGTAACTGCATTGATCGAGCCCATTGTATACAAGCGCTCGTTTGATTTGAATGAAATCATATTGGGGATGGTAGTTGTTCTAGCTTTGGGAATGATTATGCAGACTGAATACCGCTTTATTGATGGAATGTTCTTTGCTTTTATTGCGGTTCTTTTGTCTGTTGCATTTACGCTAATTAACGGAAAGGTTGTACACAAATCAGATGCCAGAGTCATGTCAGTTTACCAGCTGTGTACTGGGGCGATTTGTATAAGTATTATTATTTTTTTTCAAGGAAATTGGTCTGTAGACTTGTTTTCAATCACCCAATCCGACTTGCTTTGGATTTTGATTTTAGCGATCGTCTGCACCGCCTATGCCTTTGTGGTTTCCATAGCGGTAATGCGTCATTTACGACCGTTTTCATTAATGTTGGCGATCAATATGGAGCCGGTTTATGGCATCTTACTTGGGCTACTCATTTTTAGATCTGATGAAAAAATGAGCTTGCCATTTTACATCGGGACCCTATTGATCTTGTCCTCTGTTTTGATGAATGGATACTTGAAACTAAAAAAAGAAAAAAGTAGCGATAACAACTAAATCAAAATACTATATTTGTTAGAGCAAAATACAATCCGCTATGGAATATTTGGATTTTGAACAACCCATTCAAGAGCTTGAAGAACAACTACAAAAATGTGCTGTGATTGGCGACGAAAGTGATGTCGATGTGACCACGACTTGCCAACAAATTGAAGACAAGCTTTTATCCACCAAAAAAGAAATTTACGGAAACCTAACCCCGTGGCAACGTGTTCAGCTTTCTAGACACCCGCAACGTCCTTATACCATGGATTATATTCAGGCACTCTCTGGAGAGACCTTTTTAGAATTACATGGTGACCGTACTGTCAAAGATGATAAAGCCATGGTTGGCGGATTTGGTAAAATTGGTGACCAGAGTTTTTTATTTATTGGTCAGCAAAAAGGATATAATACAAAAACGCGCCAGTACCGCAATTTTGGGATGGCAAACCCAGAAGGATATCGTAAGGCACTTCGCTTGATGAAATCTGCCGAAAAGTTTGGGATTCCTGTTTTGTGTTTGGTCGACACCCCTGGTGCCTACCCAGGTCTTGAAGCGGAAGAACGTGGTCAGGGTGAGGCAATCGCTCGAAACATCTTGGAAATGTCACGATTGAAAACACAAGTGATTGTGATGATTATCGGAGAAGGTGCTTCAGGCGGCGCATTAGGCATTGGCGTGGGAGACCGCGTTTTTATGCTCGAAAACACTTGGTACTCTGTGATATCTCCCGAGTCATGCTCGTCTATTCTCTGGCGCAGTTGGGAACACAAAGAACAAGCCGCTGACGCCCTGAAGCTCACAGCTAAAGACATGAAGCGTCTCAAGATCATTGATACAATCGTAAAAGAACCCTTGGGCGGTGCTCATCGTGACCGAGCGCAAACTTTTTCAACAGTTCAAAGGAGTGTTCTAAAAGCATACAGCGAGTTAAAAGATAACCCGCTTGACCAGTTGGTTCTTGAGCGACAGGAGAAATTCTTTCAAATGGGAGTTTATCAAGAATAAATGTTTGGGATATTAACATTTATCTAAACTTGTTAACAACATATCGTTCGTCTTTTTTGATGTGATTCTTTACTTTGATGCGGAATATTTATTTACATTTATATCGTGGAAAAACAGAAACCTGTAACGCAACAAACTCGACAAGGAGGCCAAATTGTTTCCTTGCAAAAGGGCAAACTTCCTCCCCAAGCAATTGAATTAGAAGAAGCTGTTCTCGGTGCGATGATGATTGACAAAAAAGGAGTCGATACCGTGATCGATATCTTAAGTCCAGCAGCTTTCTATAAGCAAGCCCACCAGCACATCTTTGAGGCCATTGTCCATTTGTTTTCAGATTCTAACCCGATTGATTTGTTAACGGTTTCAACTCAACTGCGAAAAAATGATAAGCTCGAACTAATTGGGGGTGATTTTTATTTGATCCAACTTACTCAAAAAGTATCTTCATCTGCACACATTGAGCACCATTCTCGCATTATCCTTCAAAAATTTATTCAGCGTAGTCTGATCAAAATCTCAAATGAAATTATTGAGAATGCCTATGACGATACCAAGGATGTCTTTGATATGCTCGATGATGCGGAGTCGAAGCTTTACGATGTCACCCAAGGCAACATCAAAAAGTCAACAGATACTGCGCAAAGTTTGGTGATTCAAGCCAAAAAGAAAATTGAAGAAATTTCAAACAAAGAGGGCTTGAGTGGAGTTCCTTCTGGGTTTTCGGATTTAGATAAATTGACTTCTGGTTGGCAATCTAGTGACTTGATTATTGTCGCTGCTCGGCCTGGTATGGGGAAAACAGCATTGACCCTGTCCATGGCTCGAAACATTTGTGTCGATCATTCGATACCAGTTGCTTTTTTCTCTTTGGAGATGTCATCTGTTCAGTTGATTACGCGTTTGATTTCCTCCGAAACTGGCTTGTCATCCGAAAAGCTACGAACCGGAAACCTTGCCGACCACGAATGGAAACAACTCAACGTGAAGGTAACCGCTCTAGAAAGTGCACCTTTATTTATTGATGATACGCCATCATTATCCATTTTTGACTTACGTGCAAAGGCAAGACGTTTGTCCTCTCAATATGGAATTAAACTAATTGTTGTTGATTATTTACAGTTGATGACAACTGGCGCATCTAATAAATCTGGAAATCGCGAACAAGAAATATCGATGATTTCACGAAATCTCAAAGCACTAGCCAAAGAGCTTGATATCCCAGTCATTGCACTATCGCAGTTGTCACGTGCGGTAGAAACCAGAGGTGGGAGCAAGCGACCATTGCTTTCCGACCTTCGTGAGTCGGGTGCGATTGAGCAGGATGCGGACATTGTCTCGTTTATCTATCGTCCCGAGTACTATAAGATTGATGAGTGGGATGATGAAGAGCGTACCCCTTCGGCTGGACAGGCAGAGTTTATTGTGGCCAAACACCGAAATGGTGGATTAGACAACATTCGTCTAAAGTTTGTTGCTTCTCTAGGAAAATTCGAAAACCTCGATGCTTTTGGTGCCCCTGTTGAATTTCAGTCCAAAATCAATCGAGATCAAGACGGTCCATTTGAAAACCCCCGAATTAGCCCCGAAGATGCTTTCGATGGCGATGATGGGGTGCCATTCTAAAAAAAAAACACGCCGAAGCGTGTTTTAAATCAACCGTTTTTTTTTTGTGGAAAATCACTTCACTTTATGAACCACAGCTTTAAAAGCATCTGGGTGGTTCATTGCAAGGTCTGCTAAAACTTTTCGATTTAACGAAATGTTATTGGCCTTGACTTTTCCCATAAACTGAGAGTAAGACATCCCGTGTAAACGGGCTGCGGCATTGATTCGAACAATCCACAATGAACGAAAATTTCTTTTCTTGGTTTTTCGATCTCTGTATGCATATCCCCATGCTTTTTCAACAGCATTTTTGGCGATTGTCCATACATTTTTACGACGCCCAAAGTATCCTTTAGCGTGCTTCATCATCTTTTTTCTTCGGACCCTAGAGGCCACTGCATTTACTGATCTCGGCATTTTTATTTATTGTTTTGAGGGAGGTGGCAAATGGTTTTGCTCTTTTAAACCCGCCTCAGGGTTATACACCAGTTTTTACTTCAATCGAAGTTGTTGTTTTACATTGGCAACGTCAGCGTCATGCACCAAGGTTGAGTGTGTTAATTTCAATTTTGTCTTTTTTGACTTTTTAGTCAAAATATGACTTTTAAATGCGTGCTTGCGCTTGATTTTTCCTGTTCCAGTTAACTTGAAACGCTTTTTTGCACTCGATTTTGTTTTTTGCTTCGGCATATTTTCCGTCTTTATTATTTTTTAGGATTCATCAACATGATCATCCTTTTCCCTTCTAATTTTGGGAGCTGCTCAACTTTTCCATATTCTTCAAGGTCTTGCGCCAATCGAAGTAACAAAATATGCCCTTGCTCCTTGAAAATAATAGATCTTCCTTTGAAAAACACAAATGCTTTTAGTTTCGCTCCCTCTTCTAAAAACTTAATAGCGTGTTTTTTCTTAAACGCATAATCGTGCTCATCTGTTTGTGGTCCAAAACGAATTTCTTTGAGCACAACTTTGCTCGCTTTGGCCTTTAAACTTTTTTCGCGCTTTTTCTGTTCGTATAGAAATTTCTTGTAATCAATGATCTTACAAACTGGGGGAGATGCATTTGGTGAAATTTCTACCAAGTCCAACTCGAGTTCTCGCGCTTTACCCATCGCTTTTGCAAGCGGATAAACGCCCATTTCTACATTGTCGCCAACAAGACGAACCTCACCAGCCAAGATTTTGTCATTGATCTTGTGAGGGTCTTGTTTGATTACTCTTTGAGGACCTCTGCCTCTTCTTCTTCGTATGGCTATAACGCGCGATTTATGTTTTAAATTCTTGAACTTCGTTTTCTATGGTGCTTTCTACCAATCGAATGAAGTTATCCAGAGGCATAGCTCCGTGATCTTTCCCGCCGTGCTCTCGAACCGAAACCACAGATTCCGAAACTTCTTTTTCTCCAACAATAATCATATATGGATATTTTTGAAGTTCAGACTCCCGAATTTTTTTACCAATGGTTTCATTTCGGTTATCAACGAGGGTGCGAATTTCGTTATTTTCCAATAATTGAGAAACTTTTTTCGCGTATTTTTCGTATTTCTCGCTCACACATAAGATATTAACTTGATCTGGTGTAAGCCAAAGTGGGAAGTTTCCTGCGGTATGTTCGATCAGGATGGCAACAAATCGCTCCAAACTACCAAAAGGGGCACGATGAATCATCACAGGTCTGTGAAGGGCATTATCACTGCCTTTGTAAGTGAGATCAAATCGATCAGGTAAGCTATAATCCACTTGAATTGTACCTAGTTGCCAACTTCGACCCAAGGCATCTTTGACCATAAAATCGAGCTTGGGTCCATAAAAAGCGGCTTCTCCTGTTTCGATGACATAATTCAGCCCTTTTTCTTGCGTTGCATTGATGATGGCTTGCTCTGCTTTTTCCCAGTCTTCAACTTCTCCAATGTATTTATCTGGATTTTCTGGGTCCCGAACGGACACTTGTGCGGTAAAGTCTGCAAACCCTAAAGAGTTAAATACATATAAAACCAAGTCGATGACGGATTTAAACTCGCTATCGAGCTGATCTGGAGTGCAAAATATATGCGCATCATCTTGTGTGAATCCTCTAACCCGTGTCAGCCCATGTAGTTCACCGCTTTGCTCGTAACGATATACCGTTCCAAACTCAGCATAGCGTTTTGGTAAATCGCGGTAACTCCAATTTCGTGCATTAAAAATTTCGCAATGATGCGGACAATTCATGGGTTTTAGCAAAAACTCTTCATCTTCTGAAGGGGTTTTGATTGGCTGAAAACTGTCAGCACCATATTTTTCGTAATGACCAGAAGTCATGTATAGCTCTTTGTGACCGATATGAGGAGAGACAACCTGCTCATATCCAGCTTTTCGCTGCGCTTCTTTGAGAAAACGTTCAAGTCTTTCACGAAGAGCAGCACCTTTTGGTAGCCACAGCGGAAGGCCTTGACCGACTCTCTTGGAAAAGGTGAATAAATCCATTTCACTTCCGAGCTTTCTGTGGTCTCTTTTTTTAGCTTCTTCAAGGAGTTGAAGGTGTTCTTTAAGTAATTTTTGTTTGGGGAATGAAATCCCATAAATTCGTGTGAGTTGCGGTTTAGTTTCGTCCCCTCGCCAATAAGCACCAGCGATATTTGTAAGTTTTACGGCTTTAATGAAGCCAGTGTGGGGCAGATGCCCCCCTCTACAAAGGTCTGTGAAATCGGCATGATCACAGAAGGTAATATCGCCGTCATTGAGATTCTCAATGAGCTCAGTCTTAAATATATTTTTTTCGTTTTGATAATACGCCAACGCCTCTTTTTTGGAAACAGAACGCATCGAGAAGGCATGTTGTTCACGTGATACCTCAATTATGCGTTTTTCAATGGCATCAAAATCTTTTTCGGTTACAGTATGATTATTTGGATCAATATCATAGTAGAACCCTTGCTCGATAGCAGGTCCGATGGTGAGCTTTATTCCAGGGTAATGCTCTTCAAGAACCTGTGCGAGTACATGAGCAGAAGAATGCCAAAATGCCTTTTTTCCTTCGGGATCATTCCATGTATATAGAACTAAACTGCCATCGACTTCGAGTGGGGTAGTCGCTTCAATAACTTCACCGTTGTAACTTGCTGACAATACATTTCGTGCAAGCCCTTCGCTGATGGAAGTTGCGATCTCTAGGGGAGTTGCCCCTTGGCTCACTTCTTTAATTGCTCCGTCTGGAAGTCGAACTTGAATCATTTAGTTGTTTATCAAAGCCACAAAGATAATACGATTAGGGGCTCTTTCAAGGGGTAAACTTAGTTTTCATTAAAGAAACACTTTACGACGAGTTTTATCCCACGAAATCCATACAGTATGGCAAGGATACAAGCAATCAGTCCAAGACCTAAAACAGGAATAAAAAAAGGATGATATTCATTTCGTACGGCTGAGGTGTAAATCACAGGGCCGGTAAAGGCAAAGAGGATTGCGATAAAAAGACGTGAAAGTCCTTTCAAAAGGAGTTCTTTATTCATTTTTCAAATGATTTAATACTTTTCGAACGCTAGCGTGAATACGTAATAGTTCAATCGCTTTTTCTTCACTTACCGAGCTTGATTCGCAAACCATACGGATAGCTCTTTGGTGCAACTTTTGATTGGACAACTGCATATCCACCATACGATTGCCTTTGACATGACCCAGCTTGATCATCAAAACACTGGAGATGGTATTGAGAATCATTTTTTGAGCAGTACCAGCTTTCATGCGAGAACTTCCAGTTATTGCTTCGGGACCAACCACAGGAACCATGGGGTAGTCTGCTTGTTCTGCAATCGGGCTTCCTGGGTTGCAGCTGATACTTGCGGTGGTAATTCCTTTGGATTTACACCTTTGTAAGGTACCGAGTACATAGGGAGTTGTCCCTGATGCGGCGATACCGACAACCGTATCTAAACTCGAAATGTGCTGTTTTTTTAAATCTTTCCAACCTTGGTTCAGATCGTCTTCCGCTCCTTCGACAGCGGTTCGAATCGCACCATCTCCACCAGCAATTAATCCGATTACTCGCTCTGGTGAAACACCAAAAGTAGGTGGGCACTCCGAAGCGTCGAGTATGCC
>Ga0115013_10002450_pt1 | contig 10327 bp, 8 predicted proteins | sample SouAtlMetagenome_2_FD_88686 | JGI IMG/M metagenome (GOLD analysis project Ga0115013, IMG submission 88686) | Marine eukaryotic phytoplankton communities from Atlantic Ocean - South Atlantic ANT15 Metagenome | ecosystem: Environmental > Aquatic > Marine > Oceanic | place: South Atlantic Ocean... | reverse complement strand
TGAGAGACCGACTGGTTTAAAACGGAAATAGTTTCATTCATTGTCGTGTATTTCTTCGTGCTTTCCAAATTAAAACCGTGGAGAAATTCGGTTTCTCTCTTCAAACCGTGGAGGAAATTCCGTTTGTTGTTTTATTTCAGCGATAGAGAAGAAGATCAGAGAATTCCATTTTCTCTCTCTCTCTCTCTCTCTCTGTAAGAAGATCATCCATTACTCGGAGGATTTGCTCTGATACCGTCATGGTTATCTTTTCTTCAAACGTTGTTTGTTGATATCGTAAATTTTATGACTCTAATCAGCGTGACTGTTGAAACTACTCAAATCTGCAGCATTTGCTTTTAAGATCTTGTTTCGTATGTATTGATGTAAAGTGATGGCACGATAAATAATTCATTCGTTCCATTCATTACAGCATCATTTTTTTCACTCGACTCGTTCGGTAGTTCGACGTGGTTTTGGACAAAATTCTGATTTGGTCAAAGGCGAACCGCCAACTGACCAAGTGCGAATGAAAATGATTCAGATGAAGAGTGTGATTTTCGGGCCTCTAACACGCGCCACGCGTGTTCGTTGTTGTTTCTTCTCTTCAAATTGAAAAACGCAACAACAGGGCGGCTCGAAACTTTCAACAGGATTGTGGAGTCCATAATCTTACCCAGGGCACACCACGATTGAGGAGAAGGAACTGCTACTACTCGTGCAAGTACTGCTATCGCAACTACGAGCATTTGGAAGGTATCCCGGTCGAGAACACACATCACAAAAAGTTGAAAAAGGTATCCAATCAGCGTCATCGACGGAGGTTGTATCATCGATTTGACAAAATATTACAGGAAACATCGGTTTTTAACCAGCTGCACAGGCCCCGCTATTGTTCCGATTTTCACTGCATCGGAAAAAGGAAACGATTCTCAAATCACAATACACTCTTCATATAACATACCAACGAGAAATTTTAAAAAAATGAAATCCAGTGCCTCGTTTGTATCGAAAAAGACGGCAGTAATTGCCACTCTTCTCTTGGGATGCAGTAGCCAGGTATCCCATGGCCTCCTTCCTACTTCCCAAACGAAAACATCGCTTTCCCACGGGATCTTGTCGTCTCCCCTAAATTCTCGCTCGACGCAGCTGGCCTCTTCCAAGGAAAGCAGTGACGATATTCTGTACAGCTTTGGTGCCGAGGTTGTTCCGGAGGGTCAGCGCCCCGTCAACGAATACATCGATATGAAAGCGGCTCCGCTATTTGGATGGGGAAGCAACGAGGTTGGCTTTGAGGGACTGCTCAAGCGCCTCGGAATTGCCTATGCGGCAATTTTTCTCCTGGTGTAAGTGAACTTAGTTTGAGTTGTCGCAAGTGGTAGAATTTAGTAGTAGTAGCAGCAGCAGCAGCAGCAGGCTGGAACTTGTGGTGCGACAATTGCTGTTTCTCACAATGACTTTCTAAACTTCTCTTCTTGGCTGATTGATGGATTGATGAAAAATGTATGACGCAATATACACATCGTACCAAACACCCTGTTTGACAAAAATTCTCGATCATTCGTTTTGTGCTGCTGTCGACCACCACAAAAACCTATGGGTTTTGGAAACTCCGAATCTAATACTGACTTCTCACGCATTGTATAGTTGCATGCCCATTGCCGGTGCCACCTACACCCAGGACGGATACCTGCTGCAAAAAATCGCCGCTGCCAACGTAGGAGCCGTTGGCTTCGAGGTCGCCCTTTTGGTGCGAATCTACAGCGGGTGGGGATACGTTGGAGATCGCCTTCGATCGAAAACCATTGAATACGAGGAAACGGGATGGTACGATGGAAATATGGAGCCCAAGACGGAAGCCGAGCTCAAGAGGGACAAATTCTTGTATCAATCGGACGTCCAACCGGCCGTCGATCGCCTCAAGCTCTGCACGCTAGGGGCCGCCGGACTCTTTGTGGGTTCTTGCTTGTTTCTGAACGTGGCAAATTCTATCAAACCGACCTTTCAGAGCTACGATCCCGCCGTCTTGAACCGAGTCCAGCAGGACGAGGGATTTGCCAGTGCGGCTGCAGAGGCGGCCGGAAATAGGCCCACCTATTGCGACAATCGGTATTACCGGGCCGTCGCCGGTGGAGGACAGGGATGTTAGTTTTTCTTGTTGTGGCGGCGATGGACCAAAGATAGTTATAGCATCCTATAAACCAATCTTTATCCGATAAACTGAGTGAAAGAAATGCGTATCATCATATGCAATATCGGTCGTTGCCCCCTCCTATCGACAAAACCAATAATTATCACCTCTACACTCTCGCATTCACGAGAGCAAATACTACAAGAGTATTTCTCCCATTTTGTTAATTTTTTTAAAAAGAGACGTACTTAAAATAAATATATTGATTTCCGAATCGAATAGGGCAATGATGTATGGATGATAAGTTCGAGTTGAATTGTAGTCGTTCCAAAATTTGAATGTTTTCACCTTCAGGGTTAGTAGGAAGGAGAAAATAGAAATTTTTCATCCTGCCATCATGGATGGTGTGAGAAGCAGATAAGTTTTACTTGTCAGAGTGTTGTGGGAAGATGTCAGTCGCACTGATGATACTTGTAGGTCAACAATGCAGAACTGACTTTTTGACGCATTTTTACAATTTTGTGAGAACGAATTTTTTTGGAGTAACGCAATCCCGCATTACGTCAGACATGAGTTTCGTCTCTCACCATCACTTTTCGATCAATCAACAGATTAGCGCCAAACAATTATTTCTAGTTTTGACCTTGTCAATAACGAGAAACGTAATAAAGTGTTATCCTAATAGAGCTGCACAATGCAATGATATCGACAGTGACACAGCAGAAGCAGCAATGGGCACGAGCCTGTGGTCGAATTTCTGCTTCGTTCTCTTGCCACTGCAAACAGTCAAAAGCAGCATGTGTCACGACGTCTACTTCAAACGATAACTATGGCTACATCATGGGAACATCTATAGCATCCCGTCATCACTCTACGAAAACCTTTCCAAACCCACTTCACCGTAATCCACAAAAGATCGCTACGTCTGTTGGCAGCATTTACAAACCTCCCGACTACTTCCTGGGTACCCGGAACGATCCACTGCTACTTCCAGTCGATAACCATACTCTGGTAGACTCTGTAGGATCGTGCATGGATATAGAGGTAGATCTCTGCGACGAAGACATCGACGCAGTCACGGAGGACAGAAAGAATGCCAACGACAAGAACACTACGCAAATGAGCGTATGCTTTCTTGGGACAGGTTCCAGCGGCCCTACTAGAGACCGATCGAGCTCCTGTACGCTCCTCCGTCTCGGGGAGTTCAACAGCCACTATCTCTTTGATGTTGGAGAGGGCGCCCAGAGACAGTTCCAATTTCTACGTCGACCATACTCAACAATATGGAAGGTCAACAAGATTTTCATCACACACATGCACGGGGATCATGTGCTGGGACTTCCGGGATTGCTCCTATCTATTCAAGCCATGTACCTGAATGAAGAGAGAGCAAAAGAAATGAATACACAGAAAAGTGGATCAAATGGCAACAATAATAACGACTATGTTGTTCAGATTTATGGACCTCCTGGTTTGTTCAATTATATTGCGTCAGTAATTACGCTGACCTGTACCAAGTTGCACTTCCTAAAGGTCGAAGTATACGAGCTCATGGGAGGCCGTGTTCGCAAAGTAGCAAAAATTCCGTCTTCTGACGACAGAAAGAGACAGAAAATGCACATACCACTGCCGTGGCCCATGTCTGGTTGGAGGCATCAGCAGCATCAGCAACAGACGCAACAACAGCAGCAGCAACAGCAACAACAACAACAGACGCAGCAGCAACAACAACAACAGACGCAACAGCAATATACTAAGGATCCCTTTCACGATTACTATCCTGAATTCAGACATAACGCAGGTAATATCAAGCGAACCCCGATCTACTGCGAGAACGGAGTCTGGAATATTCAGGACAAACCGCCACCTGTCAAACTAGAAGACTTCTCGACCGCAGAGAATCAAAGCGGAAAGAGAGATTTTTTCCTTACGGCAAAAGGAAAACAAGAACGCATTCAAATACGGGCCGCGGAAGTTGATCACCTGGCGGGGGTTGCAACCTTCGGATACGTTGTCGAGGAAGACGAGCCAGCACGAAACCTTGACGTGAAAAAGGCTCGTGCACTGGGGGTTTCTTATGAAAATAAAAAATACGAATTACTCAAGCACGGAATTGCTGTCGAAGCCGATGACGGTTCGGGGCGGATGGTTGAATCCCACGAGGTGCTAAAGCCTCCCACCAAGAAGGCCCGCAAGGTCACCATCATTGGAGACAACCGGGGCTGGACACCCCAAATGACAGAAATTGCCCAAAACACGGATATTTTGGTCCACGAGGCGACCCTGATGGAAGATGATCACAGTAGGGGGCATTCGACCGCTGTCGCGGCCGGAAAGAATGCGAAAAATTGCAATGCCAAGCTGTTGATTCTCAACCATATTAGTCCAAGATTGAAAGGGGATGCAAGCCTCCACGAGGCTGTTCGTGACGCCTACACAGCATCTAATAAAAAGCTTTCGGTACTCATGTCCTTTGATTTTTTGGAAGTATTGGTGCCCTGGCTGGGATTTGGAACGACTACTGGATCACATGCAGCGACTGAAATCGATACTGAGGGTGACATTGATGATTCATCGAATAAATCGTGAAGGGAATTAATAATCGTCTACGATTGTTCTCACACCGTGGAAGCGCTTTGAATAGGACCAGATTTCGACAAAGCTTAGTAGAATATCACTCTCGAATGACAGCTGTACACAATCCAATCTGGTATCCCAAGAAACTTGAGGAAAAAGGTAATTTTTGGTACAACTCCACAAAAGCACATATCTCTTACTATATTTAGAGGGGGTTAGGGGGACTATTGATCCTGTTAATTTCTATCGACGATACATAGACGAAATGCCCATCATAGTGCAAATAAAAAGAAAGATAAATGATTTTTTAATTGCCTGTAGTTATACCCAGAACTAGAATTCACCAAACTCTCCTCGCCGTTCCATTTCTCGGGCTCTTTGTTTTAAGGATTTCAGCGATTCATTTTGAAGCATCGGTGGTGGTGCATCACTATCATAGCCATCATCAAAATCGTCATATTCGTCGTCGTAATCATCGTCATAGTCATCGTCAAAGTCAAAACTATCCCCGTCTTCCACATCGTAGCCGTCGGCATAATCTCCATCGTCCCCTTCGTACATGACGGACCCTTGGATCCAATCATATCCTTGGCTGTAGGCAATTTCGCCGTCGTCATAAAATTCGGCATCCTCGTCCTCGATCGATTCGAGATCTTGGTCAGATCCTGTCTCAGCCTTGGTTTTCATTTCTCCAACATGTCCCTCGCAGGCCTCCATGATGATTTTCCAGAGATCCCTGATCCCAGTTCCCGTCACGGTGCTGATGCAAAGGGGCTGGCCTTTGGGCAGTCCCAGTTCCCGGTTGATAACACTTAGGGCTTCATCAAGCTTGGCTTGGTTCGAATACTTGTCCGCCTTAGTGGCTACCACCATGAGGGGGAGCCCCATGTCGTAGAGTGCTGCCAGGACGGACTTGTCATCCATGGTGGGCGTTCTCCGGCTATCCACCAGCAAGATTCCCAACGCCAGCTCCTTTCGCTTGGCCAGATAGTTTTCGGCCGTGTCCTGAACGGATTGCTTTATCTCCTTGGACAACTTGGCGTATCCAAATCCTGGAAGGTCTACGAGGCCCATGAGGGGCTTTTTATAATCATTCTTTTTGTTCTTGCTCACGTCAAAGATTCCGTACAAATTGACCGAAGCAGTCGCTCCGGGAGTCTTGCCAACGCGTGCCAGATCCGATTTTCCCACCAGCTTGTTGAGCAAAGACGACTTGCCTACATTGGACCTTCCCAAAAAGGCCACCTCTGGGGTCCCGAGCCGTGGGGGCATTTGCTTGTTCAAAAAGGCACCCTTAAATACCACCTCCTGTTTGTTGGCGTTTCGAGCAAAGGGCTTCCATGCCATCAATGCCTTGTCCTCGGGTGACAGAAATGATTTTGACCGCTCGTAGGAAGCCTGGGTTTCTTCCATTTCGAAAGCCGTCATGTGTTTTCCGGTTTCCTGAACCATTTTTCGGCGTTCTTTTTCGGCCTTGACGTTTTTCTTGAGATCTTTTTGGCTAATCGTCTGCCAAGGGGGTGCCACCTTTTTAGAACTCGATTGGTTCGACTTTCGGGGAACGCTGGTGTTGCTGCTACTACCTGCGCTGGTCATGGGATTCTTTGATTTGTTCCCACCCTTGGTTGTTGCCTTTTTGCCCTTGGTGGTGGCAGTTTGTTTTTTCTTTTTAGTTTTTGGTCGGTTCTTTTTGTTTCCAGTCGATCGACGTCCCGCAAGCCATAATTGTGTTGGGGACGGAGGGGTAGAAATGGGACCGACCAATCCTATTATCTTTGAAGTAGATTGTTCTAAATTGAATCGAATAATGCTTGTCGTTGCGCCGCGCCGAAACACGAAGGATTCAACCAAATTCCATTGTTCTACTATCCAAAACAAGGATATTATTATCGTGGCGTTTGGCATCCGAAGCAACTTCATTTTGTTATTTCTTCTTCTTTTGATATCTTATTGTGACTGGAGAACAAGGCAGTCCTATTGTGTTGTTATATGAGTACTTATGAATCAACCAGCGTTCTCTATTTCGACTGCATACTTGTAACTCTTTCTTGTTTTCTGTCCCTTTGTTGACAGCAAAAAGTGTTTTCTTTTCGAGGCTGAGTTGATGGATGAGTCGAGTGAATCATCACTCGAAAAACTTGAGTTAACGCTAGCCACACATCGTCTCTATGCTCTTCCAATCCAATGCCTCATCATACGCTTGTTTTATTTTTTGGTAGGCGAAAACCTACTACTAGGTTAGAGATATTTTTTGAGTATAAGTAGGTGGACGCGTTGTTGCAGTAGTGAGAGTTAATCCATCTTTCGAGGATGTAATTAAAGACGTGCCAAAACGCAAGGAACCCCAACGAATACGAGAATCCTTAGATTTGTAACAATTTTGATTGCCAACGAAGCAGGAGTTGACGGGATTGCAACAGCAAGACTACGAATAGACACTTTCCTACAGCCACTCTTCATCAAGCACTGCCAGGACGAATATCATGTCTCCTGCCTTTTCTTGTCTCGCCCTGGGACTATTTGCTCTTATTAGCCTACCTTCCTCTCCAATCTTTCAACAAACAGAAGCCTTTGTCCACACTCCCATCATGACCAAGGGAGTTGTCGGGTCTCCCACCTCCACCATTGTCAAGATGGTGGGAACCGAAGATTTCGACTTGACTGGTGGCGATGAAACCAACGAGGTCCGGGTCGAACCCGACACCCACGAGGAACTTATGTACGCTCTAGGAGTTAACCTGGCCCGACAACTCGGAGACATCCGACCGCTGGTGGAATCGGGAGAAGAACTGGCACAGGTGGCCAAGGGATTGCTGGACACCGTCGTGGGACGATTGAATGACGATGGACAGCGATTGCTACTCAACAAGCGAGGGCGAGAACTGGATGAACTTATTGCGGGCAGAGCGTAAGTTGTTTTTTGTTTCATTTTATTTAGTTCGACCCGAACGAAATGACCGTGGTTGCGACAGCGAACCACAAAGTTGTTGCAAACATGCCGTACTACAGTGTGGTTTGTTTATCATTGTTCCGAGATACTCACTTCTTCTCTTGCTCTTTTGTATAATTCCTTTGTTTCTCATCTTTGATTCAATATTTTCGTTCCTATGAAATGGATTTTCGGTTTTTGATAACGATGCGTTCTGTAAACAATTCGACAAAACAAATGGAAACAAATGTACTTGCGAATCTTGAAATGAAACAAAATCACTGCCAAACAACAATTTCTTCACAACATACAATACACAGAAATGCCCTCCGAGAAAAGCTGGAACTCCGCGGTCGAGAGATGCTTCAAAATATGGCCGAAACCGATGGCGTCATTTCCCTTGACTCGGGAGTTTGCGTCCATGTCCTGGAACAAGGCCCGGATGGTGACCAGGGCGCTTACCCCACTGCTGGTAGCGTTGTCATGATTCACTACCACGGAACTCTTTCCGACGGAACCGTCTTTGATTCTACGCTCGGCGGAGATCCCGTCAAGTTCCCGCTTGCCCAGGTCATTCCAGGATGGCGTGAGGGAGTCCTCAACATGCACGTGGGAGAGACCGCCATGGTCGGAATTCCTCCCGAACAGGCCTATGGGGCAGATGGAACACCAGACGGTCGCATTCCCGGTGGCAGCACGCTGTTTTTCAAGATCCAGCTGGTGGAGATTCTGAGCGGTGCCGTGGGTGGATCCCCTACCCTTTTGGGTGCCGATGGACAGGCCTACGATAGCAGCAACCAGGGCTCTGGCATCCTCGGGGCGGATGGAAAGCCAATGTAAATTTCTAAAAGAGCCTTCATCCCAGACATGACCCGAAAGAAAACTAGCGACGATTCTATTTTCATTTGTGCTAACGATTTTTATGCCAACGATGAAACGACGAATTTCTTGAGAGAGCAAAATATGCCACAACTTCTAAAAAACTGAAGGAGTGGACTTTTGGAATTGTATACAAAACCAATGCCTTTTTGATAATCTTGTTTCGAACAGAAGGGAACCACAAAAGTTCATCGTATCGACAGACTTCCTCTAGTAGATAACAAATAGCATAGGTATTATTATAATGAAGATATTTTCTCTCAACGTTGTTAGTTTTCTTCTACAAATACGTAGCAGGTTTCTTCTAATTTTAAAAAATTGAGTATGGATAATGCATGGGTTTTAATCTAATACAACAATTGAAGTTACATATATGTGCAGACGCTGTCGCCTTTTCTTAAAGATGTCGAGGAAGGTTCCTCGTCTGGGTATTTTGCAGAGGTCAAAATGTGCGTTCTTCTCTAATTAAAGGTTTCGTGCCACCGATCGGCGACTCCGTCTATCCATTCCTGAGGAATTTCCACCACACCGGGTCCAGGACCCATGAAGAAGCAGTAGGCGAAGTAACTCCAGAAGAGGACTCCGATTATACAAGAAATGCGAGAGAAGAGAAGCGCCTTTTGAGAATCGTCGTGTGCCTATTCGTAGAGTTCTTGTTTCCATTTTTTTGCGCAGCTGAAGGATTTGCAGAGGGCAATGGCTCCCAGAGGGAGGAATAGTATTGTGGCAAGGACGGCGTACCATCGGTGGGTGTGGATGGGTTGCTTGGGGTCGTAATCCGTCATCTTCATGTACATTCCACTTTCAACGTCCGCGGTTTTGTCACCATAGTCCTCAACTGTGCGGTTGGCGATAATGCCCGAAAAATCTCCGACGCTGGGAACATCCTGGATATCAGGTGTCGACTCGGGATTCGTTGCAGGCAAACTAGGATGCGTCCAGCTTGTGGCACCGGTGGTAGGGTTGTAAAAGTAAGCACGGCCATCGACCGGAGAGACAGCGGTCTCCCATCCATCGGGAAGTGGTTCCGATGTTTCGGCTGCTGCTGGGGCAGCAGGTGGCTCGTCGGTGGATGGAGTTGGGGTTGCTTCTGGTTCCATGTTTGATTCTTTTTGTTTGATAGATTGGTTGATGAATAACGATTGACACAATTCGATGACAACTGGATTATGAATGGAATGGTGTTGTGATCTGCCGCCAATAATGTTTTGAAAAAAATGAGAGTGTGACAGAAGTTTCGATACCTTTTCTCCTTCCAAACCGATTGGCGATAAAGAATGCTCGCCAAGCGTGCAACTCCGCTAGATAAGGGATCGTACGGGGCAAGATTCCCGTGATAGATTATCGCTACTGCGTGACGCTCGCAAAAATAAAAGAACACTCGCGCGCGTGTACGGCGGTCACAAAGTGCGCAGTCCCCACCATTGCCACTCTGCCCAGAGCTCCCCCAGGCCCTCAAGGAATGAGGCAAAGTGGCATTGGCAGCTGACCACTGCCCCTTGCCACACACCCATCACACCCTAGTCGAATGAGCCAAGTCCATGGCCCTTGCCAGAGGGCACCCCCAGCCAGCGCAGGGCCAGCAATGAGAGCAACACTTTAGCCACTAGGCGCAAGCATGTGGCTGGGTTCCACTGCCTGCCTTCGCCCCTCTCTGGTCGCAAGGATGAATCTTCATTCCCAAGGCAACACTTGTACAAAATCTGTTGCATGCAAGGGAGGTACCTGCGTGGAGTGTTTTGCAAAGAGCAACAACCATTTGGAAAGATCAACTCAAATTTTGAGTATATATAGTGTATTTTCGCTTGAAGCGGCACCGTCGACTTGGTCTA
>Ga0115013_10002447_pt1 | contig 10341 bp, 12 predicted proteins | sample SouAtlMetagenome_2_FD_88686 | JGI IMG/M metagenome (GOLD analysis project Ga0115013, IMG submission 88686) | Marine eukaryotic phytoplankton communities from Atlantic Ocean - South Atlantic ANT15 Metagenome | ecosystem: Environmental > Aquatic > Marine > Oceanic | place: South Atlantic Ocean... | reverse complement strand
TAGCAAAATCATTAAGATTAACAAACGAAGGAAAGGGTAAATTATTCGAATACTTTGAGAAAGGGGAATTGAAGTAATGATAGACGAACTAACAAAAAAACTTATCGAGGATTCTATGGCAATGCTCGAAGGCAAGAAACTAGATCCAGTTGGTAAGAGAGATTCAGACGTAGACAACGATGGCGATGTCGATGATTCTGATGAATATCTTGCTAAACGTAGAGATGCAATCGCAAAATCAATGAAGAAAGAAGGTAACAAGTTTACCATGGCATTAAATGCCGCCAAGAAAAATGGCGATAAAGAATTCGAAGTTGGTGGAGAAACATATCAAGTCAAAGAAGTTGAAGATATGGAACATGACAACAAAAAGAAAGAGATCAAAGAACTAGACAAAGAAAAAGAAGACGAAAAGAAAGACGTTAAAGAATTTTTTGATCTATCAGAATTGGACGAAAGGAAACTAGAAAAACGTACTTTGAAGTTTATCGACATGATGAACGACATGATGAAACATAAGCACGGTTCACCAGAGTTCTTAAAGAAAAAAGCAGAGATAGATAATCATCTAAAAAAACACGCAGGTAAGTAACATGAACTTATTTCAAGAAGCAAAAAACATTTTGGATAAAGATGGTAAGGTCAATCCCCTTGGCCCATACGGAAAATCTAAATTAACTGGACGTGAAACATCAACATACTTCAGACGAAACAAAGTCAAAGATGCTAATATTAAAAAAGCAGTAGAAGTTGCTCTTGATTTAGGTGGTGCATATGATATCGCATCTAAAGAAATTAAAAAGTTTTACGGTGATAAAGTTCTAAGATCAAAAGAAGTACAACAAGCATTATCTTATGCAAACGAAGAAGTCCAAGAAGAAGTCCAAGAAGCATTTTCAAAGACTCCAAAAAGTGGTGTAGAAGTTGCTAAGATGATGATGAAGAGTAAAACAATGAAAGGTTTTGCTAACAAAGTTAAGAAAATGAAAACAGTTACCGCTGTTCAGTTAGATAAAATGTTGCCAGATTATGTCTCAGGTGGAGATATTGGGGCAATGTTTGAAGATGCTGAAGCAAAAGCAAAACTCAATCTCAAACATACTCAAGACATGGAGAAGTTGAAGGCAAAACAAGCAAGAGAAAAAGAAGCAATGTCAGAAGACTATAGAAAACTTGCAAAGTATGGCATGGGTACTGAAACTTCTAAAAGTGCTAGAGTCGGTCTAGAGTTAGATTTTTATGACTCTAAGGGCAATAAACAATTTGGTAAAATCTTACAAAGAACAAATACAGGTTATCTTGTCAAAGATAGTAAAGGTAAGAAACATGTATTGAAATATCTTGATAGAAAGAAAGCAAAAGATATGCTGAAACCAAATTATATTCATACAGAAAGTAATATCGAAGAGGGTAAATTACATGTGAAAATGTTTACAGGTAAAGACCCTGCTGGTATTAAAGTTAAGCAAGTCGGTTCTGATCCAAGAGGTGGCAGAGATGTTATGATGACTGGACCAGATAATAAACTAATTGCTTACGCAGTAAGAAGTTTAGGTGTCGATAAAGCAATTGCTAAAAAAGGATTAAAAGCAGTACAAAAAGAACTCGGAGATATGATTGGTGAAGAGTTTAAAGATGTAGACAAAGCAAAGAAAAATCCATTCAAAGCACTAGGATTTTCACAACACCCACACAAAGGTTTTGAAGGTGAAAGAATGCCAAAAGGTATGAGAGATTTCAGAACGAAAGCATTAACACCTACTCAAATTAAAAAACAAATGAATGTTATGGACTCATATAGAGCAATGTGGGAAGATGGCGAGAAGTACGCACCAGTCGATGAGAACGTAGAAAGAGGCATCATGAAGAAGATGCGAAAAGGTAGAGTAGCAAAAGGTATGCCGAGGTAAATCATGGCAAGAATGTCAAAAGAAATGCCACTCAAAGTCTTCGCAAAGAAGATTGGTATTGACAAAAAAGAACAAGAGTGGATAGAGAAGAACGATAAAGATACTCACTACTATAACAATAGTGCATTAAAGAATTCATGGTTATCTTTAAGTTATCCTATCTATGATGGTGATTACTACTTTGCATTTATACATGACAAAGTAAGAGTCAACGCACAATACAACGCAAAAGCAAACAGAGAACTTAATAGTTATAAAACGTCATTTCTAAGTGCTGATGAAATCTTTGACAAGATGGAAAAGTATTTTGCAATGCAATTTAAAAATGCAGGTGCAGGCGATACAATGACTAGAGAAGAACTCTGGACTGCAATCGTTGACATGAGAAAAAAGAATCCTGCACCTAAAAGAGAAGGCGTGAACGAAGGAATGACAATGAAACAGATCATGAGAAAACATGGTCGTCATTTAAAGAAAGCAGAAAAGACTGGTAACTTAGAATTACCAAGTAAAGCAGAGCAAGATTTACAACAATGGGTATTTGATAACGAACCAGATATTGGTGATGATCCAGATGATTTTGACGATTGGTTAGATAGTAATCTAGAAGATATCATCAAAGGTAAAATCAAAGAAGACGTAAGTGTAAATGTCATGAACAGTTACAGAGAAATGTTAGACGAAGAAGTTGCTAACATTACAGTTGACCCAAGAAATAAGATCAATAGTGGTCAACAACAAGCATATCATGGTATGGAGATTGCAAAACAGGCGAGAAGATTTGGACTGAAATCTTCTGTTATGCATAAACACGTCAGAATTAAGGGTCCTAAGAAAAAAGTAAATGACTTCTTAAGAGTAGTTATTGGTAAATCATCATACGGTGACCCAACAGAAAAAGATATGTCAACACCACAAGTAGATAAAATGTTGACAAAAGGTTTAAAATAATGCAAGAACCAACAAAGACACAAATAGAAAAGATTTTAACTGCTGATGCAAGAACAAAAGCATTTAAAACTAAGTTACTCAAATTAGGGTACATCAAGAAAGACGCGGCCAAAGTCAACGCAGTTATGGAAAAGATTGCTGATTTTGGAATGATGTCCGATGCGGGTAACAAAAAGATAGCACGTGCAGTTTCGGGTGCTAAAAACGAAAAAGATTTGAAGGCCAAAATTGAGAAAATTTCTACAATGGCGGGTGGAAAATATGGTGAAGCATCTGAAGATGAAGTTTACCAAAGGGCACTTGATGCTTTCGCAAGTAAGGCAAGAGGTACTCAAAACAGACCAGATGCAAATATATTAGTGCAACTGGGAAAATTCAAGGATTACACGAAAGACGGTGAAGTAAGAACTGATGATATGAAAAATCAGAAGATCAAAAGAGATGATGCCGTTAAAGTTTATGATGCTTTAATGACACTTAAAGGTCCGGTTCGTGCTAAATACTTACAACTATTACAAAAAGACAAAAAGTCTTTTGATAAAGCATTTAAGACTATTTTAAAAGTAGTCAACAAATAGAGAGGAGAAAATCATGGCATTATGGGGAGTATCAGATTCAGACGAATCTAAACCAAAATACCTAAACACTGCTGACAAGAAAAATTGTATCGCAAAACCAGAAGGTTGGGTACTAAAGAAAGCAGTTGGTTCTAGAAATTTAGAAGAAGTTCTAGTTGCAACTGGTGGTTCATTATCAGTAGGAATTGGGGCGGCAGACATCACAGAAATTGACTGGATATCATCTGCATTCGATAAATCAGCAGGTGGAACATTATCTGCTAAAGTAATATTCAACGAAAACGTAGACGTTACAGGAACCCCTCAGTTATCAGTAACAAATGGTAACCAAGGAAGTGGTTCAGGTAGAGGTCCACACGTACTATCTTATGCATCAGGCACAGGTACTAATGAATTAGTATTCAGTCTAGTAATTGGGGCCGCAAATGCCGCCACAAATGCTGACGATGTATTAAGTTTTGGAGCAAATCCACTATCATTAAACAGTGGTACAATCAAAGATAAAGGTACAAATACTGCATCAACAATTACTTCAGTAGCAGGAATAGGAACTGCCGCTGGAACAATAACTGTTGTAGCATAAGTAGGGATATAGTATGAAAACTAAAGTATTAGGATCAGAGGCCGCATGTGGCACAAGTACAACTAACGGATCAAATTTTGGATCTGCTACAGTTGTGCGACTATGTAACACTGGTTCAACAAACAGACTAGTTTCAATAGAAAACTCATCAAATAGTTTGATAGGTACATTTACACTATCTGCAGGCAAAACAGAGTTTGTAGAGAAAAATGCATCTGACGAAATATTTGCGGCACATGCTGAAGTTTTAGGAGTTGGAGTAGCAATCACTACTTAGGAGAAATTATGAAATCATTTAAAGAATACATTACAGAACACGGAATCATGAACACTGCAGGTCTATCAAGTAATAAAATGCCTTATGACTTGAACGACAATGATGTTAAGAATGCCGTAAACGCAGTTTTAGGACACGTTGCTGTTTCTGAATTTATGAATCCACATGCCGCGGTTGCTCAAATGGAAGCAAAACTTGGCCAACTAGGATTAATGAGAAAAGATGTACCTTCTGATGACCCAAGAAATGAAAGTTCAGGAGATGAATTTTCTGGAAATGGTGAGTTCGAAGTAGCATTCTCACATGGAGAGATCATTGGTAAATCAGTAGATACACCAATCGATGAACTCGATAAAGACGAAAGACTCGTAAACTTAAGAGTAAGATACGAGCAACTAGAAACAGGAACATTCAAAGTCTACGGACAGATTGTTTAGTACATAGAGTAATCTCTATGTACTGCCTTCGGGCATTCTAAATATAATATATTATGGGTCTATTTGACAAACTAACACCAAAAAACTTTTCTGCATTTGCGATGAAGCATTATGATGATCCTCAGTGTGAAGACATTGAAGACTTCAAAGAAGATTTACGCAGATTCAGATATCTAAAACGATTACTACATCGTTACCACGATCTTGGAGAACTCCGAGAAAGACTAATGTTAAATCATACGATATGTCTATTCAATGTATTTGGGTTTGATGCTTGTATGAGAATGCTAGATTTTAAGATCAAGGAAAAGGAACATTGGTCATCAATTAAAACATTACTGATATATCTAGGGTATGTCGAAGAGACATGGAAACCCGAAATCAAAATAGATCAAGCACTAGTTGATAGACTACGTGATTTATAAACATAAATAGTATTATGGTCGGAAGAGTAATAGATAGTTTAATTGTATTTCGTATTCTCAAGATGTTAACAACACCTTTTGAGAAACAACAGGCGTATAAGTTTGGTTTTATTGACAAACGTGGTAATCGTATCAAGAAAATCAAAGATGAAAATGGAGTTGAAATAAATAACAACCCAATTACTGCTAAAGAAAAAGCATCACTTACACCTCTTCATAGACTAGTATTTAATCTAAAAAGACTTATAGAAAAAGTACCATTTGGCAAGACTGCTTTTGCCTCTTATGCAGTGGCATTATTGCTTCTGAAAGAGGAAACTAACCTACCAGTAGATCAGGCCGATGAACTTTACGAGAAGTTTTATAAGTTATTAAAAGATCAAAACATCATGAATGCTGAAATGATCTCAGAAGCAATTGATGTTGGCAAATTATACGAAGACAGACCATATAGATTACGTAGACAAATCAAGCAAAACTTTACAGAAGATGGCGAGATTAAAATCTATCCAGAGAAAACCGAGATCACCGATGTTAGAGAACATAGTATCGCATATGGTATAACAATATATCAAGGTATGATCGATACTCACATGTTTGCAGATGCAGACAAGGTATTATTTACGGCCGAAGATGTTTATTGAAGAATTGCTACAAATCGACACACTTGTATTCAAACCACAAGACGAATTAAAGAAAGCAAAGTACAACAAAATTGTAATCTTTAAAGACGGTTGGCAGAACATCGTATTACCAAACCCACCAAAAAACTCTAGTACTCAGACTAGAGCAGAGATCAACGAGATAGTTAAGAGATATAATACTAAGACTGATGAAGATAAGCAAGAATATATAAATTGTGATGAAGACTCTTCATACTACATCAAAGAAGTATTACAAGAAAACGAGATGGATTATGACGAATCCACTATTGAAATGATAGAAGAACAATGTCGACCAGTTATCAGACACTTCAAGAATCATTACAATAGACCAAGACCACATCAGATAGCAGATAAACTTGGTATTGACTTCAGTAGATTTATTACTGATACTGCAAAGACACCGTCATATCCATCGGGTCATACAGTTCAACCATATGTTGTAGCAAATTATTATGGTAAACTGTACCCAGAGATTAAATCAGAACTTAGAGAAGCGGCAGATATATGTGCTTTTGGAAGAGTGATCGCAGGATTACATTTTCCATCAGACTACAAAGCAGGTATAATACTTGCTGATCAATTATCAGAGTTCATTAAGTTCGAGACAATGTCTGAAGATGCACCACTAAATTCAACTGGTGATGCAGTCCAGACTAATCACCCCCTAATGCATAGTAAATCTCTTTACAGAAGAAAGAATCAAACCGACACAAAACGACTATACAAATTGCTTAAAAAACGATATAATTAGTCATGATTAAATTTCTTAACTATCTTGCTTTGGTGACCTCTATCACAATAGCAGGAATAGCGGCATACTTCTCAGTCATAGGAATGGCGACAATATTTGCAGGTGCATATATTGGAACTGTAGTAATGATGACTGCTCTAGAAGTTGGTAAGTTAGTCACCGCGGCATATCTACATCTCGTATGGGATAAACTCAACTATCTCAAGTATTATCTACTCACATCTGTTGGTGTGTTAATGTTGATCACATCACTTGGTATATTCGGGTATCTATCTAAAGCAAACATAGAAACAACACTTGTAGGAGATGGTAATAATCTCGAATTATCTATATTAGACACACGTATAAATGCAGAAGAGATGAAAGTAAAGAGACTGCAAGAAAGACTCACAGGACTCGACCTAGTCGTTACCACGGGTCGTCCACAAGACAGAAACTATATCAATCGACAACAAAGAGACGAAAGGGCACAGATTGCCGAAGATATTGATACATCTATTGATCTAATTACAGATTATACAGAAGAGAAACTACCCATACAACGTAGACAATTAGAACAAGATAGTAAAATTGGACCTATAAAATACGTTGCAGAAGTGATATATGGTGAAGATGCGAGTGTCAAGTATCTTGACAACGCGGTTCGATGGGTGATTTATGCCCTTATTTTCGTGTTTGACCCACTTGCTGTCCTGCTTTTAGTGTCCAGTACTGGTCTTATTGCACGTAAAGTAGAAGAAGATAAACCAAAAGTTGTAGAGAACAGATACGTTCTACAAGTCCCGAAAGATCAAATCAAAAAAGTTAGTAAAAAAGACTTACAAAAATCATAGAATTGTAGTATACTATATACAATGCTATGGTTAGAGAAGAAATACTTATCTATGGTCATGTCTCATCTAGACAAGGCCAAATGGATAAATGACAACACATTAAATCACAGGTGTTGTTATTGTGGTGATTCGCAAAAGAATCTCTATAAAGCACGTGGTTACCATTTTGTAAAAGATCAATCACTGATCTACAAATGTCATAATTGTGGTAAAAGTACCTCTAGTGTGAATTTTATTAAAGATAATTTCCCTATGGTACACAAAGAATATGTCAAAGAATGGTTGACTGAAAGTGGACGTAAACCGAAGAAAAAAAAGTTACCACCTTCTACTAAATTTAAGTTCACTCCACGATACGATCTTCTAAATAAAACTGAAGACTTGAAAGCAATTGCAGTTCCTGTTACAGAGAATGCAACTGCTAGAAACTATCTGTTAGATCGAGGTGTAGCAGAGTTCATGATGAAAGATTTGTGGTTTATCTCAAATGCATCATCATTATCTCATCTACATAAGAACTATTCAGGTAGACAACTAGGAAATGATCCTAGAATAATATTGCCATTCTTCTCTGAAGATGGCGAAATGATTGGTCTTACTGGTCGTGCAATCAATGATTCACCACTCAGATATCTGACCATGAGATTTCGAGATGATGTTCCACTCATCTTCAATGCTAATAATGTGGACAAAACAAAAACTATCTATGTTACAGAGGGACCCATAGACAGTTTATTCCTCCCTAACAGTATCGCAGTTGCGGGAAGTGATTTTAAAAAACTAAGTGATCAGTATAAAGAAAATGCAATACTTATTTACGACAACGAACCAAGAAATAAAGAGATAATCAAGAAGATTGGTGAAGTAATTGACCTTGGGTATAAGGTTTGCATCTGGTCAGACAAAAGAGTAGAAGACTGCAAAGATATAAATGACATGATTCAGAGTGGTATATCTGAATTAGAGTTACTTGAAATTATTAATGACTGTACAACGTTCGGTCTCTCAGCAAAACTTAAATTAACGGAGTACAAAAGGATATGAATTCAGCAATATTAGTCGTCAAAGCAGACGGATCAAAAGTATCAATAGATTTAGATAAAATCCATGTAATGGTAGAGAAATCCTGTAGAGGTATAACAGGTGTATCAGAGTCTTTAGTAGAGATGAACTCTGGACTACAATTCTTCGATGGCATAACAACAAAAGAAATACAAAAGATATTGGTAAAAAGTGCGAGTGATTTGATCAGTTTAGAATCACCAAACTATCAGTTTGTTGCCTCTAGATTACTATTGTTTGCAATACAGAAAAAAGTATTCAATACAAAATGGAAAGATGCAGAAATATATCCAGATCTCCGAGAACTTGTAGATCGAAATATAGACAAGGGTGTATATGATGCAGACATTCTAAATCATTACAACAAAAAAGAATTTAAAAAACTCAACACATACCTAAGACATTCAAGAGACTTTGAATTTACATACGCAGGACTACAACAGGTCGTAGACAAATATCTAGTACAAGACAGATCATCAGGTAACATTTACGAGACACCACAGTTTATGTACATGTTAATTGCTATGACATTATTTAAAGACTATGGAGAAAACAGAATTGAATACGTTAAAAAATACTACGATGCAATCTCAACTTTCAAAATTAATATACCAACACCCATCATGGCAGGTGTTAGAACACCACTTAGACAGTTCGCATCATGTGTACTTGTCGACTCAGGCGACTCATTACCATCTATCTTTTCGTCAGATATGGCAATCGGAAGATATGTGGCCCAGAGAGCAGGTATCGGAATCAACTCGGGAAGAATACGTGGTATCGGAAGCAGAATTAGAGGCGGCGAAGTTCAGCATACGGGAGTTATACCGTTCCTTAAAAAGTTTGAATCTACTGTAAGATGTTGTACACAAAATGGTGTCAGAGGTGGTAGTGCTACAGTTCACTTTCCTATATGGCATCAAGAGATCGAAGACATCATTGTTCTCAAGAACAATAAGGGTACAGAAGACAATAGAGTTAGAAAATTAGACTACTCTATACAGTTATCAGAACTCTTCTATAAAAGATTTTTACAAAATGGCGAGATAACATTATTCTCACCACATGATGTCCCTGGATTGTACGAAGCATTTGGTACACCAGAGTTTGATGAAATGTACGAGAAGTACGAAAGAGCAACATCAATACCAAAGAAAAAAATTGGTGCAAGAGAATTGATTACAGATATGTTAAAAGAAAGAGCGGAGACTGGCAGAATCTATATCATGAATATCGATCACTGTAATCAGCATAGTAGTTTTCTTGACAAAGTGAACATGAGCAACTTATGTCAAGAAATTACTTTGCCCACTGATCCAATAGATCACATCGATGGTGATGGTGAGATCGCACTTTGTATTTTATCAGCAATCAATGTTGGTATAGTCAAAGACGAAGAACTATCTGATATGTGCGATCTTGCAGTTAGAGGTCTAGATGAACTTATAGACTATCAAGAATATCCAGTAGAGGCCGCTAAACGTTCGACACTTGCGAGAAGAAGTCTTGGTATAGGGTATATTGGACTAGCACACTATCTTGCAAAGAACAAAGTCAAATACGATGATCCAAAAGCATGGCAACTTGTCCATGATCTTACAGAGAATTTTCAGTATAGTCTATTGTCAGCATCAAATCAATTAGCATCAGAGAAAGGTCCATGTGATTGGTTTAGCAGAACAAAATATGCAGAAGGTAAACTACCAATCGATCACTATAAAAAAGATGTCGATGAGATAGTACCAAATAAATTAAAGTGTGATTGGGAAAAACTAAGAACATGTATTAGTGTTCATGGTCTCAGACATTCAACACTTACTGCTCAAATGCCAAGTGAATCATCTAGTGTAGTATCGAATGCTACAAATG
>Ga0115013_10002446_pt1 | contig 10341 bp, 1 predicted proteins | sample SouAtlMetagenome_2_FD_88686 | JGI IMG/M metagenome (GOLD analysis project Ga0115013, IMG submission 88686) | Marine eukaryotic phytoplankton communities from Atlantic Ocean - South Atlantic ANT15 Metagenome | ecosystem: Environmental > Aquatic > Marine > Oceanic | place: South Atlantic Ocean... | reverse complement strand
ACTTAGAGTTTGTCCGTTCCAAGTTATAGGCACACATGAATTAATAGTTGTTATAGATGAACTTGCACTATTAATAGTTAAACTAAGATTGGCTATTGAATCACATCCATTACTATTAGTAGTTAAATAGGAATAATTACCTGAGCTGGTATAAGTTTGTCCATTCCAAGTTACAGGCACACATGAATTTATAGTTGTTACAGATGAACTTGTACTATTAATAGTTAAACTAAGATTGGCTATTGAATCACATCCATTACTATTAGTAGTTAGATACGAATAATTACCTGAGCTAGTATAAGTTTGTCCATTCCAAGTTACAGGAACACATGAATTAATAGTTATTATAGATGAACTTGCACTATTAATAGTTAAACTAAGATTGGCTATTGAATCACATCCATTACTATTAGTAGTTAGATAGGAATAATTACCTGAGTTGGTATAAGTTTGTTCATTCCATGTTACAGGAATACATGAGCTGAGTGAAGTATAAGATGATGTAACAGGATTAATAGTTAAATTTAAATTAGCTATTGAATCACACCCATTACTATTTGTAGTTAGAAAAGAGTAATTACCTGAAGTACTTAAAGTTTGTCCGTTCCAACTAACTTGATCACATGAATTCAAACTAGATGTTGATGATGTAGGTGTGTTTATTTGAACATTTAATGTATGTACGCTATCACATCCAAATCCATTTACTCCTTCATAGGTATAAGTTAGTGTTCCTGTCTGCGTAATAGTTTGTCCTTCCCAGGTATAATCATTACAACTACTAACACTACTTGTTCCTATACTGATATTTGTTCCTACATTAATATTTATGTCATCAGAAACTATTACTTGTGTACCATCACAAATATCATATGTTACATTAACAAAATAACTCGTTGTAGAACTTGGGCAAACAACAAGTGTATCGCTATTTCCTAATGATGTTCCAACATTATCAAACCATTCGATTGAAGAGGTTGTACTTCCATTTGGAGAAAAGCGCCATGCTTCATTGTTTGTAGCCCACGATCCAGTATTTCTAGCAGGTGGAGTATAGCCAATCGTTCCTGTAGCATTTTGAATTCCAATCACTGCATTACCATTATTCCATCTACTGCATGAGGGTTTGTCTTGTATATATACTTCTATAATATTAGTTGTTTCATAAAGAACAATTTGTTGAGTAGTAGTAAAAAAATTACAATCAAAATGAGGTACTTCATTATAATTTACAACAAATGTTCTGCATGGATAACTTCCTAATGTGTCTATAGTAATATCACCAAAAAACTCAGGATTAATATCATGATAAGCTCCGTTAATTGTATTTCTATATGGAAGACCTGTTGAGTTGGGAATAGATTGAGAAAAAGTCCAATCACATTGTGAGGCAGTAAAAAAATTAAATCCTTGTGGGCTTGCTAGAGTAGTATCAAATGTTATTACTCCGTTTGCTCCAATTACTATTTTATCATAATTATTTCCAAAAAAACAAAAAGTAAAAGGTAAAGGTATAATTTCGCTCCATACATCATCATAGCCAGCTATTATTGGAGTTCCTTGATCAAAAGGGTAAGGTGGAGCATAATTAATTGAGGAAACACTATAACTGTTTGTTAATCCAACTTCTGTTACTTCAGCTTCCAATATAATGCAATTTGATGTGCAACTAAGTGTTGTGTCGGGGCCTAAGAAAACATTAGCGCAAGCGGGTGATTGAGCAAAAGAAATATTGTAAAATAGTAAATTTAAACATATAAGAATTATATTTTTCTTACTGGTAATCATTTAGTTCGCTCTATTTATTTTAAGTTAAATATGCTTATTTCAGCTATTTATTTTTAATAAAATACTATTAAATATATTACTTATTCTGAAAAATATATTTCAATTTAATATACATAAGTAAATTTATATTTTTCTTTTTAATTATTTAATAATTATAGGTTTTCTAATAATACTATAGTTTGTATGCATTAGTATATAATATATACCTTTTGAAAGATCTTGTTGCTTAATTAATATATTGTTTCCTGTTATACTATCATACGTTCTAACAATCCTTCCCCTAGGGTCTATTAGTTTTATTATCACTTTAGATTGAGTTGGATTATAAAAACTAACTGTTGTTTGATTTGTAAATGGGTTTGGGTATACCATCAAACTTTCTTTCTCAAAATCTTTTATGGTTGAAGGTCTTTTAACATCTATAGCAATACATGATTCTTCTCCTTGGCAACCAAATTCATCTTCTTCATATACACATAAAATAGTTTCAGAATCATTTTCACCCCAAGTAATAATGATTTCTGAATTATTAGCATTTCCGCCATCTATTGAGCCAACGTTGTTTGATAAGCTCCAAAAATAAGTTGAGCTAGCATTAGGACTGGAAATGGAGTATGCATTATTTTCTGTTTCTGTAAACGCAACTTGATCACCATTTATTGATAATAATTCAAGCTCAGAAATTGTCAAATCTAAATTAGCTAAGCTATCACAACCATTAACGTTTGTAGATATGTATACATAGTTTCCACTTTCAAAGTATGTTGTATCGTTCCATTCATAAGAATCACAAACTATAACTGTATCGTATGAACTAGTACTTTGATTAATAGTTAAATCAAGAGTTACTATACTATCACAATTGTTATCATTTACAAGGGCAAATGTAGCTGTATTATTACTCTCAGTATATGTAATTCCATCAATCCAAGTAAATTCATCACAATGTAGTTGACTATCAATTCCATATTCAGAAGCAGAGTTAATAGTAAGGTTTAATGTATGTGTACTATCACAACCATTAACGTTAGTATAGGTGTTAGAATACTCACCACTCTCGTTATATGTTTGACCATCCCAAGTAAACTCATCACAAGCTATAATGGCACTTGATGTATTGTCACTGTTATTAATGGTTAAATCAAGAGTTACTATACTATCACAATTATTACTATTTGTAAGAATGAAAGTTGCTGTATTATTACTTTCATTATAAGTGTTACCATCTATCCAAGTATATGTATAACAGTGAACTTGAGTATCTGTTCCAAAAGTAGTAGGGTTGATAGTAAGATTTAATGTATGTGTACTATCACAACCATTAACGTTTGTATAAGTGTTAGAATACTCACCACTCTCAGTATACGTTTGACCATCCCAAGAAAACTCATTACAAGCTATATCACTACTTGATGTATTATCACTGTTATAAATGATTAAATCAAGAGTTACTATGCTATCACAATTGTTAGCATTTTCAATGGTGAATGTAGCTGTGTTATTACTCTCAGTGTATGTCACTCCATCAATCCAAGTATATTCATCACAGTGAACTTGTGTGTCTACTCCAATATTACTATTATTAATGGTAAGATCAAGAGTTACTACACTATCACATCCTGCTGCATTAGATAGAGTGTAGGTCGCAGTATTATTAGAAGTAGTATACGTGTTTCCATCCATCCAAGTGTAGGTATCACAATGAATTTGTGTATCTACTATAGTGTTACTATTATCGATTGTAAGATTAAGAGTTACTACACTATCACATCCTGCTGCATTAGTTAGAGTATAGGTTGCAGTATTATTAGAAGAAGTATATGTGATTCCATCTATCCAAGTATAGGTATCACAATGAACTTGTGTATCTACTATAGTGTTACTATTATCGATTGTAAGATCAAGAGTCACTACACTGTCACATCCTGCTACATTTGTAAGAGTCCAAGTAGCAGTATTATTTGATGAAGTATAAGTGTTTCCATCTATCCAAGTGTAGGTATCACAATGAACTTGTGTATCTACTGTAGTATTACTATTATCGATTGTAAGATCAAGAGTCACTAGACTATCACATCCTGCTGCATTGGTTAGCGTAAAGGTTGCAGTGTTGTTAGATGAAGTATAAGTGTTTCCATCTATCCAAGTGTATGTATCACAATATTCCTGAATATCTACTCCGGTATTACTGTTGTTTATGGTAAGGTTTAATATAGCAACACTATCACATCCATTTACTGTTGTTAATTGACAAGACTGTTCTGAAACATCGGTGCTGTATGTTGCACCATTTATAATGCCATGATTTTCATTACCACTTAAATCATTGACTATGTTTCCTTCACCCTCTTTAAAGTTCCAATAACCAACTAAGCCTTCTTCATTTCCAGTTGGAGGGCAATTATAATAATTTAAAATGTCTACATCTTGTAAAGCTATATTCCAGACATTAACATTATCAATATTACCTTTCCAGTTTTCAGGAATATTATTACCTCCAGAATTATCACCTCGTTTACCGATTAGAAAGTCAGTATTTGGGCCTCCTAAATCTAGTATGGAAGTATGTGTAGAAACATGTTGACCATCTATGTAAAATTTGATATTATTATTGTTAAATACTACAGCTATATTAAACCATGTATTTTCTTCAATTTGTCCGCCGACACAAGGCCCATCAATACAATCATCTCCATTCAAGAAATATAAATTACCATCTCCGGTAACAAGTAAGGCTGCTTGTTGACTAGCAGACCCATCCTCACCAACTGTAAATACTCTTTGTTGATTGTCACCAATTTTTAAAACATCAGCTGAAATTGTAATTTCTTGATTATTGAAATTGATATTTGATTGATTATTTATTACAATATTGTCATTTTCTCCATCCAGACTCATTGAATAATTGTCATCATTTTGTCCTGAATATTCGTATATCCCACTTTCAGTATAAGTTTGACCGTTCCAATTATATGATCCACATGCAGTTTCAAAAAATGTTGATGTAATTGTTTCCGGACAGTCTATAGTAAATGTATCATAAAAAATACAATTTCTATTATCTATTAAAGTAACATTTGAAGATCCAATAGGAATATTTTCAGAAAATTGAGAAGTATCACCGTTACTCCATAAAATTGAATATGGTGGTGTTACACTAATAATATTCAAGTAGGCAGATTGTGATGAAGAGTCATTTATAATTTCTACAGATGCCTCTAAATTAGAATAGAAATTAATCTCAGGTGAATTAGTAATAATTGGTTCGTTAAAGTCAAAATAAATATATGTTGAGGTTGATGATGGTTCGTAGTTTGAAATAGAATCTCTTAATGAAATTTTATACTTAAAAAATCCTTGACTTTCGATAAAACTCATTGAGCTATCTACTAACATTATGTCGTCAAAAACTACTTCTAAAATACTTGGCTCTTTAAATGACCAAGTATAATCATGACTGGCTCCCATTACTTTAAAACTCATGATATCAAGTTTTTCAAGGTCTAAAGTGTCAATTAAACGTACGGTTTCTGCAGGGTAATTTCCGGTATTTTGAAATCTTACAATAAATTCTAGACTATCAGATGCTTCATAAAAACACTGTTTTGGGAATAAACGTTTATCATTGGGGTCATATGAGCACAATAATGTATTTTGAGTACTAATAAAATTATTAGTAGAATTAAGCTCAACTAAATTAATTTGTGATGGAGTAACTCTTGCTGAATCAATAAAAACATGATTAATCGGTCCTCCCGGTATAGCTACATCAACAAATAATCTTAGCTCATAACCTGAATATATAAAGGGGTAAAAATCTAAATTAAAATTCCATGAAATATTATTTCCATTTTGTTCAGCAAATCCCGAATAATCAGACACTTCGTATAATGAATCTAACCAAAGGCTTAAATTTACATTATTAATAGTTTCTGTACCTTCATTTTTCAAAGTAATCCAAATTCTTGAAGTTAGATTACAAACTGTTTCTGAGGTACTTAAATCAATACTCATATCACCTTTTGTAAACTCAGGGGTAATTCCAAAGTCTAATCCTGAATATAAAGTATCTTCAACTTCAATTGAATATTGAGTTAAATTATTTATTGGCTCCCAAAATGAGGGTGGAGAGTATGAAATTACTTGAAAACCTGTATCTACTAAGAAATTGTAATATCCATTTTCTTCAGTTGTCAAATAAGAAACATCACCATTACTCCTGAGTAATTGAATGATTTGCGGCCCTAAAGGAATATCTGATTCAATATCAAAAGAGTTATTAGAATTATAATCTTGAAAAACAATTCCTTCGATTCTTCCACAATCATAACAGCAAGTACCGTCATTGATTTCAACAAGTGGATCATAATTAATAGCATTAGTATCATTACATCCTTGCAAACATTTAATATCTAATTTTATTACAGATACTGAATTATCAAAACTTGATTCTAAAATTATTCTATCTCCTAAACCATTTATTTTAGCTAGTCCATAAAATTCACTAAAATTTGTCCATGTATTACCAACAAGTTGATAAAATTCTGATGGCCCGTAAACGTCATTAATTGATGATGTAATTAATTTATTACCATCATTACTTAATGAAATTCTAGACAGATGAGGTCCATATGTAACATATTCAGAATTCCCTTCAATTACATTGCCTAATATCTGCCAATCATATCCATTATATTCAAAAACACTTGCATTGCCAATTCCTTGATCATATCCAGCTGAAGCTATAATATTACCATCACCGTTTATCGAAACATCGTAGCCAAAAGTATTATTTTGACCGTAAATATTTGATCCTATTTGTTGCCAATTATTTTCATTAGATAATTCATAGACTTTTACATGACCTACATTTGAACTATTCGCTTGAGGGTATCCGTGAACAATTCTATTTCCGTTTTTATTGATATCAACAGATGAAATGTTTGCATTATTAGTAATATTTGCAATTATATTTGCGTTCCAACCATTAATATCTTTAGTATACAAAATTAAATTTTCTTGATTTGCTGCTACTAATTTTGTACCACTGTAATCAAATTCAAGTTGTGAAGTTATATTTATATTATTATTGATGTATTTAAGGCTCCAAGAATCATTAGTTTTTTCATAAATATTCAAACGAGTACCATCTGCAATTGATAATACTAATCCATTACCACTAATACTTATTTTAGAAATGTTATTTATTAAAAATAAATTTTCAGAAAAATTAAAATTAATACTATTGCCAAATAATTCCCAATTATTTTCATTTAGTTGATATACATTTATATGATTGTTTTCTTTATAGTATATAGCAACTATATCACCATAATTGTTAATTGAGGATAAACTATTTGCTGATCCACTCAAAGAACCAATGATATCACCAGAACTAATAGAAGAGTTTGAAAAAGTTTGGCCTATTAAGTTATCATCGAAATCTAAATAACAACAGCTACCATCATCTTTATTTGCCTCATTATTATAATTATATGAGCTTTCGTCAGTACAACCATATATAATTAACGTTGAGCAACTACCATCATCAACTGATGAAATAGGACTATATTCCATAAAATTTTGATCAGTACAACCACTATATTGACAACTATTTAAATTTAAAATTGCTGATGAATCATAGTTGGTAGCATTTTCGTCTTTACATCCAGAGCTAATTTTCACATCAATATCAAAAAGAGTCTCATTTGTATTTAATAAAACATTGTTATTATTAATCTCCCCTATTATGCAAGTTTGAATCCTTCCGTTAGCTTGATCAATCCAAATAGCTACAGGATTATCAGTTTCAATATTAGCTATACAAAATTCTTTTAAAGATTCTCCGCTAAATGAAATAACATCTTCTAAATCATTTGGCATGAATCCATTTGAAAATTCTAAACTATTATTGATTTCAATAAATTCAAGTTGAAAATCAACATAAGAAATATCATATGGACTTGATTCATCCTTAAAATAAAGCCTGCTATTGTAATAGTCAAATTCCATTTGCTGAACTTGATCAGAACCAAATATAGAATGTTGACTTACATCAGATGAACTTAAATTTTGAACAAGAAGTGTTGATGTGCCATTTTCTATGCTGTATACCAAGTTATTTTCTTCATCAATAAAATAATCACCATTTAAATTATTTCCTGAAAGTCCAATTTCAATAACATTGCCATTTTCAAACTTATTTAATGAAGGATTTGATGTTATATTAGAATTTTTGATAAAATATATACAATTATGAAGATTTGAAAAATATAAGTTATCAATCTCACTATCAGAAATATATAATTCAACAGGAGAAAATATTAAAAGTGAAGATTTTAATATACTGTTATTTTCAATCCAGTAAATTTCATTTTTCAAATTGTCAATTTCAATACTTTTAATTGAGTTATTGCCAGTATAAATTAAATCAAAATATGAGCCATCTAAATCAGTTTCATAAATTGAATTGTTTTGAGAAAAATACACTTGACCGAAAGTTAAAAATGGAATTAAAATAAAAAATAAAAAAAGTCTCATATTTAAACGATTAAAATTTAAAGATAAAATTAATATTTATACTAAATTTATATTTTAGGCTAAATAAATCAACATATAATAAAAATTATAAAATATTAATAACCATCCCAATCAATTATTTTCAGTAATGGATCACATATTTTTCTATTGTAAAATCTTTGTTGATTCATTAGACCGCTAAACAACCAATGGCAACGCTATAGTCTCTTTTTTGTTATACATTTTGCATTTCCAATATATAAGTTTAAACTAACTTCTTGGGCATTACCACTTGAAACAGAGTCAAGTTCAGAAATATTAATATCCATACTTTAAGTCAAATATAATTTGTAGGAAGACTTTTTGAATTAAAATTAAAAACTGAATTTAAAATTATTGAGTCATGCATTAATTTAACAAAGTTTATTAATCAATGATGTTAAAGTTCGAAATAAGGACGCTTAGTTCCACCATAGCGGAATCCATCTCATTTTGAGACAGTATTCTGCATTTTTTTTTTAATTTAGCAACAGAATCAACAATTATTTTTATGAGATCTTTTCTAGTTTCATTTGTTTTAAGCTTTTTTTCTTTTCTTTTTGTTAGTGCTCAAACTTGGACACAAATAGGTCAAGATATAATAAGTGATATCCCTCCAGTTCCTCCTAGTAGTGGTGCAGCCGCACTTTTAGATCATTTTGGTGATGAAGTTGCTATTAATGATATAGGAGATATTGTTGCGATTTCAGCTCCAAATGGAGCTAGCAGCATGACAACTCAAGGAATTACTAAAGTTTTCAAATGGGATGGTGTTAATTGGTCTCAGATGGGGCAAGATATTAATGCTCTGGATATTGGTCATTCGGGCTGGTCTATCACTTTAAGTTCTGATGGATATACAATAGCTGTTGGAGAACCAATGCCATTAACTTCTGAAGGTTTAGTTGCTGTATATCAGTATGATAATTCTTTAAACACATGGGTTTCATTAGGTAGTCCTATTTACACTAATCTTATTAATGCTTTTTTTGGTAAGAGCGTTTCACTTAGTGATAATGGTTCGGTATTAGCGGTTGGCGCGCATTCGTTAAGTTCTGGAAGCGCAGCGCTTGGCACACTAATTGAATGGCACGGGGCAGTTCAGGTCTATGAGTATAATGGAATTTCTTGGACACAACGAGGGTCTGATATAGTCGGTGATTTAATCAATGGAGGAAAGTTTGGTTGGGATGTTGAACTCTCTTCTGATGGAAATAGAATGATTATCGGAGCTTCTCAAGATCCTGGAAATGGTTATTCAGGTCCTGGTTACGTCAAAGTTGTTGAGTGGAACGGATCGTCATGGAATCAGGTTGGAAATAGTATTGTTGGTGAATCTTCACTTGGATGGTGTGGAGACGCAGTTTCGATTAGCAACGATGGAAATATAATTGCAATAGGTGAACCAAATTACGGAGGATCAACACCAGGATTTTATTCAGAAGGTTCAGTTAGAGCTTTTGAATGGGATGGCGCTGTATGGAATCAGCTTGGCAGTAATTTAATTGGTGACTTTCCAACCTTTAGATTTGGCACTTCTCTTTCACTCTCAAGTAGCGGAACAAGATTAGTTGTGGGCCAGGAAGGTAGTTTGACAGGTGGTTACGGAAGTGGCGAAGTCAAAGTATTTGACTGGAATGGAACAAGTTGGCTGCAGGTCGGGCAAATTATTAGTGGTTCAACAGAAATGATTGCGTTAGCGGAAGATTGTGCAATTAATGCAAATGGGAACAGATTTATAGTTGGTGTTCCTGGATATAATTTCAATGATCATATAGGAAAAATGGCACAAGTATTTGAATTTATTTCGGTAATAAGTCCTTCATTTAATTGTACGCCTACTGGATGTGAAGATCCTGGAGACGGAAGTGGTCAATATGGTTTATTAGCAAATTGTGAAGCAATGTGTAGTTGTGATTTGTTTGATAGTTGGCCGACAAATGATCCAGATCCGACAAATGTTCCTAATCAAAATCAATGGTGTGAATGGTGTGT
>Ga0115013_10002445_pt1 | contig 10343 bp, 5 predicted proteins | sample SouAtlMetagenome_2_FD_88686 | JGI IMG/M metagenome (GOLD analysis project Ga0115013, IMG submission 88686) | Marine eukaryotic phytoplankton communities from Atlantic Ocean - South Atlantic ANT15 Metagenome | ecosystem: Environmental > Aquatic > Marine > Oceanic | place: South Atlantic Ocean... | reverse complement strand
GCTTGCCATCTGCAAAATAGGTCTTTTTGGACCAAGCCAGTTGTTGTTTGCACACCAACAACCAATGCTGACCCATATCTTGCATTTCATGAACTATACAAATAGTGTGTGCGATGCAATCGCGCAGAGCGATTGTGTGCTTGATCAGCTTATCATCCTTTGCGTTGAGTCGTTGAGTAGTGCTAGTTTCGTTCACAAATAAGCCCGGACAACATGTTCGTAACCCAAGCTCCCTGAATTTATCTATTTCGCGACCAGTGGACGATCCTATCTTAAGAATCACGCTCTCCATATCACGGGTTGGTATATTGAGGACAAAGGATCTTGAGACCTGTAAGAGTTCCGACGTGTAGCGCCTCTTGCTGATGGAGCAAACAAAGGTTCCATGGTTGTCAATGGCCGTTAGCCAAGTAATCGTCATTACATTTGCCCTGTGTTCCAACGGATCGTATACGGTTAGAAGACAGACAGGGTTTGGATACAATAGTCGACACATCATATTGCCCTTAATTTGTACCAACGAATCATCGGTGTCTAATGATCCAAAGCAGAACTTTTTGTGGAGTCCATGTGTTTCGCTATAGTGATGGACGATATCCTGGTCCAGTTTGTAGTATTTCTCTATGTTCGTCTCTGCCTTGCGATCTAAATCAATTATGGAAATCAATATACTGTAGGTACGCCCATTTTGCTGAATTCGATACTCCATTTCACTCCACTTATTATCGTTGTCTTCGCATTTCTTTCGCAAGGATTCTTCGTTTCGTATGGACAGCAAAATCGAACAATCTTTCAATGTGGTGGCCAGCAAAAACTTTTGGAGCACCTCCTTGTATCGCTTCTTGACAACGTCTCGGTGGCTATTTTCTGTACAGCCGATTACTGACAGCCAACGACATGTTTTAGGTTCGAGTAGGTATTGTCGCGACTGCTCATACTGTTGCTTCAGCTGTGAATACTCGGGCTGAATGCCTTCTTGTTTCTGTTGCCCCAGAATGTCTTGATGGATAGGAGGAACGGGTGGCTCGGTCATCTTTGCGTGGATATCAAGACTCGAAAACGATTGAACCAGTTGATTTAGTTGCCATATACCTTCAATGTCTAGTTCGTCCAATTCGTGAGCACGATGCAAATCATCCAGGACGCGGCTTTCGCACAATCCCTCGACAATCAAATCGGCCAAGTCACTATACCCCACTCCTGCAATATTCTCAAACAATGTCATGTGCGCTGTATTTGTGGCAGCCACCAATTCGGGCGTAATATTCTTTCCACCAGGCTGAAAGACCTTGCAGTTGTTTTGAGGGTCGTCCAACAGGGCCAAAATGGCCCGTCTCATTCTTCCTCTGTCGTTCGAAAACAAATCCATCGGACAATATGCGTTATTCTCCAATCTTGGCTTCTGGATTTTCCCGGTGTGGAACTTCCATTCTTGGTGCATACAATATCGGCAGGTCCGTTGTTTCATTGCCATTCCATCGTATCGCTGTGGATGCGTGGTGTTGAGGGGCCCCAGGCTGCTCTTGGGTTTCAGCTCGATACAAATATCACCGAAATCGACAACGTTGGGCAAGAGCCATATTTGTTTTGATTTGTCACGACAATGTAGCTGACTCTTTTGGCGGTGTTCAGGGCGATTTGTTTCGTTTAGTATTTCGTTTAGATCGCAAAGGAATGATTCATCGGTTGGTTTCACCAGTTCCCCGTACAATCGATATCCCATATCCTCAATAGAATTGCTACTACCCTTAGTATAGTAGTATTCGTTGGCTTTGCCAGTAACGTAGATATCGCCATGATTACAATCATACGGATCTCGATTATTCATTACAGGGAGAAGGAATTCCTTCAGAAACTCAAGAGTCTCGCCTTCTTCGAATGGTACTTGATTGGACTTGGGAACGCGTAAGACGCTATCACCGGAGTATTTGGGACGAAATATAACATTAGCCCCACCCTCGGCCACGTATTCCCAGCCGTTGGCATCACTTAGACTCTGTTCGGAAAGCTTTGATATTTTCCTCTTGCCTTTCTGTTCTCGACTAAAAGCCCGACTCTTGGTTTGGTTTCTAGCACCACATGAAACCAACATATTCTTCCAATAACGCAAGAAAGAAGTCTAAAAAGAATTAGAATCACGCCACATTTGATGATCTAATTTGGCCATGCTGCCATTTTGGCCGTCGGCAATGAATGGATTTTATTTTATCACTCGTTCGGTTGTTTTTGCTTTTTTGATGTGTGATCTCAGAAGCACCGAAAGAGCGCGCGAGAGAAATCGAGCTTTGCAATTACTCTCTAGGTCACATTTTCGAGGCTTGAAAATCACTTCATGAAACACCATCTGCATAGTTCCACTGGCATACTCTTTATTTTCCTATTCTTTCGCTTGGAAGTTCTTTGATCTTTTTGAATCTTTTTGTTTCGCTAACGCTTTTTGGATATTATATGCAAAACCCCACATGTATACTGAACACAGCCGTCATAGTTTTCCATAAGCTAGTCTAAGAATAATAAAAGTATATTATACAGGGCGATCCTAAGCTATAGTATGAAAACGAAACATTCCGCTACGATTTGCTTGGAAACGATCTCGATCACTCGTCTTTCAGCGAGTCGACCACTGTCTCAATCAATTCCTCCCCCGTCTGACTGCTTAAATCCGTTGCGGTAGCAATCGTTTCGTCCTCTGCCTTTTGGAGTTCTAAAAGCTCACGATCGCGCCGCAGAACCTCTTGGACATACGGATTCTTGTCGTGCCGGTGATTGATCCAATCCAGTTTGGACCGAGATTTTAAATGAGTGTGTCGCAAGACCTGGTCATTCATATTGAGGATGGCTTCCACCTGTTTCAGGGTGGAAGGATTGGCATCGTAATAAAAACTGATGAAACGCCCCTTCTCATAGTACCGTTGTTGTGTCAGAATATCGGGGTATTTGGCCTTGTACCGGTGGGGGAAGGTTCGTAGGCCGTGGTTCTTGACGCTCCGGACGATCCCACCGTTTTCGACGACCTTTAGCGAGACCTCCTTCATCATAGCCGTGAGGGCCTTGAAGTCTAAGGGAGAAGTATTCAAGTTTTGATTATGTTGAAGATGCCAGATAGTTAAATAATTGTGGTTCAGAATCCATGATGGCAAGGAATTCCAAGACAAAGCAAAAGGTAGCGAGGTTTGATCAACGAACAAAATTGAGTCACATTGGATGAATGTCAGAAAGAAAAATATTAGAGAACATCGACGCAACAATTAGTACCACGTAGGTTCTTCGTTTCAAGAGGCAATACCTCTGTCTCGGTCCACCCTTTACTGTATCTCAAAAGGCAAACACAAACAACAGAAACCAAAATTAAGGACAACATGTCGTTATCCATTCGAGCCATAGTAACGTACGTGTGGTGTGTTTCGTTGATAAAACGCACTCATAAAACACCATCTTATTAGTGTGTGAGCTGTATTCCGGATTTGTTCCGTCTTGTGTCTTGTGGCCGGTGTTTGGTGGATCGAAGCTGAGTTGATGGTTTTGTTGATGTTGTGGCGTGTTGAAAGCAATTTCTGTCCTCGAATTATTGAGCTCTGCCATTTTAATCGAGCGAGTCGCCCTCAAAAGTCGTGCGACATAAAGACGTACAACATTGGCACAAATCGAGACTTCACTTGGAAAATGCTTCTCCATATTTTTTGAAATCTTCAGGTGAATGCCATCACGCATCTAAAAAAGAAAAGCCAATCGAAATCGATAAGAAAAACACATTCTATTCATTGACAAACAAACACAAGAAACCATGATGCACAATACGACATGCTACTTGCTAACGGGAGATATTGGCGGGACGAATAGTCGCATGGGGCTCTACAGTATCGGGGTGGACAAGCCTCTGGCGGTGGTTACCTACCGTAACGCCGAACACATTACTGTCAAAGAGGAGGGAATCTTTACCCGCAAGATCATAGCTCCCTTCCTCAAACACTGTTGGGAAGAAATCCCGAACATTGCACCCATCGAGCTCACAGAAATTATCGCTTGCCTGGCTATCGCCGGGCCCGTCAAGGACAACAAGGTTGTCATGTCTAACCTACACAACGTCGAAATTTGCGGGAATTCCATCGCTGAAAATCGTGACGACATTGGATTCCAAGGAAATTCTTTTGTGAAATCCATCAAGGTCTGCAAGATTATCAACGACTTTGTCGCCCAGGGATATGGATGCCTGACCCTTCATGAGAGCGAGATCGTTCAGTTGACCCCTGATGCTCTATGCAAAATTGATCCCACCGGCCCGAAGGCTTGTGTCGGAGCTGGAACCGGCCTCGGCGAGTGCTTCTTGACCCCAGATGAGCACGGTCAGTATTCCTGCTTTCCCTCTGAGGGTGGACATGTCGAGTGGGCCCCTCGAACTGATGTGGAAATCAAAATGCTCAAATACTTGAAGAAAAAGTTCCAGAATAAGCATCGTGTCAGCGTTGAACGAGTTGTATCCGGGACCGGTCTTGCCAATTGCTATGAATTCTTGTCGCAGGAATATCCCAGCAAGATCAATCCCGAGATCCACGACGAAATTTCCAAGGCCGGTGATCTTAAAGGAAAAAGCATCGCCATGGGGGCAGACAAATGCGAGCGTGAGTATCTATCAAATGTTCTCACGTTTTGTGCTGTACAACATTGTATCACTCGTGTTTTAGTTACGTCAATTTCTCTATCGATTTCGTGTGCTGCTACTGGCTCTGGCCTCTGAGGAATCATAAACTTTATGTTGTAGAATCCTATATACAATAGGCATTCGCGACAACAACACTCGCTTTTTGTGGATTTTTTCTCATATTAATGATAATTTATTGTCACAATTTTTCTCTGCCTCAGTTTGCCATTTGGCCATGGAAACAATGATAACGTAAGTCTTTATCTGTGATATGCTTTATCGATGAATTTGTTGATGGCGTCATCATGTCGATTTTCTCTGTATTGCGTTGCTTTCATTTGTGTACTCATTTTTTGATTTGCCCAAATTCATCAAACGCCTTTGATATTCTTTCCTCAGTTCCTACGGGAGTGAGTGTGGTTCCGTCGCTATCAAACTCATCCCGACTGGTGGCCTTTACGTCACAGGTGGGCTCACGCCCAAGAATATTAAGTGGATACAGGGCGAAAATAGCCATTTTTTGAAAGCCTACCACGATAAGGGGCGCGTCAGTCCCATCTTGGACAATGTTCCTCTCTTTGCCGTCATGGTGGAAGATCTCGGGGTCCGCGGTGCCCGGAAAAACGCTGAAATTGTAGGTAGCTAAAATGAGGAAACTATGCTGTTTTTGTGATACTTGTATTCCTAACAATTTCTCGAATTTACTCTATACTGTTAGGAATATGAAAAGTTTGAGGACCGAAAATCGGCCATTCTGAATCGCGAAGCTTTGGGCCCATCCGGTTCTTCTCAGTTGTTGAACAGGTCATCTTCGTCCAGTAGTGATCCCTTGGCTGAACGTTTACGCAAAATCGAAGCCGAAACTGCAGCATCAAAAAAACTCGCACAAATCAGCGTTAGTCTTGCAGCATGCGTTGTTGCCGCGATGGCTTTCATGAAAACTAAGTGATGAAAGTGTAAGCATACAATCTATAAAGAACGTCTTTTATCGGAAGAAAGAAGAACTATAGGAAAGCATTCTATTGTAAAATAATTTGCATGGTATTTGGTACATCATGATTCTGTCCAAACTTATTGAATTGATACGCGCTCTTTTCCTCTTTAGTGAGAAGCCAGAATAGAATCTAAATCTCAACGCTTGAGTCTACATCACCGTGAACTTTCAACCGGACCTTGTCTAAGCATTTAGTGGCGAAGAAATTCACGTCTTGGTCGCGCCTTGTTTCGTCCGAGTTTTCTTTTTTCATCTGCTGGAGGAGCGCATACTTGATAACCCGGCACTCGTCTTCACCAAACACATGGATCACCTGGCTAAGGACCCTCCCAACATTAAGCCGTACATTTGCAATGGGGTCGTCAGCGAGAGACAGTGTCAGCTTGAGGAGCTCTTTGAGGGGAGTGTTTTTGCCCTCCGCATTTGCAGCTTCGTCCTTCCATTTCGCTGGACAAACATCGTTAATCAGTATGACATCAACCATTTTGAGACACAGCAGTCGCTGGCGGTAATCGAGGTCCCTTGCGCACGACTGAATCTGGGGAATCACAAGTGCAGTGATCCATTCTTCGCTGACATCCTCCCCATGGCTTCCCAAACCAGTTCCTCCCAGACACAAGCATTCCGCTGCTGTTTTCCGGACAGTATCCACCCGATCTGTCATCAATCGTATGCACATGTGAGCGATCTCGGCACGTGTCTCGAACTTATCGGTACAACCAAGAAGTGCGGGAACGATCTCAACAGCACTCTGACGGACTCTCCATTGCTTGCTATTGGAGAGCTCCGATAGAGTGGGCAGAAGGCGTAAGACTTGTTCTTCTGACAAGACTGGAAGGAAAACGGGTTTCTTGCCTACACTGCTTGTTGTCGTTTGCGTTGTTTGAGATTGCATCGATGCAATTGATGCGGTGTCGTCGTCATCTGTATCGTACCTTCGAGGTATATCCTTGGCGGTGCCTCTCGACGCATTAGTAACAGCACGGAGGGCAGAGCTGGTGACCCCGGGATCTGTATCATGCAATAACCGTTGCACAAGCGGTATCAAACGTTCATCAACGTGACGTTTCTCGTATCGAATACTAATTGGCATGCCCATGCCACCTGGCTGGTCTTTGGTAGGTACTTCTCCCGCTCGTTGAAGGCCAACAAGAAGAGTTAACATCTCACCAGCAGCTGTGGCGAGAGCAACCCGAACAGAAGCGCAAGGATCCTTCTGAAGCTTGATAGCAGCGGGAAGGAGAGCATCAAGAACACTAGATTCTCCAGCGGGAATCACTCCCGGAGGCGAAGACAAAAGGACGACATCAGCAAGACGTGGAACGCATAACACAGCCTCTGCTCGCACACGTTCGTCAGAGTCTGAGAGCATTGCCACGAGGACATCAATAATTACACTCGACCAATGATCACCCAGAGCGTCGCACAAACGTTCGCACTGGGCAGCCACTGCCAGCCGAACGTGTGGTGCGCGATCTTCCGCAAGCCGAGTGGCCACTGGTAGAAGCTTGCACTGGAGAAGATAAACATCTGCAAATATCGGATCCTCCCGGCTTGGAAGACGTTGAAGATACCGACTTCCCTTGCTGGCATCTCCGAGGAATGCATTTGGCAGATGCTCGGCAAGATGCCAAGTCAATGTCATGGCTGCTGAACGAAGCTGTGGTTCCGGATCCGTCATAGCCCTTTCACACATTAGGACAAGCCATGGAACACACCGTGAATCGTAAACCAACTCGGCGATTTCGTGGAGTACAGTAGCAGTCGATTTTCTAACAATAACTTCCACATCATGTAATGCACGTGTAACCACTCCTCTCAGCTATAATTCATTTGTTCAAGATCAATGAAAAAGATGTGTCAGCAAAACGATGAAATAACTAGAAGGAACAACAAAAATAAAAACTTACTTGTAACTGGTGAGGGAAATCCAGACGGCTCCATAGGACAGGACCTAGTGAGCAAGCAGTTATTCGAGCACTTGTGCTCCTACTAGCAGCTAACCGGTGGACAACTGCTAAGAATCGATTACCAGCGTGTATTCCATTCTTGTTAATGATCGAGCTGCTATCCTTCTTCTCGTCGCCCTCATCGGCGTTATGGTCTTCTTGGAAGAGCCGCTCGCATTCCAGACTTCTCATAACCGCACAATTAAGAACAATGAGCTTTAGCAAGCTACCAGCGGCACCTAGATCAGCAATCGGACCGGCACCTTCGCCTTGCATCGATGAAAAGTTGCCATCCTCCGAGAGCTTCATCTCCGTATCGGCATCAAGAATGTCACACAAACAGGCAATCAGTTCACCTCGCAGCATAGCTGCCGGTGGGGATGCTGTATCAGCTAGAAATGTCGTCATACGCTGGAGGACGTCACCGATCTGCGTTAGAAGCTTGTCGCTCGACAGGACAGGAGGGGGGCTATTCATTCCGGGAGCGTTCATCATCCTTCCTCCACGCCCACGACCACCACGGCCGCCCCTTCCTCCCATAGGGCCGCGTCCACGTCCACCGTAAGCAGGAGGTGGTGGTGGTGTAGGCGGAGTTAATCGAGCTGGGTCCATTCGATTTCTGACAAACTCAAAAAGGATTTTGGAAGCGCTCTTTGCGGCATCTGCATAGTCTTGTGCGGAATGTTTGTGATGTGAAGTTTGCGACTGAGTGCTTCGAGGAGAATGAGCACCGTACGAATCATTTGCGAGTGCAGAAAGTCGTTCTGCCTCACGTTCCAAGCCAATGACAAATAATGTCATTATCCAAAGCATTTTCTCTCCAACCCGTAGAATCGGTTCACATTTTTTGCTACGAGGTGTTAGGTTAACAGCCTCGATCCATCGCTTGCGAATAAGTCCCGAATAAGTGCCAATGTGTTGAATTAATTCCCGAGGCTCTGGCTGGCTAGACGTAGTCGGAGAGTTGGGCAACGAAGAATTGACGTGTGTGTTGTTGGTCCCAGGGAAAGAGGGTCCTCCCTCCCCATCTATGATTTTTCCGAAGCCCGACCCACGAATGAGTCTCCCCATTTCTTCTCTAGCAGCCTTCAGTGACTCTTCCGGAATCTGGCGCAAAACTAGTACCAATGGTCGCTGACTTTGTCGTAATTCGTCAATGGTCTCAAAGTGGGTAAGGTTTTTTGTCTCAATATTTCCGACTTTGACGATTAGAGATCCGACCTTTGCTCCGGCTTTTTTTGCTGGTCCATTCTCCAATACAGTCCTCACAATAGTCCGTTCAAGGACGTTCTCAACAGTAAGTCCGAGCATTTCTCGTTCAATGACAACACAATACTCGCCTGGCTCGCATTCGTATTCAATGCCTGGCGGAAGTATGTCATCCTCATTTTCATCCAGCTTTCCTCTTCGATTTCTTCTTGCGAACGACGCAAATAGGCCGGGTCGGGCCCCTCGTAGGGACGGACGTTTACCGAACATACCAGAGAATATAGAGGATGAGGCAGTGGTGGTAGAAGCATCCGTAGAAACTGTTGCTCCAGATTCTGAAATGGATAAACTTTTGGCATCACCATCACCATCTTCCTTTTCTGTCGATGACTCGGGGAAGTCAGATGTCCCCTCTTCATCGACATTGTTTTCTCCAAAATTTTCTCCCGAACAAGCCCGAAAGAATTCCAGTGTATTGTCGCCCCCTTTTGAAGTACAGGGCGGTAAGAAATCAGGAATACTTACAGGAAGTTCCAAATTGTTATTGAGATCGTAATCGTCACTTCCAAAAGACGAATTCAAAGCATTGGTAGCGGTCTTTTCAATAGGAGACGTTTGTTCCACCTTTGGAAGCATTTTTTCCATCGATTCGTATGCCGTTTCGATGTGCCTGAGAATAAATTTGACTCTTTCACATGCAAAAGTTGTTTTCCAGTTCTCACTCTTCCCATCATCGGCATCTTGCACTGAAGAAGACGGAGTCTTTTCCTCTGTCGTATTGTTCGCGGCGGGACTGTTTATTTCAGATTTTTCAGGATCGCTATCTTTCAGATATTCCATCAAAAGCAGTTGTTGCAAAAGGGCATCATTCTCGCCGTTAGCAAGTTTTTCCAACAATTTTGAAGTGAATGTCTCGTTATCATCGGTGTTGTTTTCCTTGTTAGCCACAATCTCCGAGCGCAACAAACTCTTCACAGATTCTATAGGGACGGGCTGGATCTTTCTCGGTTCTGGTCGGGATGATGGAGCCCGGTGCATATGAGGATGTCGCTGTTGTCGTAGTTGTTGTTGTCTCAGGGCATTCGCTTTCGCAATTTCTGCGGCTTCGGCTGGAGATTTGTTGTTGGCACTTGCAGCTTGGGCTACGGCTGCCATAGCTTGAGCGGCCCGTGCTGCTTCGTCACGAGCGTTGATACTACCCATAGATCCGCCACTCGCTCGTCTTTGCCCCGTTATCGGAGGTGATAGCGATGGTTGCTGCTGCCGGTTGACTGGATTCGCGCCGCGTTGGAGATGTTGGGGCTGCCGCGAAGGAAGCGATCCAGCAGCGGAATTCCCTCCAACACTTCCTGGTGTCGTAGATGCGGTCATGGCAACTGATTGCGACTGTTGCTTTTGGTCGAAAAAATCGTTTATCGATTGTTTCTGGGTATTTCTTCTACGGAAATACTAAATCTTTTTCAAATCTTCCTTTCAAAAACAGATAGCTTGATTCCCGTAAATTTCACACCAAATGTTTCTCCCCACCAATCTATCAACAGCCAAAGCAGAT
>Ga0115013_10002443_pt1 | contig 10353 bp, 5 predicted proteins | sample SouAtlMetagenome_2_FD_88686 | JGI IMG/M metagenome (GOLD analysis project Ga0115013, IMG submission 88686) | Marine eukaryotic phytoplankton communities from Atlantic Ocean - South Atlantic ANT15 Metagenome | ecosystem: Environmental > Aquatic > Marine > Oceanic | place: South Atlantic Ocean... | reverse complement strand
TTTCACCTTTCTGTCGCAAATCTCTCTTTCGTGTCGAGCTTCTAGTTGACCTGTTTGATCTTGTTGATACCGTAGTTTGAACTGAGGTATCATCATCAGTTTGTTTTCGAGCCGATGTGTTTGTAGGATGTTTTTTCCGTAAGCTCCTCGTTGACCTTGTTGAGGTAATTGCCTGAGTCGACAATTCATCAGGTTTGTTCGCTGATCTGGTTATGCGCTGCTTTGGTTCATCGTTAGGTTCCTTGCGGGGTCTGGGCGGAAGTCCTGTTCGAGACTTCCGCATTTTTGAGCTAGGTGCTACCGAGTTCTCCTTAGTAGGTCTTCTACGTCGGGTTGATGTAGATGTGGCTCTCCCGGACGGTTCTCCTGCCTTTTCCGATAGTTCTGCCACCGATGTATCCGACTTGAAGCTTTCATCAGCGTCGCCTATCACTTTCTCTTGGACAGAATCTTCATTTCTTCCTTCAGTTACAACCTTTTGTGACCCGTGTGAAATTGTCGACGAAACACTTGTTTCATCAAATTGTTGTTTCTTCCGCCTTTTTCGACTCGATCTACGAGTTGGCTGCAATGAACCTCGTTGTGAGTCACCGCCAATAAATTGGGGGATATCGGGAACATCATTTTCCACCGCATTATTTGTCACGGGATCTAAACCCGTATCATTAATGGAATTGATAGCAGCTACGGCTTGAATTTCGTGAGTATTGGATTTATTTCGTTCTAGTTGGTCGCATTGCCTCTCTTCTTCTTCATTTGAAGTATCATTCACAACAATATTGTTTGTTGCACCTCGTGTATCCTCAAGTTGTTCAATACTAACCCTGGCATGATCATTACTAGGACTTTCTTTTGTCCCATCAACAGTTGATTCTGGTTGATCGCATTGCTTCTCTTCCTTTTCATTTGTAGCATCATTCACAACAATATTGTTTGCTCCAACTTGCACATCCTCAAGTTGTTCAGGGCTTTCATTTGTCTCATCACTACATGGTCCTGGTTGGTTGAATTGCTCTTTTTCTTCATTGATAGTATTTCTTAATGCTTGCAAATGAATATTTTCAGCGTTTGCTGCAGATTTATCGGTATCTTGCGAATCATTTTGAGTGTCTTCCATAGCTTCATGAATTGATATTGAGCCATCATTATTTTGATCACGATCATCTCTTCTGCCGTCGCTAGGGTCGAGTCTCTTTGATTGTTCTTCCGCAATATGGCGAGTATCATTTTCATCCTCCTTCGATTCCGATTCAATTGAAATATTTTTCAATGCTTCGCCATGAGCTTCAGGAACCATGCCACCAAGGTTGTTGTCAATACTCTTGTGTTCGAGATCCTCATTCTTCTTGATGGTGCTATGGTTTGATTGGGTACAAAGATTACTGTCATCAAATAATACGACCTCTCCCGGCCCTAATGAAGTAGATATATTCGCATCAATATCACCGTCAAAGCCATCCGGTTCTTTCCTGACCTGAGACTCGTTGCCGGAAGTTTTGTGGTTGATCGAAGCATCATCAATTATATCTTCCTTTTCATATACGGCAGCACGGCTTTCCTTTTCCGTGTCTTCTTCCTCTTCAGTTTCTAAACTCTTGCATCCTTCAGTTGCATACTTTTCGTCGTCTGCGTCGAAAGACAAGTTATTGCTTTTGTTAAATCCTTTTTCATTACGAAGTAATCCATCATCTGGGACACTGAGACCATCTTCTTGGGAATCGCTTTTCTTCGAGTCGGCGTCTTCGGAGAGAGATTTGGAATCTTTCAAAACACCTGCCCAATTTTCTTTATTTTGAGCCTTTTGAGCAAATTCTAACAAAGTCGTTGCTTGACCTGATTGAGATTCTTGCATTTCAGATGAGCATGCGGGATTTTCCTCGAGTTCAGATAACTCGGCTGCGACATCTTCTTCTTGCTCTGTATGTTCATCAGCCATATCCATATCGTCGGAGGTGGGTTCGATAGAATTCTGTCGAGCTGGATTTCCAACGTTACCATGTGATCGAGGGAGTGGGCGTACAGAATCTTCCTTGTCGATGTATGACTCATTCATCCCGTGATGGCTAGATACATGAATATCAGATGAGTGGAGCTTCTGTTTCAGTTTGCGTTCGTCCTCTTCATCCTCTGTGTGGATTGCTTCAGACACTTCTTCCTCGGTATAACCATGTGTATCCTCGGGTTCATAGCCGTCTTCAACTTGAGATGCGTACCCAACATCTAATCTATTTGCATCATCAAGTCGATCGGCATGAGCTGATCTCTTTACTCTGAACTTACCGTTTCCATCTTCCTCTTCTGTTGTGTCGCCAAATTCGCCCCCAACTGCTGCAACCTCCGTGTCCATTTTGTGAACCTTTTGATCTTTTTGTTGAAGATCAAGAATTGGATTATGGTCAGAGGTATTTTCATGAATATCATCACCAATATCTGGGTCGGTTTGGCGATCGTTGTTGCATAGTTCCGCTTCCTGAAAAGTCTTGCTTTGGTCACATTCAAGCTCGTCGACAACTGATTTTTCATTGTTCAAAACGTCAGCGCGATCAACGTCGCTGTGTCCAACATCCTCAGAATTGATGATCAAATTCTTATCCTCTTCTGTTTCTTTGTTTTTGTCCTTATCACCGTTGGTCGGCCCGTATCCATAGTCACTGCCATTGTCAGTCTCGACGTGCTTTTTTTCTATGAAAATATCTTCTTTTTCATCAAAATCTCCGACATGTTCGTCATTTTCTTCTTCATGCAAGTAGATATGTTCATCAGTATCTTGTACGATACCTACATCGTCATCGGAATAACTTGATTTTTGGTCGTCGTCACCATTCTCAGAAAGGGAATTATCAAAGATATCTTCATCGTCTTCTTCATCACTATTCTCGACATTTGAGGCCGCACTGTTATCTTCACTCTCGACAAGTAGCACTTCTTCACCTCTACTATCATTATCAAGCATTACAACTTCGTCATTTTCTTCATCATCAATTTCAGCATATTGTTCTGACTCACTCTCTCCGGAAAAAGATTTTTCAGCAGAATAATTATCGACTCCGATATTTATCTGATTCTGACTACCATCATCATCCCCGATAATACGTGGTTCATCGAGCTTCTCATCGTTAGAAAGTTCGTCCTCCCTTATGTCACCTTCGGTCAATACTATAGGGATATCAACTGGATCAGGTCTACGTTTTGATTCTGAAACAGGCTCGATCCGTTTCAAAAGATCAACAAGTCCTGTTGATTTGTCGATCAGCGTAGATGGCACCTCTCGCCTTTGTAGCAAAAAGTTAGCACCCCAAACATTTAAATCCTTCTCTGAATTTTGCCCGGGAATCTCTACAGGCCATTTGGTTTCGTTGATAAACTCCGAAATTGTATTGGAACCAAGCCCACATATCTTCAGTAAAAGGCGCAGCACTGTTTGCTGACAAGCTAATATGACATACTGCTTTTCTTCCAACCTTGCATTTTCCTGTTCGCACATTCTATTCGCAACTTCCTGGAAAAAATCAATCATAGCAAGTTTTGCCATTTGTGACACTTGACAAGCCATCGAACCGTATAAGAAGTCACGTTTCATAAGATAACCTGGTGTGTCAAGATTTCCGTCAAGAAAAAGTCTTCCGTGTGCCAAGAGATAGTGCCATATATTGAACCATGCATCGTCTCTCACATCGTCGTTCAAAAGTGAACAGATATCTATTTTACGAGCAATTGCTGCAGCACGCTCGACTTCGTGTCTTGACAGACAAATTTGAATATGAAGCAATAGTGGAAAACCAGGAGAAGCAAACAATTCTGGAATAGATTGATTCGTGTTTGCTACAATCTTCTTCTCGTTTCTTCTTTTAGCGTTGAATTGTGTCTTTTTTCTTACGAAATCATCAACAAAACGTTCTGGCTTCTCCTGATCGATGCAGAGCGAACATGCATTGTATAATTCTACCTCCTGATCTTCAGACCACTCCTCGTTACATTTATCAAAATAATCCAAAACCTGCCGACAAACAATTGCTCTTAGGTTGTATTTATTTAAGGCAGTAGCGTCATACAAAAGACTGAATATCGACGGACCATATGAACTAGAATTGATTTTTAAAAAGGGACAAGTAGATAAAATAGAATGAAGAATAAGTCATTTACTTGTGCAATAATACAAAGTCGATCAAAAAACAATTTCAAGAGGAAACATTGCGTTACCACTATTTTGACTTACTCAATCCCAGCAAAATAAGTTGTAAATAATGAAGTCAAAGAGATACCAGTCAATGGGTTCCCGGTACTGATATAATGTAACCCAACTAAAGCCAAACCAGCTAGGATATCATTTCCAGCAAATGTTTTGAATGTTGATGGAAGTTCGTGTGCTAAATCACACAACTCCAACCAGTTCGTAGCGAGTCCTATTTCCTTCATTATAGAGATTAGCAAATAAATAGCCGGAAGCTTGTATTGACCTTTTAGAAGGCCCTTATAACCTGCTGGAGCAAAACGACCAAATCCCAGGCGACGTCGCTTCGTAGCGCGGCTACTCTTCTCACCATCTTCACACTTTCGATCATCACACGTTTTGTAGAATTCCATCCAAAAACCCATTAGATATACTTTGAAGCTTTCTTCGGTTTCTGTACCATAGTAATCGTTGGGGTTTTCATTCAGTGCCATCTGAGACATCAGATCTGGTAAAATCCAATTGATAACACTCGAGCTATTCTTGGATTTTTTCGAAGACAAGAATATTCGCTTCATTCCCATCCAAAGGCGCTCATATGTGATTATATTGGCATCACTACTTTTATTTACTATGACGTCTTCCATCCAAGTTCGACAACACACCTGGAAGAATCGTTCTTTCGTGATTTCATGACTTTCATTGAAAAAGAAGCGAGCGCAATCCTCGTAAGTGATATCCTCCCGCCATCCATCATCAATTTTGTTGCTTGCACTGATGGACGACATGGAGCTGTGTCAAATGGTATGAATTTGAGATTACTGGGTCAAATCTTTGTTACTGTGAATCTTTGTTGTAATAATAGTGAATGTATTATTTCAGCGTTTTACTGCGGAGTTGCGTTTTGTTGGCCTTTCATTTTTTTAGCGCTATCTTGAGAGTGATGCTTTTCGCCGCTCTAGTAGTAAGGTACTATATCTACGGCGCGTTCTTTGCAATGATTTTTTTATGAAGCCACCCTGAGGCAGCTTGGAGTCTCTGTTTTCAAAGAAAATGCTGTGGCATTCATTCAGGCAAAAGTCATAGCGAGTAGATCTCACAGGAAGTACACAAATGAAACTAAATACCCAACCGGGAAACAAATGATAAAATGTGTGGAAGGGTGGCACAAACAGTGAACGTCGTAAATGAAGGAGCGAGAATTTTTGCTGGATCATCTCAACAAGAAATATCGGCAATGCTGACAACATCACCAAAGTGTGATTCTATAAGCGACAATTTTAACCTGTCACCGGGCATGGATTGCGAAGTTATGCTGATTGAAAAAGGAGAATTTCAAGTGAATAGGAAGAAGTGGGGGATAATCACAAAATCTGGAACAGCCAAAAAACCTCTTTACACAAATGAAAGAGAACTAATCAAATTGTGTTTCGACTCGCTTTGCTTCAACGCTCGATCTGACACACTTTGCTCAAAACCTACATTTTCCAAGCTAGTAAACAAAGGAAGAAGCTGCATTATCGCTCTGGATGGTTACTTCGAGTGGAAGCCGCATCCAATACCGAAGATGAACAAAACAAAACAACCTTATTTTGTGTATCGCAAACAGGAACTAGATCAAGATACTGGAAAACACCCACGAAAGCCAGAACCGTTGCTGATTGCTGGGATATGGACAAGCGTGGCAACAGGAATTCCAAATGCATCTGAACTTGGATCTTTCGCAATTCTAACAACGGATGCGTGCGAACAAATAAAATGGCTACACCATCGAATGCCTCTGTGCATCTCGGATATAGATCTTGCCACACAATGGTTACTAAAACCATCGGAAGCATTGAAAAAGAAATTAGATGATTCAGCCCGTAGTGAAACAAAAGGATTCAGCTGGCACAAGGTTACACCAGAAATGAGCAAACTTTCATTCCGATCGAAAGAGGCAATAATAAAAATGAAAGAGACAAATCAATCGATACAAAATTTCTTCACTTCCGTCGGATCTTCTCCTCGGAAGAATGTGAAAAAAGAAATAAATCATTGTTTGAAACAAGATGTTGGGAGCCGTGAAACAAGTCAAAAGATCAAAAAGAAATCAAGCTCGGATCCGCCACAAGTGTCAGTGGCTGCTGCACCGAGAGACTTCTTTCCAGCAATATCTAGACCTGGAAAGAGGCAATCAAACTTTCAACCTGATTGCCCCCAAAGCAAAAGGAGAAATTTGGAAAAAAACGCTCTCAAAAAGTCACCAACTTGTCATTCAAAAAAACAGATCACAATAAATTCTTTTTTTCATAAAAGATAACTGCATGGGTTAAAATGATCCATCAAGCAGTGACCAGTCTCGTTGTGTGAAATCAGTTTCTTCTTTTCAAACGACTTTTCCAGTCTTTTGAAACTGCAAGTGACAACTACGCACAAATAAAAATAGAAGATTTCACATTAACTTGTATTGAAAACGAATTCCAGCTATAGGAGTAAAGTCTGAGACTTTTTGTGTTCTATGACACTGCGTCAGATCAGTCGTAGCTTATTCATCCGTATCTTTACTTTTCACAATACCCATCTTCTCTCGAAAAGCAGTAGCAGAAACACCTTCAACAGTTCCCTGTAAAAAATAATGTACCCGGTGAGAAACCGAGGCTGCCATTATATGGACAATGTATACTAAACACTTTTGCACGCACCTTGTTGCTAGTTGCAATCATCCCCTTCCTACCAAAAAAAAACAGAAGAGAATATATGAGTAAAAATTAAAAAGAGTATTGGGGATTTAAGATTGAAAGCTGGTTCTTACCAATGCTCCTTGTGGAAGTCCCTGGTATTCTTTCCCACATAGCATACTTAATATATGAAATGGAAAGGAAGTTATGATGATGGAAAATTATATGAAGTGCTAAAGCGTTGGTACATCGAATCATCACTTACCTCGGTGTGTATCGGCTCGACGAAGATCTGACAAAGCAGTCGGTGGATTATCTATCCAATCTTGAACAGCCTTTTGCACTATTGCTGGGTCAATGAGGGAATCCAATGCTTCAAGATCCTGCTTATATGAAGCCCATGCATCGAGTTTTTTTTGCTCGGATGGTTGTATGTTGTAGTTTGGATCGTCATTTATACGTTTGCGAATGGTCTCGCACTTTTTAATTTGTCCTATTAATTTCTTTCGATCTCTTTTTTGTGCCGATGAAAGTATTCTTTGCTGCGCGAGTTTTGTGAACCAGGATGCCCTCAGAGAATTCCTTTCACCATCACTCATTGCTCCGATCAAAGTTGGGTCCAAAAAGAAAAGAGCCTGCGTTACTAGGGCAGTCGCAACAGAAAGATTCAGTGAATCGGCATACCCTCTAAGTGGTAAGTAAATACGTTTATCTGCTTGCTGAAGCATGTACGTGGAAGCACCAACAGCTTCCGTTCCAAAGACAAGAGCAATTTTCTCTGGAATCTCAATAGCTTCAGGACTGTGAATGTCCAATGCTTCAGCTTCCTGTGAGAGATCCTTTGTGTAACAATTATGATACCCAAAATTAAATTTTGTATGAGTTCCTGTATTTTCTTCGCTGTACATTATAATTTTCTATATTCAATAAATTTCGAAGGGATACTCACTGTGACCCATAATTTATAACCTTTGCTTCGACTGTATTCAATACAATCTTCTGTAGTGGCAAAATCCACAACTGTCAACCATTCCGTCTATACAAAGGTAGATAAAATTATGTAAGAAAGGTAATTCTAAATAGATAAGTGCCATAGCATGTTCAAGTACGCACCGCATTCCTGGCAAAGAGGTGGTGAAGTCTGCGCTGTTCTATTTCTTCTGGTGTCCTTGTTATCTGTTTTGACGAGCCTTTTCTTTTACATTCGACATCTTCATCCGTGGAGACGACTGGCGGGTCGATCATATAAACAGTTTGAATACCAAGTGCCTCAGCAGTCCGCAAGATCGCACTGTAATTGTGGTCTGGATGTAAAAGCGAAGTGTGAGTATTAGAGAATTTCTGGCTTTACTTGTCGCTCATCATATACGAAAGTTTGCGTACCATTCGTGCACCGTTCGATGATTAATATCAGGCGGCTTGTGCGCAATTGAATAACGGCTTCTGCCTTTCGAAGCATTCTATTTGAAAGTTGCTCGTTGTCTAATAGCAGATCCTTTCCGATCCCACGGGTGTTCGTCTTTCTTTCTGATTCTGCCTTGAAAGACCTAGTTTCATAATTTTTCCACTTGTGTGAAAGCCAAACCATTGATAGCGACGCAGAAGCGCCCAGTAAAAACGGAGTAATCCATGAAATAGAGGATGAGTTTGTGAAAGCTGTGTTATTCATCTCAGCAAGTGCTCATTAAAACGTTCATGGGGCGAAATGTTGAGAAAGCTTCGAGGAATTTTGAATGATGTTTTTGATTTTTGATCGTCCGATGGATCAAATCAATTTTGAAAGCTACCTGCCGTACGAGTGACGGACCACAAAACACGGCAGACTAAGTCGACCAAAACAAATTTTTGATCGTTTACTATCGATGCGTGTTCCGCACGATCGAAGTGTCAAAAAAGGTTCTTTAAAACGAAGAAGAGCGTCAACCTTCTGTGACACTTCGAATCAATCCTCATCATGACATATGACGTTCAGACTCTGATTGATTTCCACCTCAATCATTTAGGGAACCAACAATCATTACAATCTATCTTACAAACAATATTCAGCTACTGAGAGGAAGTCTAAGTCATTATTTTGTGCTCCAATAGCAGCCATGCCAAAATCACACATTCGATGCAAACATATGGGTAGAGGTGGGCGTTCTTGTTCCAATTCAGCCTCCGTCCAATCGGACTCAACAAATGACTACCTCCTTCTTTCCACAAGCCCGCGTAAGGTATCTTTCGAAGACAATCGAATTGATTCAAATCCATCAATTTGCAGCGACGATACTGTTCCGACGAAGAATAACGGAAAAAAGATAGTGAATGAAACAAGTGGAAGTGGAAAACAAAATAGAAGAGCATTCAGAAGGAAAAGATCTCTGTTAGTGCGCCCAATTACAAGCTTGTCGCTGGTAGATCTCGCCAGATCAGTGACGCACGATGATGTCAGCCCTTTGAATAAACAAATCGAAGAAGGAGATTCAAAAAAACTTCCCTCTTGCAATCTATCCCCATGTAGTGTTATGGCTGCCTCAACAGATCTTTCTGACATGGGCCAGCAGAATTTTTCTTCGTTGCATACACAATCTGAAGCAACATCCAAGTCAATACAAGCATCGCCATGGGGGTATTTTGTTGATATGGCACCAGATGAATATGACCGAGATAGCTTATCTGTAGGAACCCAACCTGACTGTCACAGTACGTCGAGATCAATACAGAAAAGAATATCGCGTTGCCCGTGTAAGGAATCCATAAGTCGTATACGGCGAAGGTCTGGTCCTTACGGTAAATATAAGAGCTACACAACGAGAGAATATCACCCGACTTTAAATTTTATTGGAAACCGAACGGATTCTAAAGGAAAGAGTGGTTTTCGATTGAGTCCAAGGAAAAACGATAGACACAACGCGTCAACAGATGATTTAATAGGTGTCTTTTCTGATCTGCAAGTACAACGCGTACAGCAAAACATGTTTTGACAACACCAGCATGAGCGTATTCAATTGTGGGCTGATCAAACACGGACTCTCGCAAGCTGTAAATAGAAGAATAATCATGTAAACATTAGTTGACAGGATAGAAACAATACAATCTTGACACTTATCAAATATCCTCATCCCGTAGTAGTAGTCTCTGAAAAAAGACATACAAGTGCGTTCGTTGTCGTCCAGCAAGATGAAGCTGGCAAAATGGTCGTTTTGGTGGCATTATGGGAGCATTTGTCGTAGCTTCGACACTGGTGGTGTTGTGATGCTTTGGGTTTTGGGTTGTTAATCTGATGATAATTCTCCTTGTGGGGATGTTTTGGTGACCTCACATGTTGCAGATGCTGTATTGGTTTTTGATGGTTCTCCTCTTTCGCAACAACTGAGAGGGGGACCATGTGCCACACCAACTGGGGAGGGCACACTCCAGTGGGCCCAGCACTCACTCCAAGCACCCAAGCAGCTTGCAAGGCCATGGGGCAAGCTGGTGTGGTGCTGCCCCCCAACCCCCCCCCCCCCCCCCCCCCCCCCCGCCCCCCTCCCCCCGCCC
>Ga0115013_10002434_pt1 | contig 10364 bp, 11 predicted proteins | sample SouAtlMetagenome_2_FD_88686 | JGI IMG/M metagenome (GOLD analysis project Ga0115013, IMG submission 88686) | Marine eukaryotic phytoplankton communities from Atlantic Ocean - South Atlantic ANT15 Metagenome | ecosystem: Environmental > Aquatic > Marine > Oceanic | place: South Atlantic Ocean... | reverse complement strand
GTCAATGGGAATCTATTGAATGCCAAGAGACGCACAAAGTCCGAACTGGTCGCGAGGAACCCGAATTGGAGTTTCGACTCACTAAAAACCGAAGAAGACGATTCATGGAAACCCGAAATGGAGCGGTTTGAAGATGCTGCCGAACGTGGGTATCTAGGCCTCGTCGAATTGCTAAATGGTGAGGCTTATCCCGATTCTACCAGCAGCGAAAACGAAATAAATACGATACTGCTGGTTTGTCACGGTGGTATTTTGCGTTATTTGATGAACATTCACCCGTTAGTGCACCTTGCCGACGAACGATCGAAAAGTGATGGCGAGAGTGTAGCAAAAAGTGTTGAATCTAGATTCGACAATTGTGAGCTCAGAAAATACCGATTGAGCTGGAAAGATGACATTGCAGACAGTGACAACAATAGAGGTGATGAGTCTCGAAGAGCAATAGTATTGACGCAACTCGATAATTAGTCAAAGTTATTTTATCCCAACGTTTTTCAAATTTAGAAATCATCGGTCCTAAAACTTTCAAGACTAGAAATACTGTTAGAGCACAGTGCTCACAACATCTCCATGACTCGAGCATTTCCGTCACGCATTAATCCGTGATCACTCTTTCTTTGATGACTCTCTTCCTTCGATGGACAAATTCATCATGGTCAGCACCAATCACATCGTTTTGCAAATCCCGTTGCCCGTTTTCTATCATGAGACCGGCAAGTTCGTCTCGGATCTTAGAGACCATGCCAGGGCCCTCGTATATCATTCCACTATAAACCTGAACCAAACTCGCTCCCGCACGTAATTTTTCGTACGCATCTTGACCATTTTGCACACCGCCAACACCAATGATTGGAATTGTCCCTTTTGTAAAACGATACAATGCACGGATGCACTCAGTAGAACGTTCCTTGAGGGGCTTTCCTGATAATCCTCCCATTTCGCCTTTGTCTGAAGAAACCAAATTAGGCCGGGAGGTTGTCGTATTCGTCAAGATGATTCCGTCAATTTCGAGTTTCATCAAGACTGTGGCAATATCTTCTAACTCCGAGTCTGTCAGGTCTGGCGACAATTTTACGAGTAGCGGCGGTTTTGGTGTGCCGTTTTTTTCGAGTTGTTCGCAGGCCTCCTTACACCCTTTTAGCAATCCTTCCAGAGATGATGATGATTGCAAATCACGTACACCAGATACATTAGGACATGAAACATTGATGACAAGATAATCAGCATATGGTCCGAGTTGGGTGATTAATTTTTGATAGTCATCTATCGGAGTGGAAGTTGTTTTGTTCTTGCCTAAATTAATCCCCACCACACCCGATTGTTTTTTATCAGTAGATCCAGGCCACAAAAAATTAAAGATATCCTGCTTCCATGATTCTTGATTGTCCGATAGCAAAGAGGATTCAGCGCTACGATAATCTTTCAGATGCGTTTCCACAGCATCAGCCCCCATACTATTAAATCCATATCGATTGATTATGGCTTCGTCTTCGACGAGTCGAAACATACGTGGCGATGAATTGCCGGGTTGGGCCTTGAGGCAAACACTTCCCACCTCTACAAATGCAAATCCCATCGCCATCAGGGAGGAAATTGCAGTCCCATCCTTGTCGTATCCTGCCGCCAAGCCAATTGGGTTAGAAAAAACCTTCTTCTTGTCCTTTTCCCACAAACGAACCTCGACATTCACACGTTGTTCCTTTGCCGATGGCCGATGTGTTGGTGCCAACACAGCAATCTTGAGCGCAGCTTTGTGCGCCTCTTCTGGTCCCAAAAGACGTCTCATTGCTGGAACGACCCAGTCGTCTGCAAGCGCATGATAAAAAGCAGATGATCTTCCCTCGGAAGGCAAATGTGTTGTATATTCCAGTGATCCTACAACAATCGCACCGCCAAATATGGTGCGTACAGTGGCACGCCGTGCGGATCGAAGTATATTTTGGAAGGACATGGCGGTCGCAATTTTTGATTACGAAGATGGCAGAGTCAACGAATTCCTGAATGTAGCTGTGGTTGGTTGACCTTTCGGTTTCTTGACGAAAGTTCAAAAATGGTTTTGTGACTGTGAGTCAAAATCCGAGGATATTCAATTCGTTATTCGTTCCGGCGTCTGTCTGCCAAAAATCGGAAAAAATCACGAGTGATAGAATCATTTTCGAAACAGTTTGTTCTTCACAAATCACAATCAGTAAGAATTAAGAGGCATAATGGCGGACGACGGAATCAAAACGAGGATACTTGTAGCAATTGCAACATTTGTGGTTGGTTTTCTTAGTGCAAGTGCACCGCTGAAAGGTAAGGTTTATGAATTTGGTGTCAAAATCACGAGGAGTGTTCCATTTTTGATTGCACAAAACCTCACTTCTTGAGACAACCCATATCAGTTATTCATGTGGACGCACATTTATTTTCCGTAGGAAATCTTATGGCATCAGGGGTATTACTTGCAGCTGCTTTGGTTCATCAATTGCCAGATAGCATTGAAAAACTTGAGTCGACCTCGCTGAGCAAAGTTTTCCCGGTGGCTGAATTCATCGCCGGCCTCACGTTTTGCGTCTTTCTGATTTTGGAAGAATACATCCATATACGTTTTGACAATCATCCCATCATGGCTGAAAGTAATGGTAAAATTAACGACAGCCATAGCCATGGAGATGACGGCAACGACAAACACAAGCACCACAATGAAAATGATCCTCTTCTGCAATCGAATCATATTTGTGGAAGAAACGAAAGGTCTCTTTCAGTATGTTCATATGATAGTGATTCAATAAGGGCTGGAGCACCACTAGAATCCTTCAGATCGAAATCAATCGACCATCACCATCATCATGACCTCGAACACGTCGCAGAACATATTCACGGAAGTTTATTGGCGTCAGTGATTCTATTATTTGCTCTGTCGATACATAGTATATTCGATGGGCTTGCCATTGGAATTAGCTCCAGTGCACACGAGTTGATATCTATATCTGCAGCGGTCCTTGCTCATAAAGGATTTGCTGGCTATGCGTTGGGATCTTCGATGGTAGCATCAGAAATGAACGAAGGCCACTATTTCGTCTTAGTACTTGTGTTTTCTTCTTGCAGCCCGGTAGGGATCTTCCTGGGGATAATTTTTGAACGATGGAGTGGGTCAGATGATCAAACTGAATGGAAAGTTGTTGGTGTCGGGATGATATATGCCATCGTTGCAGGTACATTCCTTTATATTGCGATAGTTGAAATTGGGATGAAAGAAATTTTGGTTTGCAGAGACTCAAACTTACTTGGAAATAAGTTTGACCGCAATCAGATGCATTGGAGCAAATTAGCCGCATTTTTCCTGGGATATGTGGCCATGTCATCACTGGCTTTATTTATATGATGATACAAGCATCAAAGACAGTTTTCCTGAATGAAAGATAACAATGTCGTTTTTTAAAATGCATACAGCATTATATTTTCATCAATGATTGAAAGGGTTGCCACTATTGAGTGATGGTGGTGTCTATTCTGTATCGTCTTTGATTAAGAACTAAAATTTCCTCATAAACTTTATTGCGGAGCTTAATCTAAGATTACAATAATTGAGCATAGGTTAAACTCAAGTACAGCAATCAAGCCCATATATGCTAACCTGGAATGAAAAATTGAAAAATTGCTGATTCTACACTAACAAGTGACAGTTGATAATCTATAATACAGTTCTATGGTGTCGCAATGCTTACAGATACAATACAATAAATCAAGATCAAACTGAAACCTTCATGGATACTGATGTTGTGCGTTTTTGAGGCGATACTTCCTGAGAGATCAACCCCACGTTACTTGCTGCTCTCGTTGCCACATTTTTCGCTGATTGCTGAAGTTGTCGTGCTTGACGAGCAGTGCGTCGTTGCCAAATAGCGTTTTTGATTCCCAGGCCGCCGGATGGCATCTTGCATCCCTCAAATGTCACCATCGCAATAGTCATATTATCACGACTGTTTTTGTCGAGGCAAGTATCGATCGATTCTTCGCATATCAATCCAAGATCAGTCTCTCCTTCGTCTAATAGATTCTGAACGAATGATCCGCACTGCTCATTATTTGCTACATCCCAGATCCCATCACACGCCAAAATCATAAACTCGTCATCTTTCTTTCTAGGGTACGTGACGAATTCGGGGGTAGGTACCACCTAAACAAACACAAGGGAATGGAGAGCAGAAAAATAGCGTCAAATGTAAAGAAGTAAGAACCAAGAATCCGTACATGAGCTGTATTGTAAAAAATCGCTGTGTCCGCATTATACCATCTCACCTTTTGTTGATCCACTTGCAAAAGTTCGTTACTTTTGTACGTGAAATCTCCAAGACCCCGACTAACCGCCAAGTCTCCGTCCACGCGTTTGCACTTGACGAATCCGTTTGCGTGCTGAATTCGTTCCATTTCGGGGGCATTGTTTGGCTTGTGATCGAAGCTAAGTGGAAGAGCTTTTCCACCGCGTTGAAGAATAGCTCGTGAATCTCCCGCATTCGCACAAATTATGTGCGAAGGTGTAACAATTACAATAATGCAAGTCGATCCAGATCGTTCATACCTGACCCTAACAGGTGTATTTGACGCCTCTTGTTGTTTCGACACTTCCAAAAATTTCTTTTCATTTCTTATGTTTTGCTGTTTCCGAATTTCTACGTCCAATCTTGAAAATGTCTCAGACAAAGCCGTCTTGAGACACTCAAGTCCCGGCACATTCGATTGCTCTTCAGCACTCATACCAGCATATTTTCTCAACCGGCTGTTGGCCGAAAATATCTTCATGAAGTTTTTCGATGCGTAGTCCGAAGTAAAGTCTCCGCCGTGCCCGTCCATGACGCCGAAAATACTGCACGGCAATGGTTCCCGTTTCCCATCCACGGGGATGTTCGTGCAAACCATATGAGCATCCTCCATTGTCATTCTCCACCCTTGCATGCCAGAAAAGGCGTAAGATTTTAGACCGGCCTGATTGACATCTCCTTTTATAGTAGTTTTTGCCGTTATAGGCTCGCTCAACCCCGTACTAGTTTCTTGAGAGGGACTATCACCGAATAGAACTGACGTGATAAAAGACGGCAACATGGTCGGTTGTCTTTTGAATCGATCAAAACTTTTGAGGACACTCACCGTCGGTCTATTTGTCGATTCGAGTTCCAACTTTGTGAGTCCGTTGAATTTTCTTGGTCAAAACAGCCCAGATATTTTTTCAAATCGCCAAGTTTTGGTGTTTAGGAGTTATGATTCGAGGTCGACTCTTGCGGGACTGGATACCCTCACTTATTTGGGGTTCTTCATCCCCCTCTTTTTCTTATTTAGGGGCCAAGGGCGAGTCATGCCGTCTTGACAAACCAATAAAATCGCATATCTGGTGTCACGACCTCTTCAACAAGTGAATCGATTGCAGCGCTGTTTTTTCTCGGCTGGAACACGAGAAAAAGCACCATCAGTACAGAAAGAAGTTCACCAACGCGCTTGTGAAAAAGTAGTTGAACAAACAATATAATACACGTTGACTTCCGATACACCAAATCGTAGCATCTCATAAAAGAAAATTCCCGTCATTGAGGGCAATAGGCTGCAGCAGCAAAGACAGGTTAACACGTTACAAGCAAGGCTTGCTCCTCCTTGATCCGTACGATATAATTCTTTCTCGAAGCTTCAGGTTTTCTTTACTGCGACTTCCCGAAACAACAAAATGGCGGGTGCACAATTCCAACAATCCTTCCATCTTGTGATAATGACACAATTGATGGTAACGATTTATTTTGTTTCTGTGACTAATGGATTTCTTCCGACCTCAGGCGACAAAATTAGATCCCATCCCTCCGTGAGGAAAAATTTCTGTCTTCGAAGACACGACTGCCGTATTCTAGATTTTCAGCCCAAAGAAAGACGGCGTCGGATAATTTCTTTATATGGAAATGCTTTTGAAGAAGACGACGATGACGACGACGATTACATCGATACAGATTCGCTAGGAGACTGGAGGAACTTTCGACGAAGTCTTTCGATGGGGGATAATGACGATGGGTCGGCCGCGACGGCTATGGCATCAGCTGAGAGAGAAATCACAGAGAATGAAAAGGTTTTGGAAAAGCAAAATAAAAAACTAGCAGAAGAATATGCCTCTGATATTTGGGCTCACCAGACGCCTACAGTGAGTCCTATGCAACTTCATCACTATTGATTAGAATGGAACGTGAGGCGCAAAGTGCCCTTTCCCCTCACCTTCTCACAAATACTTTCTCGTCACGCCTTTTTTTCATATCATATTTATAGCCAGAGGTGGGTGGGTTGGTCATACGTTTGCCACTCGAAGTAGAGTTGTATCGAAATTATCGACACTCGATTGTGGGTTCCAAACTTCGCGCTATACTGGTTGAAGATGGAGAGGGAGAAGACATTCCGACAGACGATTTGGTTATGAGTCATTGGTATGCACGATCTCGCGATTTGATAGAGCAGCAAATGAAAGAGATAGCAGACAAGGCCGATGACGAAGGTCAGATCGATGCCACGACACTGGCAGATGATTATTCAGAGATGCTTAATTTGTACCTCGAGAACCAAGAGCATTGGCAGGAAGTGTGTTTGGTTCTGGAACAAGAAATCTCAAGCGATGAGAAAAGTAAAACAGCAAAAACACTAGTTTTGAATCGTCCTATGGCCTTCAAACTGACGAAAGAACTCGGAAAGCTAGTCTATTTCGGGTCATCCGATGGGACAACGAAGGTTTCGACGGAGAAGGTACAAGGATGTACCCGTTTCATGATGGCCTTTCGGGAAGAATGCGCTGTATACATTGGTGGTCCAGACGAGCAGGGTAATCAAGCTATTCTCGTTCATGGAATTCGCGACCTGCCGGGGGCTGTCGAAATCAGCCCAGGTTCAAAGATCTATCGCGGCGGCCTAGAGGCGGCCGTCGACGGCATTTTAGAGGGCAAGTATTCACCCCTTGAATTTCGCTTTTTCGTCGGCTGTCACAACTACGAAGAATCCATGCTCGATGTAGAGGTACGGTTGGGCAAGTACCAACCGATTGCCTGTACTAGGGCCCTAGCACTCAAACAATGCATATCACTGCCAAAGCCCTTGTGGCACGAGGTAATGGAATTATGCGATGGAGACCTGCCTGACGTTTCGAGGCTCGAAATGCTTAAACGAGATGACGTAACCTTTCAGGTTTTGGAGGAAACATCCGATTTTGAACTCGCTGACGACGACGACAGCGTCGATATTGAGATAGTAGACGACGATGACGACGATGAAACGTCTTCGGGATGGTAGATAAGCACATCATGTTGTCTATTCACGACAATGCTCACGAAATAGCATTGTTCTTGCATCTAGTTAATTTTTTATTTACTCAATAACTTAACATTCTACCATTAAAATCGATGATGGACACAAAATGCATTACACACGAGTGTAAGAATGAATGAAGCAGGCAAACCATAAACCTTCCAAAGCTAAATTAGACATCGGTTTCTCGAAAGTTAATTCAAATTTCGATGAGAGATTCATCAATCTACTCCATCATGATTTTTCGAAAGTCAAAACAAATACCACTGTTGTTTTCATTAGCGCAATCACTCCGATCAAGCAGCAGTCGATGTCGGTTGTATCCTTGCCCTTAACTTTTTCAGACCACAATGATGTTATTTGTGGTTCCTTGATGATGAAATTTACCCCTTACTTGGCTTCTTTGGCAGCAATTTCACCCTCGTTGCTAGGTTGTCTGCCAAGGAGAAATTTGGCCCAGTGCCGTTCGCTAATAATCCCACTGCCTAAACATTCTAAATCTTCTGTGTAAAATACGACATATTGTCCTGGAGCAAGACCTCCGTCCTTCTCATCGAGTTTTATTATGCCCTCATGTCTTCTGTTTGTATTCTGATTTGTGTCATTTTCGGCAGCCGTAAGCACCTCAAGAGTGCCAGCCGCTAATTTCGGTCCATGGCGAATCTTCAGGATGAAGCTGTACTGTCCTTCATTCGCCTCGTCCAAAAGGTGCGTTGGCTCTTTCCCAGAAATCCAATGAAGATTTTCCACATGAAATTCGGATCGAGCCTGGCGAAAGACATCCTCGTCGTATTTGTTACTAGCATAGACAATATTTCTCGATGGATCCTTTCGCAAGCGAATAAAAGATTTCAGAGTAGAAAAATTTCGGATATCGAATCGTTGATTGTGATAGAGTGGTAGAGCAATGTGGCGAAAGATGAGGTTATACGTATCTTCTTCGATCGCACTGCATCTGTAGACAAATTAAATAAAATCGCTTTTTCTTACCTTTGCAACCACATACCATGGGCCAAATGCAGTCGATTTGGGCAAGAGGTATGGGCCGATTCCCTTTCGTTGACCAACCGTGTGATACCAAACCCCGTGATGTTGCCCTATAATTTCACCAGTTACAGCATCGATGATATCACCAACCTGTTTCCCCAAATGAATCTGCATGAAGTCTCGGAACTTCACTTTCCCCAAAAAGCAAAGTCCCTGCGAGTCCGGGCGATGCCGGTTAGGCAATTGAAAATCATCGGCGAGTTGTCGCACCTCTGTTTTTTCAAGATGTCCGATGGGAAACAATAAACGTGAAAGCTGTGATTGGTCTAGTGCACATAAAAAATATGACTGATCCTTAACGGGATCAGGTGCTCGAAATAATCTGGCAATACTGGCACTATCACCACCGATTCCATTAACATTTTTGTCATTGTCTTCAACATCATTTTCGGCCCTTCTCACTTGCGCATAATGTCCACTTGCGATATAATCAAAATGATTGGGTAAACCCTCAAGGTACTCTAAAAAGCATCCAAATTTGACTCTTGAATTGCACAAAATATCAGGATTTGGTGTACGGCCCAACGAAGCCTCATTTAATGTGTGTTGCATTACACGTTGCTGGTATTCATCTTGTAACCCAATGATTTGTAGATCGATGCCAACTTGGTCACAAACCTGTCGGCAAGTCTTGACATCATCTTCCCAAGGGCATTCTCCGAGATGAGCGAGCTCGTCCTCTAACCAGATTTTGAGATAATAAGGAGTAACATCATAGCCTTGCTCTAACAATAATCGAAATGCTACAGAAGAATCAACACCCCCCGACAGCAAGAGCGCAACTTTTGGCTTGCTCTCGACGGACGGCAGCGAAGACATCGTTGTTGAGTTAGTAACTTTGATGGTACTGGTAGTTTCTGATAGATCGTAGTCATCATGGGTAGTTTCTTTCAACTGTTGCTGAATGACAGTCACCATATTTGCCAAACCATCATTTCTTCCCTTGCTCAGTGCAGATCTTACGCCCAAAGTATCCGCAATTTCAATTGGTTTTAATCGCAAAATCTGATCTATAGTCAACTCTTCCACGTAATCTTTTAGAAGGCTCAACAATCCACGACTAAAGATAGCATCAGAATTCCCATACAAAGATATTCGGCTTGTTGTGGTATCTACGTCATCGTCATGATCTTTTCGTTTGGCGAAAACATTTACTGTGGCAACACACCCCGGGATTAGAGTCATGCTCGGTTCTTCTTCAAAGGAGGTTTGAACAAATGCAAGTCCCTTTTTCATCACATACTGCTGGATTTCTGCGACTGAAGAATTAGAAAAATTATTTTCGCAGGGAGGACCATCTTTGCCGCTACCAGAGGAATTCGGGCGAAGTTCAGCTAATCGTACTTGTCGAGAACGTCTAGACAGAGGCGAAGTTGCCGACCATCGATGCTGAATGGAAAACGAGTGGCAAGTTGTTATACCACTAAATATGGGCTTGGTCTGACTGTTGCTAATCTTGAACCACGATCTTTCAGTTGATAACAGAAAGAGTGTGTGTAAAAAGACACAGGCGATGAAGAAGGACGCAGAAAGCCGGTTTTTCCTCAAATGGACTGGGGTGGGTAAAATTGACGTGGTTATCATCGTTGTTGCTTCTCACTGCTTCAACTTGCCGGGGATGATGTAGATAGGATTACCACTGGATGCTGTGGTACCTTGCTTGCCCATCAAATTTCGATTAGAGTGGAAAGAGGAGATCGAGATGAACAATAATCAAATTCCATTCTTTTTTAATTGCTGACATCAGTTTTCAGAGATTTTGATGGATGGATGGCAAAATCGTTGATTCTGTTGATTCGGATGAATCAAAATCCTCGCATTCCACATCACCTGCAACGCTGTTGCAAAATGGAAGTTTCAGAATGCTTTTGATTTTGAAACCAACAGCATATCACAACAATCTCAACAACAATTACGCATGTCAGTTATGCAAGCGTATAACAGTTTTGTCTCAACCGTCCGTGCTATTGTAAAAAGTGAATCGGTTGAGAGGAATTCAGGATTACCAAGTC
>Ga0115013_10002432_pt1 | contig 10371 bp, 13 predicted proteins | sample SouAtlMetagenome_2_FD_88686 | JGI IMG/M metagenome (GOLD analysis project Ga0115013, IMG submission 88686) | Marine eukaryotic phytoplankton communities from Atlantic Ocean - South Atlantic ANT15 Metagenome | ecosystem: Environmental > Aquatic > Marine > Oceanic | place: South Atlantic Ocean... | reverse complement strand
ACTAGCTGTACCTCTAAGGGTAGAGGTGGATGATACATAGGCATAGGCTCAGCTATAGTCACTACCTCTACTGGCCTTGTCTGACTAGGTATCATTGAGCAGCTAGATACAAAGACTGCTAGTGCTATGCTAATTAGTAGGTGCTTCATCAAATTGTTGTGGGTCTGTTATGTCTCTGAAATCTTGCATGAGTCTTTTGACTGCTTTGTTTACTCTGTTCTCAATCAATACTGGCTTGGCTAGAGCGAGATTGTCTAGGTCGTGTGCTGCAAAGGTGTTTCTTAATTGACTCACTTCTCTCATAGACTCTTGATTTTGTGTGGCCAGTTTATTGTTTTGATTTTGTAGCTGTTCTGCTTTAGCTATATGGTCTTTGATTTGTTGGTTCTGCATTGCTATAGAATTCTCAAGCGCTATAGCATTACCTTTAAGGACAGATATCTGGTCTTGCAGTCTATCTATATACCAGAAAGAAAGTGAACCACCAACGATAAGTAGTACTAATAACCCTGCTGATAGTTTCATTCCCATGTATACACCTGTAGTTTGTCTTTCTTACCCTTAGCTTCAATCAAGCCCAGAGGTAATAATTCAAAGGATATTCCCTTTTGAGTTGTTTGTCCAATCACCAAGTCTACTCCCAAGGCCTTTGAAGCTGACTCATATCTAGCTGCGCAGTTGACTGGGTCGCCTATAGCAGAGTACTCAAAGCGTTGTTCACTTCCCATGTTTCCTACGACAGCCCATCCTGTTTCTATACCTATACCTATTTGTACTGGTTCAATACCTTCTGTCTTTAGCTTCTTGTTGAGCTTGATAATATTATTTTGTATAGCCATAGCTGTCGTGAGAGCAGCCATTTCATGATTGTCTAAACCAAGGGGAGGTCCGAATTGCGCAAACATTGCGTCACCAATAAACTTGTCAATTAGTCCACCATTCTCTTGGACTGCAGATACTTGAGCTGTCAATGTTTCATTCATAATATAGCAAGTTTTTTCTGGGCCTAACCTCTCACTCATGGAAGTAAAATTTCTCAAGTCGGTGAAGAGGAAGGTCGCATACTGTTTCTCTCCACCTAGTTTCAGAAGACTTGGATTGTCTTGTAATCTTTTTACTTGCCTTGGGTCTAGGTATTTCTCAAACTGTTTCTTTATTTGTTGACGCAATTTGTATTGCTCTCTGAACCTTATATAGAAACCAGTACTTGCTATGATGAAATCTGAGACTAAGGTATAGCTGACATCAATCAGAAGGCCTGTTCTAATAGTCCAGAATCCATATAAGGCTGTTAGAGACATGGTAAAAGTAAGGGATGTTAGCGTACCAACCACCCCAAAAGAACTCGTTAGAACGCAAATGAGAGCGCCAGATATTAAGAATATAAGTAATTCTAGGGCAAAAGCGTAGTCTGGAATGTATGGACTATCTTTTATAAGTATAGATTCTGCAAGTGCTGCTTGTACTTTATGTGGTTCTAAATATCCTACTGGTGTTGGTGTCTGAACTTGGACACCTGCAGCGTCTACTCCGACTATAGCAAAGCGTCCATTCACCTTTTCTAATTCGTTGAGATTTGTTTGTGGAGTATCTACCCATGAAACCCATTTCCTTCCAAGGCCGTCAGTCTTGATTGGGTCAAGTCCTTGTATAACTATTTCTTGTATGCCGTTTTGATTAGTAGTGATTATATAGTTCTGACTACCAGTGGCTAGTTTATATATCTGAGTTCCGAAACTTGGTATCCATCCGTCTGGGCTTCTTGCTATCAATGGCAGTCTTCTAACTATGAGGTCTGCTTCGGCAGGAGCAAAGGCTAAACCCTGCAGACTTGACTCACGAAGAGTAAGATGATTCTGCTTCACTCCCTCTAACATAATACCACCAATATCTTCACCCTTGATAATTGTTGATGTAGTCTTTGGAAACTCACCACTCTTATCTGGGAACATAGCTAAGACCGAACCAGATTCGCTTAGGGCTTGAGCAAACGCTTCGTCCCCACCCATCCTATCTGCTTGTGGAAAACTAATCCCATAAGCTACGCCAGTAGCTCCATACTCTAACAAAGCATAATGAAGTTGGGCCAATATATCTCTAGGCAATGGCCACCCCCCAAACTGTTCTAGGTTTTCTTCCGTAATATTTACCACTATGAATTGTCCAGATTCTTCTGGTGTTTGTATAATAGAATCAAATACCCTCATCTTCATGACTTGAAGAGGAGTCCAATTAAATATCAGAGGTATAGATAGAAGTATAAGTAAGAGTGATAATATCTTATTCATTATATATATATGTCAATGATTGTACCTTTGTACTGCAAAGCCAATCTGTATTTTCTATACTTACCCACTTTGTTTAATTGTTATTTGAGTTGAACTGCCACCATTAATAGTAATGGTTCTGGAAACTCCGTCTTGTATAAAGATAACTGTATATGAACCTGCGCCATCTATATCTACTCTTGCATTACCTGCAACATTTCTTTGCAAGGTCAGCACTTGACCAGTTAGGAATGTTGTTATTTGCGTGTCTGTATCTTGTCCAAAAGATGTACCGACTATGGATATATTCCCTTCTTGTGCAAGAGCGTCTTCCTCCTCGGCTATCTCTAAAGCGTCAAGGACATCTAATAAATCTTCTAAAAAATTGACATCTAAATAATTTATATCTAGCTCTGTAAATTCTAGGTCAGCTTCATTATCTAAAAAGTCTTCGTTTAAATAGTCTACATCTAATTCATTAAAGTCTAAGTAGTCTGCTGTTTGTGTAGTCTGCTCTTCTTGTAATTCTACATCTTCTCTAGGTGGATTGACTATTAGCATGTTATCAATCAAGTCTAAAGTAAGGTCTAATATTACTGGCGTTGTAGGTATGCTCTCAAAGGTAGCTACAGTAGTAGCTTGAAATGGCTCATTGAGTATGACACTTCCCATAGCGCTTTGTACTTCTATCTCTCCAATCATATAATCGTTAGGACCATAGGGTACATTCACGATTAGGCTTCTACCGAATTCGTCAATCGTAGTCGTGAAACTACTACCTCGGATAAAAATATTTGCGCTTGGAGTTTTGAGTGTGACATTCTGTTTAGACATTCTGTCTACATTGCCACTTAGAAATCTTGTAGTCCCTACTGCAAAGGTGAGGGCCATCTTTGCTTTGCTTGGGTCTGGGTCATAGATATATTTATCTATAATAAGTTTGGAATCCTCAGTCAATCTGACTATAGATTCATCCATAAATTGAAGGGCCATTCTACCATTAGTAGTAATGGCTTCATCATTAGTCTCTATAGCAAAGCCTAACTCTGCTTTAGTTGCTTCACCTCTGACTATCTGAGCATTACCTCTAAGCTCAGAGATATCTCCTATACTATCAGCACCCAGTAGAGGAGCTGCCGTCAGACTGTATAATACAGATAGTGCCGTTGCTTCCCACCGAAATAAGTTTGAGATACGCATTGTTTGAAGTATCAATTTGCTGAATGTTAAATGTCCTATCGTCTCCAGTCTGGTCCAAGTAAAAATATCCATTGGCTGCTCCACTACCAGTAAAGTTTACTGTATTGTCGTCACCATCTAAGTCTAAGAAGTTGACTGCTGAGTCGTAGTTGATGTCAAAATCTATGGTGTTCCCAGACCCAGTGAGCGTCCAGTCTAAATCCAAGGTATCTGACAATGCACTAGTTCCAACATCAAGTGTCATAGCGTTTGTATTACCAGTGATATCAATATTATAGTTCCCACTGTTTGCACCGAAAGTGTCAGTCGGGTCTACCTGTATTGTCATGGTATTTGAATCTCCGTCAGCGTCATAAAGGAAAGTTATATTGTCTCCAAGTATGTCACCTAAAAAGATATTACTAGAACCGATTTGATAGAGCGTCAAGTTCATTGAAGAACCATCAATATCAAAAGGCGTAAGAGAACCTGCTGTACTTTGTAGTCCACCTATAATATTTCCAGAGCCATTTATTTGCTCTATCTTTATAGTACTACTTGCACCACTTTGGTCCACATAGACTTCATTATCGTCTGCCATTACTGATACTGATAACATCAAGAAAAGGATACTAGTCAGTGTCGCTTTTTTCATCATCTTCATATTTCCAAAACCCTCGGTCATAACCGATGTTTATTAATTCAAGCACTCCACCTTCTATCGCTTTAGACAGAGCAATGGTAGCGCTTTCGTTAGTAGAAGCACCCACTTCTACTTCCACTAGCTCTTGACCCATTTCTATGAATTTGAAAATATCTTCTGATATGCCAGTTGACCAGATAGTTTTGGAGCTGCTTACCTCTATAAGTATCTCTCCAGTTGCTACAGATACAAGTCTCAAACTTACTGAAACACTGTCCTGTCTATACTGTTTAGAAGAACCTACACCAAGGTATCTTGCTCCTGCTCCTCCAGTCACTAAGTTAGTATCATAACTCACAACAGCTCCTTCAACAAGGAGACCTGCAAATAGCAGTGGAGGTAAAAATGTTTCTTCTCCATCTTCTGCGAATTGATTTCTTGTGCTTCTAATTAATTGTCTTTCACGACTTAGAGAATCTAGGTTCACTCTTTCTATAACAGTGAAGAAGTTTCCATTGTCTTTCCCTGCATGTTTTAGCGCTCTCATTAATAGGATATATGGAGCTTGTGTTATAGCAGTAGAGAATAAAGCAAAGCTGCTGTTTGATTTTCTTTGGCCTGTCTGGTCTGTAAAGGATAAAGGATATACAGCTACCACTGGTTTCTTTAATGGCACTGGTACACTGGCCAATTCTTCTGACTGTATATCTACTATCTGGACTTCTTCTCTAGTATCAGCTTTAAATCTGTAAGGTGAAGTTGCGTCATCTATTTCTAGTAGACTGCAGCTAGAAAGTAAGGTCGCCAATAGGAATGGTAATCTCCGTGACATTTCCAAATTCATCCGTTATTTTTAGTGTTATAAATTCTCCATCGCTAGTATATTCAATAGTGTTTCCAAACAGAGTGAAGATACCACTTGAACTTGGGTCTTCTCCAAATAAGTTGTCTACTATTTGTCTGCTTATTTGTGCAAAAATTCTGGATTCTAGGTTTCTTTGGAATCTAGAAATGACGCTATTCTCTTCGTCTCTTTTTCTTTGTTCTTCTAAGGCTTTTAAATCTTTTTTAAATTGTTCTTTCCTAGAATACTCTTGCGATTCTACAGTAAGATAATGCTGACTGGTATTCTGTCCGTTGAATGATGGCGACTTGAACTTATGTACTATCTCGTCTGCTTGTAAACGACAAGCAATAAACGCTAGACCAATAAGGCCTAGTATGATAAGGATTTTATTCCTTCCTTTTTGCAGTTGTTTTTCTACCTGCTTCTTTTTGTTCACCATCTTTGAGCTTGTCAATCGTTAGTACTTTCTCTTTTAACCTTATCATATCTTGGTCTAAAAGTCTTAGAGCGTCCGTCAGTCTTATGATAGTCTTCTTCATATCATCTACTGCAGGGTCTATCTTATTTGTTATTGTTTGCCAGACGAAATATACATAGTATCCAAGGCCCAGTACCATGACAGTTGTGAATCCATACTTGTCTACTATCTCTACTATCTCCATGCTAGTCTCTTCGTGCGTCTATCTTTCCGTCTTCAACAAAGTTTTCTGCTCTAGCAATTCGCTCTAAGTCTGGTGGTAAGTCTAAGGACTTGCTGACTATAGTATCTATTCTTATCATTTCGTTGTTCATGATAGTAGCTCTGGTGATAAGCAATTTTGTTATGCCTTGTACAGTCTTGATTTCGCCTACAAGCTCATTCATTAGTTGGCGCATAATAAGGAATATGAAATATCCCATAATTAATCCAGACGCAATAGGCAGACCTACAGAGTCTATTAAATAGAAGACATCCATCTTCTACTTTTCTTCGCCCTTGAATCCTTTGCTTTGTCCAGACTTACCAGAGTAGACACCAAACACTACACCCATAGCACCTACCACTACAGACACTAAAGCCGATTGCTCAAGGTTTGGTTCTGCTAGATTCATGAACCATATAACAGATTCATACATTAGATATATATACACACATACAAAGATTCTTGGGAAGATTCTCCAAGAGTCTACAGCTCTAGCTAAGTGTATCCACTTCTGGTGTGGATTAACATTAGTAGCGTCCTCTAGTTCTCTTATCTTATCCTTCAATTCTCCAATCTCTTGTATCATGGCCATGAATTTATTGAGGTCCATTTCCACTTCGTTTCGGTCCATGTCACCACCGAATCTACCACTTCCCATATTGTTATCCATATATTCTCCTTACCCTTTTGGGTATTTATCTTTGACGGACTTAATTAAAGACGCAAAGTTTCCGTCAGTATTAACTGTCCCTGCGACTATATCTTTATACAAAGCGTCAAGCTGTTCTCTCATAGGAGGATAATAAGCTCTTCTCTTGTCCTTGTAATCTGTACCAGATTTCTCTATGTCTATATTCATGCTGATTTTTTTGTCACCTTTCTTATTGTATAAGTTATTTTATCTACCTTTTCAAACTTAAGAAGATAGCTACCAGATTCTTTTATTGTCAATGTCAAAGATGTATCAGACATAGTTCCTTTGGAGACACCATCTAGAAACACCTCTGTCCCTGCAGGTAAGTTAGATACAGTTATAGTTGCGTCAAGTTCCCAGACATCGCTGCTATATGATGGAGAGAACTCAGTCTTTGCTGTACATGTTCCACTGTTTATATAAAAAAGTTCTGGGTCTGGAACATCATCTTGGTCTACTTGTATATAGTCTAAACCTTCATTGTTCTTCTGGTCTGCTTTGATTACATCATTAACATCGCCACTAGAAGCCCAAGATATCTTTCCACTACTCTTGTTATAAAATACATTCCATATCATAGTCCTGCTCCGTTCGTAAAATCTTCTTGATGAAAGATTGCATAAGCATAGTATATAGTATGACCACCAGTGAGACCTCCTTCTTCTTCATTCAATACACCCATAGAAAAATTAAATATGTCCAAGGCGTTTGGTCTTATAGCTACCCTTACACCTTCTTGTAAAACAAAGTTGACAGTCTCACAATTCTCTTCTCCATCTTCTTCATCTTCGCAGTTATCAGTTTCTTCTTCATGTACAGCGTCATAATAATTCGGTGTATATACTCTTGTGGCCACACCATTAGTTAAGTCTGCAGCCAAATTCCAACGCACTGCAAATAAAGGATTCTTTGTAGAATCTGAATCTTGCAATACATTACTAGCCCACTGGTGTTGGATTGTCGCTAGTCTACCTTCATCGTCAGTAGGTTTTGTGATAGTGCCTTGGCCGAACTTGTATACAGAAAGACTGCCACCGATTACATCACTAGAATCTAGATTGTGAATTGCTGCAGGTGTAGTGACATTGTCAAAGTTAGTTAGACTGCCAGAAGATAAACCAGAAATATTTAAACCTCTGTCTGTTTGTCCACTTGCTCTTCTTCCTATTGCTACTCTATTTGCCATGTTAAAAAATACTAAATGTTGAATCAAATTTAACTGGCGCTAATTGTGCTGTCAATGAACCAGTAGATGATGTTGATAAAGTTATTGTTGATACACCACTGCTTATAGATTCTGAGAATGTTAAAGCTGAGGAAGATGTACTACCATTACCAGTAGAACTTTGTCTATTTGTAGAAAGAGTTGGTAGCACATTGGTCAATCCAGTTGGAGCTGTAAATGTATATGGTATTGAATAACTTATAGTCGGACTGTTTGTTGTTGTAATACCTGTCACTACAGCTACAGAGGTCGGCTCTGCTGCATTGTTTTGTACTGCAGTAAGGTTTACTGTCATTGTCTGATAATGTCCTCTAGAGAGCGAAGTAGAACCTCCTTGGTCTGTATTAAATATAAGCTCATCGTCTGTACAAGTTAGTACATTCTTACCATTTTTAGAAACAAATATACCTCGTGCTGCAGAAGAATATCCTGCGTTTGAATTTGTATACTTGCCTACTACCACTCTGTTAGTGCTGCTACTTGTTCCGTCTCCATAATATGTGCTATTCATATAGCCATATCCTAGTGGTATTTTAAGTACTCGGAAGTTTAGATTGGTACATTGAGCTTTAGTATTATCACGCCCTGCGACTACTGCTGAGTCAGTGCCACTATAACTGCTTTGGTCATGATACATTTCACAAGGTATGATATGAGTCTTTGAAGTGATAAACATATTCATTCTCTCTGCATAATCACCACCATTATTGTCAGTACCAGAATAAGCATTGATAAAAGGTTCAGCTACTTCTATGCTTCCTGTCTTATCTTCGGTAGCCCATATCAATGGCGTGTATGCTAGTTGTGTTTTACTGCCTTTGAAATCTATACCTGTAGTATTGTTTAAGGCGACTGAGGATTGGAAACCTCCACCATAGATAACACCTTGCCTATTAAATCTAGAGTCAAATAAAACTTGATTAGGCTTTGCATTTTCTACATCTACATTAACCTTAGATATTCTTAATCCATGGTGCGTTCCAGAAGAACCTTGGACATCGCTTGTTATATATGGCAGTCCTGCGCTTTGAGCTAGACTTATTCTTCTAGACCTTGAGCCTACTGAATTGAAACCAGTACTGCTAGTGACTGAACTAGCACATCCACTATCATTATTAACTAATTCTACTCTAAAGTAATTTGCTCCAGTAGATAGATTTAAACTTACTACAGCTCGTCCATACCTGTCTGTAGAGTGTGCTTCTAAAGCGTTTGTATTAGTATAAGAACTTATTGCGTCAGATTCATAAGTACCATTACCTCTGATATGGCCACTAAATACTTCATTGTGTGAGGTCACTCTTGCCTTTGTAAAAAATCCAAATAAAGAACTGTTGTCGTCAGAGAATATAGCAACGCCATATTCATTGTTGTTGGTAAATGTTCCTGCTCCACTTGCTGCGTTCTGTCCATATACAGCATTAAATGTTTGTGAGCTTACAGTGGTAAAACCACTGGACACACTAGTGGTTGAGTGTTGTATATTTATTGTATAGCTGTCACACATATCAGCTACACAAGCATTATAACTAGCAGTCCTTGACGCTTCACTTGCACTAACAAGATTTTGTGAAAAGTTTACATCGGCAGTCAGTGTAAAGTTTGCTGCAGTTGCTATATCTACTTCTAAGACCTTTGTATTGTTAGAATGATTGACTCTGTCTTTGTCAAAAAAAACTTCTGCTGCAGATAGTTGTGGGTAATTACTTAGCTTACCTATCTGTACTCTATTGGTCATCCATCAATCCTGTACCAAAATTCTTTCATTGGTGAAGTCAATAGTCATTTTAGTATTGACTGTTATTGAACCACCACTTGCAAGTGCAAGAGTACCATCTACTTGTCCACTACTATTTATAGTGCCACCATTGTTGGTTGCACCTGTAGCTATACCACCAAGTTTGCTTGATGAAGTTGAGTCAAGAGAAGCTAAGTCTGATAGGCCTACATTAGTTTTAGATAGTGTCTGAGAGCCACTACCTGCGTTGTTAAGGCTTAGACTTGTACCAGATAGACCCAAGGTTATCTGATTATTTTTAAGGCTGTTAGGAGCATTAGAAGCGTCTGTCTTTATAGCTCCAATACCAGTGGCGCTAACTGTCCCACCACCTGCTCCAGATAATACTCCTGCAGAGGATATAGATATTTGACTGTTTTTCAAAGCGCTCTTCGCTTGTAGCTCACCACCACTTACTTGTAAGTCGGCAGACGCTATACTCAGATTAGATAAGTCACTCTTTACTTGAGCATGATTGGTGACTTGGTCAAGGCCTACATCGGCTTTACTTGTACCACTTCTTATAGCTGCAGCAGTTAGATTGTCTACATCGCTCAATCCTACATCGGCTTTAGTAGTATTTGAATTGACTATAGTAGTTGGTGCATTAGACAAATCAGTTTTGACAGCACCTAGTCCACTTGCACTTACAGTTCCTCCACCTGCTCCACTCAAAACACCTGCAGAGGATATTGATATTTGTGAGTTCTTGAGTGCGTTCTTAGCTTGTAAAGTACCACTGCTTACTTCTAAGTCTGCCGAAGCGATTGTAAGGTTTGACAAATCATCTTTAACTTGTGCGTCATTTGTGACTTGACTCAGACCCACATCGGCCTTAGTGGTGTTTGAATTTACTATGGTTGAAGGTGCATTAGTTAAGTCAGTTTTGACAGCTCCTAAACCAGACGCACTTACTGTACCACCACCTGCGCCAGACAATACACCACCTGCAGATATAGATATCTGAGCGTTCTTAAGAGCGTTCTTCGCTTTAAGATTCCCACTGTCTACTTCAAAGTCATCGCTTACTAAAGATAAATTACTTAGGTCATCTTT
>Ga0115013_10002430_pt1 | contig 10376 bp, 7 predicted proteins | sample SouAtlMetagenome_2_FD_88686 | JGI IMG/M metagenome (GOLD analysis project Ga0115013, IMG submission 88686) | Marine eukaryotic phytoplankton communities from Atlantic Ocean - South Atlantic ANT15 Metagenome | ecosystem: Environmental > Aquatic > Marine > Oceanic | place: South Atlantic Ocean... | reverse complement strand
GTTGTGGATCATGACCATAATGAGTTTCGCTTTTGGCTTGTTCGGTTGTGGAAGATCGTTGGTTCCTGCTGCAAGACAAGTAGTAAGATGTCCACAACTAAAACGAAAAGAAAAGCATGATGTCTCATCAACTTTTGCGAATTTGGGTCAAAATGGTGTCATCCCCGAAAATGGCACCCAGCCTGGCAACCAAGCTCGGAACATTAAAAATTATTTATTTCCGTACATTTTTAATAGAAAATTTCGGGGACGCAATCTATCAATTTAGCTCCATTTTTTGGATTCCTCAACCTATTCATTCCGATGTTGTCAATGAACACATTGTCGTAGTCTTTGTTTGGAGACGCATTAGGAAAGGCATCCCGCAATCTAGCGATAGCGACGAGTGCGAACACCAAAGGTTGATTAAAAAACCAGTCTCTGAGGGATCGACAACAAAAAGCAGCGACAACAAAAACTCTCGCCGCAGGATTGGTCCCCAACACCTTTGGTTCTACTATTGTCAGTGTCGAGATTCCAAGAAGAACGGAGCGAACAAATCACCGCACACGCACACAAACGCAATGACAGTTGTGGAGGGATCCAAGATTCTCAAAGACTTTGCAGACTTTGTCGAAAGCAATCCCAAATGTTCCAAACAGTTTACCGCCGTTTCCAAAAAGAAACACATCGATTTGGAAGATATCGGATCGCGTCCCAACAACTTGATGCTGGAATTCTTAAAGTGTCACACCAAAGTTGTACAAAAGACCAACCAAGATACGGCGTGCAAGGGATTGGAAAAATCGTATCTTAGCTGTCACGCGTCCGTCATGGGGACCGGGAATTTCAACGGCCAAAAGCACTGTGGAGAACAATTGAAGGAATGGCTCGAGTGTTGTTCGTCAAGCGCCGCTGGTTCCTAGAAATGGAAACATGTTTGGGAATTCCTTCACATGGAAATACCATGCACAATATATAGAGAGAGCGTCAATAGTAAACAATCACATATAGGTTTGGCTATTTTGCCAATGACGACGCCGTTGCTTCCGAAAAGCTTCTAAGAAATGCTGTGAAGAAAAAATGGTCCATGCGACACTGGAGGATCTCTCTCCTTCTCTCTATTATAATGCACAGTACGAAGATCTCGATTGTGACATTTTTAGATGGAATGGCGAGGCGACAAATCACCTTTTGTACATGGAGAATGTGACGCATGTGAAGACGTTCTCTTCGAAAAATGGATATCCAAAGGATCAACCTTTGACAGCTTGAGGGTGTTGATCAATTGCTGATCTATTACAAGATACGAAAAGAATGCAAGAGGAATTTCCTTGCGAAACGGTTTTGGGAAATATTCTTGAATGTCGGGCTTGCCTTTTTTATATTTATCATTGTAAACTTTGGCACTCTGTGGATACCATTGTGTATCTACTGTGCCATTACATTCCAATCGACGATGCGATCGGTGTGCTTGTGATACGCGAGCGTCTGTATCGTTAGTTCATCATCGAAAAACTCAAAATTTTCGTCGATGGTGCTGAGTGTTGATTGGACCGACAGAGAAGAGGCATCCTCGACGTTCTTGTAAGCTTGGAGCATGGCCTGGTTGTCGTCATCGTCATCATTGTATCCGATGGCACCTTTTATTTGACACGCGGCGTACAATTGTTCAAATCCCAGCAACAGTAGTATCGCTCCCACGGGGGGCTGGTGCAGAGGAAAGGGAGTTTCCGTTTGGAACCACGCCACCGCGCAAACGAGCAACAGAGCTCCCATGATCAGCGTCAGGCTTCCTCCCACCGTGTGCAGGAAGACCAGTTTTTCCAACAAGTCTATTGTTGGATTGTCAAAGGCAACTTGTATGCGTTCTGAAAAGTTGAACTGTTCCCAGGCCTGGGCAAACATCATGAACGCCAAGGAAATATTGACAGCCACAGATTCGACATCAGTACCGGGATAGTATAAACAGGAACAGGGACAAATTAGAATAATACATCCAGCAACGATGCACAGGTATCCTCCCAACCAATGAAGTGAGACTAGTTCTTGACAAATAGTATCTTCGTCTATTTCGTCGTCATCTTCGTCGTCGCCATAATTGCAAGATAGTTCCTCCAAGAGACGTTGCTGGAGTTCTTCGATGTGGTTTTCTTGTTCGTTCATGAAAAGATTCGACATGGCTTTGCACAGGTTCTTTTTGGAGGGTTTCCCAACGCCAAGTTCTTTGGACAGTTGCTGGATTTATGTTGTCAAAGCAATAAATCTCCAAATTCTTACAAGCGTCGTCAAGTGCTTGGCATGATTGGCGCCAATCGAACAACATCTTGCGATGAACGAAACGGGATCGAGAGTTTTATCAATCACGGATTGCACTGCTATTGCCTCAGCGCGCTAAAACCTTGGGACTTATCGAAAAAGGAATATGCCCCAAAGCACGATTGGAAGAAATTACTCTCTTTTTTTACCACAAGATTGATGTCAAGAGAAATAAGCTCTTGTGCCAAATCAGAATTATTCGGCTGGGGATTCCCAGGCTTTTGTTGTGAAGTGCCTCCCACTAGGGATCGGCAGCACTTCAAAAGCATTCGAGAAATGCCTCTTGCTGCTATCGTGACAAACATATAATGTCGCACAAAATACTTCCAAACAACCAACCAAGCTCACCACCATGTCGGGCATCCTTCTAAACTATTGTTCCTTTTCGAGCAAGATGATGAAAAAGCGAAAATCAACGTCGTCGGCAGTGAATCTCCAGAGCAGTTGTCACGCCAAAGATGCCTCATCGTCTTCGAGAATCGATAGTCCTAGTGAGAACAACCTATCCCAATCGTTTTCTACTGCTAGCTCTAGCAGCAGACACCGCAGCTTTCACTTTGACACTGCTCTTTCGAATCCTTTGTGGAACAAAGAAAATACCGACGATAAAACAGCGGAATGGGGCCAATTCACCGAGATTGAAAACGAAACTGTTTCTGAACATATCCATCCAACACCAAGCGCAACAAAGAAGTGTCGTGGGAGTAGTCAACGCAGAAAACTTTTCGGCAATTACCTGGAGCTGACACGGCCACTGTCACCGCAAACCCGAAAACACGAGAGATTCTACGCGAATGAGGAATACTGACTAACGATATAGATTTTTGAAAGCTACTTTACAAGGATGTCAATTTTCTCATTTGTACTTCGCTACATCGTTCTAATTGAGACGCAATTCGGCGGCAATAGCAGGGTGGTCACTACTTCCAGTCCCTCTATCTCCAGCACTCACAATCGTCCAGTCACCATCCGAGGCAAAGATTTTGTCGAGATAACCGTAGCCACCATACTGTCCAGTTCCCACATAGGCCAATGAAATGCCTCTTTCATCAAGATTTGACTCAAAGGATCCTTGCGAGGATCCACTCGAGGCAAAGGGATTACAGTCTCCGACCACAATAGTCGGTGTGTTGCCAGCTCCCAGCTCGTTACGTTTGTCTACAAGTGAGCGTGCGATAGAGGCATGCGTATCTCGACTCTGTGCTGCACAACCATTATGGGGGAGATGGGTATTGAAAAACCAAAACTCACTTCCAGTAGATCGGATTCTAAATTTTCCCCATGTGACAGTTCTTTGAGCATAGCAGTCTCTAGGAACGTCCATCCATCCACTATCGAGAACTTCAACACGATCGTTGTCGTAAAGAATATAGTTTTGTGGACCGGTTCCACTAAGCACAGAATATCCAGGTGACGAACGAGCAAGGGCATTAGGATCTTGGCATTCCTGTAACCCAACAACATCAGGACCGACTTCGACAATCTTCTGACCGAAATTGGGTACACGCCCATCTCTATATCCAGTATATTCGGTGTTATAGCTCATCGCCAATACGGTACCTCCATTCGAAGGCTCAGGAGGAGGTGGTGGAGGAGAATCATCGATTGGATCGGGGTTTTCAATAACACCGTTCTCGTCAAACAATGATCCAATATGGGCCTTGAACTGATCGGGACATTCCACCACCTTGTAACGGGCTCTACTAGTGGTTCCACCGGTCCATCCCCATTCCGAAAAGAGTCTGCATCCCTTCTGGAATTGCGCAGGCAATTGGCTGCATTGTGCGGCACCAGCATCGGCAATATTATCATAGTCCTTGTACCATTCTCCCAATACGGTAGACTCTTCCTTCGACAATCCCGTGCCTGGTTCTCCGCAGATATTGGCCAAGCTGTACTGCAAGACATCAAATCCAGGAACGTTGATATCGGCATGAGGGTTTTCACGGCAGTTGCCACAGGTATTTTTCTTCATAGCCATAACGGTCCAATCGGGCTGGAGACTGTCAGGATTTGAAATAAGAATGCACTTGCCACATCCTCCACTCTCGTACGAACCACAGCACTCATCATTTTCTCCCTGATCAATATTCATAATAGCAGCAGTGACCCACAGCTTTTCTCCATATTCCGAAGGACCTCCAAAATCGTCGGGATCCTGGGGCTGGTATCCTACAGGTGCTCTGTACTTGCTGTAATCCCAAGGGGCAAGCGTACCAGCATCACACGATTGACCGGAGCAATCCCAGTAGTGGGTCAGAGTCAAATCATCACCGTCCCAATCGATATCGCCTACAGGAGCAGGTTCAGGGGCTGGAGGTGAACCTTCTCCGCAAGTCCCGCTATGGCATACTCCGCAAATATTGGGGAACTCTTCGGCTACAAAGATGCATGCTTTATCTCGGTCTGATTCAATGTTTTGGTTGACCCAGTTAATTCGATCGCCACACTTGTAGGCTCCCGCATAGGTATCAAAGACCTCATCGGTACAAGCATCGCACCCACAATTTCCAGAGCTTACTGGTTCATCGATAGAGTCTATGGGAGACTCAGTTGGAGAATCCGTAGGAGGGGCTTCAGTGGGGCCTGAAGTCGGAGTATCAGTAGGGAATTCGGTTGGCATCTTTGTGGGAGATGCTGTTGGAGCAGAAGTTGGGGCAGAAGTTGGGGCAGAAGTTGGATCAGAAGTTGGGGCATTGGTGGGATTCAAGGTGGGTGCAGACGTTTGGGGAGTAGGTTCGTCTTCGTTACAGATTGCGGGATTACAAGTGCAAATCTCTGGGAATTCCGTGCTGACCGATGCACAGGCAGCAGCCTTGTCAAAGGGTCCGTTGGTAATACCATATGATTCGAGAGTGGCCACATCTTGTTCCTGCAGCCAGGTGATACGGGATCCACACGAGTAAGGTCCTGCAAGAGTGTTCCAAACCTCTTCCGTACAGCTGGTGCATCCGCATTCATAGGCCTCGTCGTAGGGAGGCTCTTCGGGTTCCTCCTCATCCGCACATGCATCTGGATTACACCCAGCGCATTCGACCGGGAATTCTTCTCCAGCCACTGAGGTACAGGCATCATTTTCGGAATAACCCCGTGCGCTCATGAGCCAATCGATGCGATCGCCACACTTGTAGGCACCGGCATAGGTTTTGAGAACGTCATCAGTACATGAACTGCAGCCACACTTGGCTTGGAGTTTGCGTTGGGGATCAACTGCAGCTCTACCACGCAAGGAGGAAGAGTTGCCTTCGGAATCCTTGATAGCAAATGCGTTGGATTTTCCGTAGAAGACCAACATGGCCAACACGAAAAAGGAAGAATGATTCATTATTTTTCGATTATAGTTTCTTCTTGAATATGATTTCGTTCTGGAGTTTGTCGAAATCAAATTTATGACAAGAGGAACATCGCTAATGAATTGCCGTGGTCATTTCTTTATCGAAAAAGAAAGCCCTATGACCATGTTGGTACTGTACACATCTGTGTTTCATTCAAACACAAACGTGCAAAGATATTGGCTGGATCTTGGATGACTGGCTTTTGGGCGCGAGGCTCGGTAGTACACCCATACGTTTTGTTTTTCCAAGATATATTTGTTTCCTTAGCGACCTTGAAGCGGGAATGATGGGAGTGATATATCGATTCGGAAGTTGAAAAGTTTGATGTCGCACTCCGAAAAAATTCAAAAAATTTACTTAAGGAAACCTGGATTGGATTCCGATCGTGGATTGAAGACAAATCGGGACTGAGGAAATAAGCCTGACTGAAGAAATGACCTCGAACCCAACGTCAAAAGGAATTCAAGCGATCATGAATTCTCTCTAGTACCGTAGTACGAAATACGATATATATATATATATTATATACCGTCAGGTCAGAGCTGTAAGCATGCATCCAAGATCCCCTCAACACATATGAATCTCACATCGGTGAATATTGATATATGTTTCGAATAGATATGTATTTCGTGATTGAAGTTACAAAAATCTCTTTTTTGGGAAGTACACCGAACACTCAGGAATCTCATGTCGATGAATATTGATATGTGTTTCCAATAGATATGCATCCCGTGTTTAAGTTTTTAAAGTCTCTTTTTGGAAGTTCTCTTTTTTTGCAAATGCCCTCGACCACTCAGGAATCTCACATCGATAAATGGTAACATGTGTTTCTAACAGATATGCATCCCGTTTTGAAGTTTTTAAAGTCTCTTTTTTGGAAGCGTAACCGTCGTCGTTGGGTGGGACCCTGTTACCACCTAACCCTCTTGTGCTCCATCACAGTCCTAAAATCAATATGTTTCAGTAGTGACATATTTTCATTTCTAGTTGCATCCGAAAGCCGCTTTCCACATTTGTCCACCAATATATCACCATCCGCAAACGAAACCCCCTTACAAGTTCCTTTCGATCATGACCTTCCCACTACTTTGTCCCCCTTTGTACCACATTACAGTCAGCCCCAAGACTGCCAAGAAACCTGTTCCGGCAAATTCCGACTCCATTCTGGGTGCATTCTACGACCAGTATTTTGAAAAGAATCCTCGATCCAGTCGCAAGATGCAAAATACTCTATCAAGTCCTGAGGGAAAGAAGAAATATCTGAGACTCGAGGAGCTAAAATAGCTCCGTGATTTTTCAAATTCCGAATTCCGTCTTCATGGGTTCTTCGGGTGCAACCTGTTTTCGGAGATCGGCGTTACAAGTCAATCGTATCAAAATTGCCACCCATCAGTATGCAGAATAGAACTTCAAGAACACGATCACAGAAACTGGAAACTTCTACAAAGCCCATCTTCGATTCCACACATCACATCAATCAATCCGTGATGGATTCAAACCTTTCGAATCATTCTGTTTCTGAAGACGAAGAGAGCATTGAGACTGAGTCATTGATCTACGAAATAGAAGACGACGAGAACGATACTACGACTATCGAGAACCCTCTCGATAGCAATATTATTAACGAAATAGATAACATCAATCCTCCAATTACTAGAAATTGTATCAAAAATATGAAAATGAGTTGGAGATATCGAGTCTTGATTGCCAGTTTTATCATCCACTCGGCAGTTATGGGATGGTACGTGTCATCTCGTCCCGGCAACGGCAAGTGGACATCTCCCTTTTCGTGGCATCCATTCTTGATGACCTTTGGAATGGTTGGATCCATGGGTATGGGAGCCATCACCAAAAAACTCGGGGGATACGCCAACACCAAGACGCACGGATTGTTGTCGGGAGTGGGATATCTCATGGCAGTCTTCGGTTTTGTCGCCATTTACCACAACAAGAATTTGTTGGGCAAGGCTCATTTTCAAACGATCCACGGAAAGGTTGGGTTGTCCATCATGGTGTTAATGATGGCACCACTGGCGGCCGGTCTGATTGCACTCCATCCCGATTTTGGAGTCGACAAGACCAACAAGACGATTCGAATGATGCACAAGTACTTTGCCAGGATTCTCATGGCGTTGGCATGGGGAAACTGCATGTATGGAGTGTACGGAATGCGCAAGGAACATCCATTAGAATTGTTTGCATACGGTCTACCACTCATGTTTTGGATGCCTCTCACGCTGATTTAGCGAGGCATTGTGAAAACATGCGGATTTTGGCACGCTAACAATAGGGCCACTTGATGATAACATTCCAATTTGAAAATGACGTGAATCGAATCGTCAAAAGGAAAGGGCGAGAACGCCAACATTGCGTGAAAAGGAAATGCTACTGCTATACGGGATCTGAGGCGTTATATATCTTTTCGTTCTTGAAGAGGAAAGATTAACTGGAACCACATAAATTATCGATACTTTTGCAAATACTAATAGTCTCTAACAAGATTGACCCATTCGATAATGTCATTCATGCCTACTATTTTTACAGCCAAGATGTCGTCTTTTTGTGGGTTTACTCTATACGAATCTGATCGTCCTCGAAATCGTCTTCTTCGTCCATGCTACCGTTGTTGTCCTTGTAGCCATTCCCAGAATGATTCATTTCGATCTGGCTGACTTTTGTGACGGTGGAGCGTCGGGGTTTGTTGCGACAGCACCTAAATACCGTCACCGCTGCTAACAAAACGCAAAACGTCAGGACTCCCCAAGCAACTCCCAACACCATGGGGGATTGCATTCCCTCCAATTTTTCGGTGGTCGTTGTTTTCAATTCTGAAAAGACCTGCTGGCACTGCTGCTTGGTACATTCCTTGCCGTTTGTCTCGCTACACACGGGGCATTCTACGGCAGGAGTGGGGGATGAAGCTGGCAAGTCGCATTTTTTCTTTTTGGGACACACCGGACAGGATGCTGCTCCATTGTCCACTTGTGGATCGATCGTTTGTTTGTACGTGTTGAAGGTTCCCTCGCGCTGGTTGTACATAAAAGTGAACATCATATCGAGTGCAATTTCTGGAACATCCATGGGAACCATGTGACCGGCATCCAATACCTTGAGGAATATCAGATTTTGGTATTCCTTGGCGTATCCACCCAGTTTGTTAGTCACTGCAGAGTTCCATCCATACCGCATGGCTTTTATGTAATCGTCCCTATGCTTCCATGGCAGATTCTCCAAAGCATTTTCGTTGCCTACGTGGTTGCAAATCAAATCGTGGACTCCGTTGAAAAACAACAACCGGATCTGTCCCTGCTCATTGCCCTCACCCTCGTGTTCCAACAATTCCACCACGTCTGGAACAACCCCCAGGCCGTCTTGGTGCGCTAATGCGTTGTAGGGAGGATCTGTGCACTCTCGATAGCGCTGTCCGGCCTGCCACGACGGAGTGGCGTGGATCGCCTTGAGGACGCTCTGGATGTTGGCGTTGGGGACTTGGGAGGCCTGTCCCAGATAGGCCTCGACATCCTTGTGTCCCTTGGGAAAGTCACGCGGCTTTTGGCGGTCCTCCCAGATCCGTGAATCGTACTGGGAAACCACGTAGCGATTGCCGCTGCCTAGCGAATTCTTCGTGACCTGCCCGAGCAACCCAAAGCAGGTGCCCGACGTGTATTTCTTTTGGGCCAAATCGGCGCGGCACTTCTGTTCCGATTGAGAGAGGGTTCGTTCCTGGGCCTTGCCAATCAATCCGGTTCCGTAGGCCGCCTCGTGGGCCGAATACTGATAGACAGGATCGAACCAGCCGTTACCAATGGCCGCTCCGCTAAGTGGGGCAACCACGCCGTCGTTATTGGCCAGCTGCTTGACTTTCAGGTTTTGTTTGCGAATGTAGTTCATCATGGACGGGATATAGTGCCCGGCGTGAGATTCTCCCGAAAAGTAAAAGGGACGGGTTAGGGTGGGAATGAGCTGTTTGCTCCCTGCGTGCAGCTGGGGCTTGACACCCAGCGTCGTGGCGTGAAGTTTTAGGAATTCCGTCAAGAAATAATAAAAATCCTCATTAACCCGTTGGTCGTTGTTGGGATAATTTCCGCTGGTGGTAAAGGCCAGCCCCGTTCCAACGGGTTGATCCACATACAGTGTGTAAGCTGGTGCGTTGTGCCACGAGTTGGGATCGACCTTGATGTTGTCCCAGTTTCCTCCGTTCTTGGGTTGTAACCGAAAGGGCCCATTCTCGATCCACAATCCGTCCATACTGGAACAGGCGGGACCTCCGTTAAGCCAAAGCAACAAGGGAACGTTGGATTCGTCTTCGTTCACAATCCCCGCACCCTTGGCCTTGGCTAGCTTATCGGGATCGGGGGCAAAGAGCCAATAAAAGAGATATCCGTCCTTCAAGTCGTTGACCGGCAGCAATCCGGCCCAGTGTTTTGGTTTGAAGTCATTGTTGTCCAAGAGGGGAAGATCTGTCACTAAATGATCGTCTGGACCTTCCGGAACGGGAACTTTTACATTGGTTCCCGCAAGGCTCCGTGATCCACGGACCGAGTCCTTGTTGATCAAGCCCGAGACTTTTCCGCTCGGAACCGCATCTGAATCATCTTCCGTCAACCGTCGTTGTTGGTGCGTAGATGCAGAGGTTTCTTCTGGATGCCGTCTGCGAGCCTCAACTGTAGAGCCAAGGAATGATACCGCTATAACTCCCAGCAGAGTTGCAAGGAACGAGAGTTTCACCATTGCAGATTGTCG
>Ga0115013_10002429_pt1 | contig 10376 bp, 7 predicted proteins | sample SouAtlMetagenome_2_FD_88686 | JGI IMG/M metagenome (GOLD analysis project Ga0115013, IMG submission 88686) | Marine eukaryotic phytoplankton communities from Atlantic Ocean - South Atlantic ANT15 Metagenome | ecosystem: Environmental > Aquatic > Marine > Oceanic | place: South Atlantic Ocean... | reverse complement strand
TTCGAAAATATCGTCCCGACTATAAGTTCACATCGATGCCCGATGGAATTCAACAATCGGTAGACTGGTTCGTTGAAAACTATGAAACTGCCCGAAAATAATCAAACCCCAACCCGGAACAGTATTACTACGGTGATTCCGTGAATATCACCGTGGGACAACTAAGATGTATAACCTTAATATAAAATAAGCAGAACACTTACAATTTTCCTAATATTATGTAGTTTTAGCCTTGTTTATAAATCAGATAAATCAGTTTGAAATAGACGAACGTCGTGATCGCAAACCAGATCACAGCTTGACACACAAAGTTTGTCTTAAAATTTCTTTGTTTGTAAGAATTCTTGCATGAACGTAGACTTTTTCGTACGGTGATTTACAGTGATCAGATACCTTATACTGATTATTGATGTATTTTATATTTTTCTTCTTGTAATCTCATTTTATTTTATATTTTTACTTCCTCTAATCTTATTTTTATATTTTTACTTCTTCTAATCTTTTTATCTTTTTTATCTATGAATATTGTCTGTAATCTATTTCTCTCCGTTTGAATCTAGGTCTAGGTCGTGCTTGCTGCTTGGTAAAAGTCATTTCGTCTCATTCGAGTTCACAGGATTGTCGAAAATTATTTCCTTCACCGCCATGCTTATGAGAAAAAGTTGAATCATCAATTCTTCAGGGTGTATGGAATGATCGATAATGTAATCTGCTGAAATGACCATGACTCTTCCAAGTACCGCGAAGTATCGAAGCAGATGCTTCGATGGATTCGCGAACATGGAAAAGTCCATAGTGAAATGCGCCATCGTCGTTAGAACTTCTGCTTCCATGTCTGCACTAAAGGCCATCGCCTGAGTCTGTTGTGTATTGCCGATGAGCGAATTAGAAGATTCTCGCTTTGTCGCAAGGCTAAGAGGCATTAGTTTTGCTTGCTTTTGCAGGAATCCAAGGCATGGATTCGTGATGAAACAAAGAAAAATTAGAACGGAGATCGATTTCTTCATCATTGTCGACGATTTTAGGTTGCTTGTTTCTCGGTTGTGTTTCGCTTTTATTGTTTTTGAAAATGAATTTATGGGAAGAGCTGCAAATGAATTGAGCGATGTATAAGGTGATAGAGTCTTACACGATGAGCTTCTCCGACAAACGCACGAGCGAAAATCGAAACCCGTTCTCAGTGATGGGCGACATCATCACAATTATCCATTCGTTCCTGGCCGTTGGAATGGATAGCACGAATGACTTAACAACCTCATAAAATTGTGTGGTCACTTCGCCTCAGTGTTGCTACTCCGAGCTGTCACACTTTTGGATGTGTGATTGAAAGGAAAGCGTTCCATTGGACAGGCTCCCGAAAACGACGACGTGTCTTCATCGCAAAAAAATGAAACCTCTCGAGACAAAATGAATGAGTCAGATCCAATCGTTTAAAAAGGTCGTCGGGTTTCGATTGCCTCGACTTCATTTTGAAGATTGCCCAACTTCCCAATCGACTCATCAGATCAAAATCGATCCAAAAGATTATTTTCAACCGTCATCGAGCCATTTCGAAATGCTCATACAACTAAAAGAAGTATAAAATCAAAACACTCAACCACCATGACATCACTGCCTGAGAACTTGAAAGACGTGATAACAGATGACGCACAGCGAAATCTTTTGGAAGACTTGTGTTCCGAGGAATACGGTCAATCTCATCTTTTGGATGCCTACTCCCGAGATAACAATGACGAAAAGCTCCGTGGAATGTGCCAGCAATTGTTGAAGCTTGACGTCGGTTACCCTGGTGGACTGAGATCATACATCAAGAAGGCTAAGCAACTACTGGAAGACAGCAAGAATGGTGTCAATCCTTTGGACGGATGGTCGCCATCTGTCCCTCAAGGTGAATCGTTCGAACTAGGTACAGAGAAGTATTATGAAACGGAGAAAAAAGGCAAAGAGCTCTTGAACAACGTAGGATTCGTCTTGGTGGCCGGGGGTTTGGGTGAGCGATTGGGCTACAACGGAGCGAAGGTATGTTTTCATCCAATCTCACAAAGATCAAATCATTTTTCACTTTGAACAAATAATTTTTGCTTGAAACGCTAACGAAATCCACAACTTTCCACATCTTTATAGATCGGATTGCCCACCGAGTCAACTACTGGTACCCTTTACTTAGAATACTATGCCTCTTATATCTTAGCTGTTGAAAAGACACGGACAGATGGAAAATTTTTACCACTTTGTATCATGGTCTCGAACGATACAAAAGAACCCACCCTGAAACTATTGAAGGAAAACAAGTGTTTCGGTTTGAAGCGAAGACAGATCTACATGGTTCAGCAGGGAGATGGCGTCCCAGCCTTGATCAACAATGAAGCTCATTTTGCTGTAGACGCAAATGATCCTTACAAAATTGTTACGAAACCTCATGGTCATGGCGATATCCATTCTTTGCTTCACAAGGAAGGTGTTACGAAAGAATGGCAAGATAAATTTGGTATCGAATATATTGTTTTGTTTCAAGATACGAATGGCCTTGCTTTTCATACGCTCCCTCTCTTGCTGGGAGTTTCCCAACAGCATGGGTTTATCATGAATTCATTGTGCGTTCCTCGAAAGGCGAATCAAGCTATTGGAGGTATTGCTAAACTCCAAAACACATCCACAGGACAGGAACGGTAAGTGCCATTGATGAAAAGAATGAGCGTAATATTCTTTTGATACTCTTTAAGAACGAGAAATATCAACATATTGATCTCATTCGCACGTTCATTATGTTTGCTTCTTTTGGAAATGTATTTGTGCATAACAGGACTGTGAACGTTGAATACAATCAGTTGGATCCTCTTCTACGATCAACTGAAGAGTTTAAGGATGGTGATGTTAACGACGAAACGGGATATTCGCCCTTTCCGGGAAACATAAATCAGCTTGTATTTCACTTAGATAGCTACAACAAGGTCCTTGAACGTACTCATGGTATGTCCAAAAAAGCAATTTTATTTTCACTGAGTCTGAGAAATGTCCATAGGAACTCACAAGCTCTTTCTCTATTTCACCAACTTTTGAAAACAGGTATTATGCCGGACTTTGTAAACCCAAAATACAAAGATGCAGAGAAGACAATCTTCAAAAAGCCAACTCGACTGGAATGCATGATGCAAGAATTCCCGACCGTCCTGAACACCGATGAGGCGACACACGTTGGCTTTACTCAAGCCACAGCAGAAATTTGTTTCAGTCCCGTTAAGAATGCGGTGATAGATGGAGTGGCATTACAGGCAAAGGGCACTCCACCTGGAACAGCTGCAACTGGAGAGGCGGACCAGTACGCTGCCCAGCGTAGTTTCTTGCGAAGCCATGGTTGCAAAGTTGAAGATGCTGATCCGGTAGTTTATAGCGGTATTAAAGTTGTGCCAGGTCCCGCAGTTGTTCTAAAGCCCGATTTTATGAGCTGCCCAGGTGATCTCAAAGTTAAAATTCCGAACCCAGAAATGGTTTCAATCACTTCTCGATCTACTTTGGTTGTGAACGGCCCGGGTGTCATCATTGAAAGTCTTGAATTGGATGGATGCCTCATAGTGGATGCAGGCCCCGGTGAAACAGTTACGATCAAAGATCTTGTTGTGAAGAACGAGGGTTGGGTTCAAGTTCCGGTCGAAGATTCTGAGAAAGAAATTGTGCGCATGAGAGGGTTTGTTATCGATCGCAAAGAGACCGAAAGAGTCGGATCTAATGGCACCACTTCTATAAAAGACATCTCCGATGATACTTCGATTGATGATAGCATCCCGTACGAAGTAAATTTCTGAGCAAAGAGAACTGTAAAGCTGCAAAAAGTTGGATCAGGACTATAGCATATGCATGGGCAAGAAATTGTTTTCAGTATAGCAAATATACAGTGAAATGAAAAAATATAACGATAATATAATCGAAACGTATAATCTAAAATCGATTTACCTATACAACTATTTGATTAGACTTAACAGATGTAGATATCTTCAAAGACTTTGGAACCAATTAGCCTAAAAAATCCATCGGCAAATCATTAGAATTACAAGGAAACCAAAACATACAAATTGGAAATCGATAATCGCCCACTTTACAGTATACTATGAATCAGAAGAATGAACTAAACGTTTAACATTGTTGTTTACTAGCAAATTAGTTTCACAGAAATCGCAATTCCGATTCGAATGCACTGACAATATATGTAATCACCACCCCACGGCGGCGGCAAATCCCAACACTACCCATCCGGTGATTCCATCCAAGGCGGACGCCGAGCTATCGGGAGCCGGAGCGTCGGTGGGAGGATCGACCGGTGCATCGGTTGGAGCATCGGTGGGGGCGGGCGCATCGGTGGGTTGCGCGTTGGGGCTATCCTCGCAGAAGGGGGTGCCGGGGCCGACGTCTTCGGGGCAGCTGCCGCCGGGCGCGCAGAGGGGCTTGCCGTTGATGTCCCCGATCAGGTCGTACCCATCCGGGCACTCGTTGTCCACCTGACAGCACCCCGCGGGGGTCTGGGCGTTGGTCGACGCGAGGGCCGCCATGGTGGCGACGAGCAGGAAGAGTGCGTTGGATCGAAACATCGTGTGGCGGTTGCTGTTGGAGTTTGATATCGTGGAAGGACGACTTTGTGTGTGTTTGAGCGAGCGAGCGAGTGTGTGTCGTTTTGGACAGAGAAGGTTCTGTGGCAATGCGTCCCACTGAGCGTTTCCCATTGGGGGTTCTCCCGGAAGTATCTTTTCCGAGAACCCGTAGAAGACACCGATCAATGACGGCGAAATCCGAGTGTGAGAAATGAGGATTCCCCCATTTTCAGCAGATATCGATCTTTTTGCGCCCCCGAAACGCGTTGGACAAGCGAACAGACAACAACTGTTGCGACCTCGGATCTGGCTGTAATTTGTACCTTCGAAGTGCCAACATCGACAGACTGTCATCTCTCTCATTGGCAATAGATACCGAGTATTATTTGCGTTTGTAGTTCCTTGAACGCCTTAGCAAGAGGACTATTTTCATTTGTTGAGCACATTGTTGCTGGTAGTCGGAGCAAAATAATAGTGACCAAAAATTGAAGCTGGAGCAATAGGGAAACAACAAAACATCACAATGGCGTCCGATCCACGAAGACGAAACGTTGTCAAAACCGAAACGGAGAATGAGAACACCGATCAATCTCAACCCGGAAATATTTTATTTGAGGGCGATGATGCAATGGATGAAGATGAAGATCTCTTTGAATCCTCGGAACCTCTTCAAGATGAACCCCAGCAACCCACATCGGCGGCTGGAGCAACAGGTGACACAACAGATGTCGGCGGTGGGTCCACGTCTTACTATTCCAGCGGCGTTGAAAACTACGGAGATGGAGTTGGACAAGGATCGGATATTTCTCATCGCAATATCGAGTTGATTTCTAATGTAATATCACCATCGCCTTTTGCTCACCACTCGTCGGGAGGACCCAGCAGCAGTCGTTATCGCAATGCCCTCACTAGGATCGGTGCTAACCCTAGATCGGATGTTGAAGCCTGGGGAGCATTGCTCACCGAAGCATCGGCATGTTGGAAATCCTTGTATACCCCTTCAATGAATGGTGCGGGCATTGGTGGTGTCGGCAATGCTTCCAGCATGCAGGTAGTCCACGTGAATATTGCCGCTCGGACGAGCGCCGAAACACAACTACAGCTTGATTGGATCGAGTCATGTTATGGGGCGTTCTTGAAGTATTTTCCCTATTCATGCAGCCACATCCGATCAATTGGAGAAATACTGTTCGTGCAGTCGGCACGTGTCGGAGAAGAGGGTGGACCCGCGACAGATTACGGCCAAGAGGCACTAGGGACAATGTCCCGGTCCCAACAAGCCCAGTGGAAACTTGAAACCATTTTGAGAAATTCACTTGGGGTAGATCTCGAAGGAAATACGGCGGAAGGCAATGCGGGGGTGGGAGGCATTTGCACACCCTCGGTGGAACTGTGGCTCCTTTACGTCAAAACCCGTATTCGACACGTCAAACGGAAAAACAGCAAGAATTCAATTGAAGCTGCCAAATTAATACTAGAAGATTCGAAAAAAGCTTACGAACTAGCTTTAGGATTTTCTGGTTTCACATGCCACGACAACCACCTATTGTGGAAGGCTTACTTAAACTTTTGTAAGGCTTCAGTGCCACCAGTCGTTAGCGAACGGGAACAAAACGCTGCACTATTGATCATGACACCACAACAACACATGATGTGGTTGCGCGAGGTATATCAAAAGCTTGTGTGTCATCCGATGACAGGTCTTGACCAGTTGTGGCAGGAGTATGAAATCTTTGAAAAGAATCAAAGCGAAGCCCTGGCAGCGGCCTTGATTCAGGAATGGCAACCTAAGTATCAGCATGCTCGAACGATCTACCTCGAACGCATCAAAGTTTTCAGTCCCCAAGATTTGAATTGGACAACACGCCTAGCTGTGCCACCCGTTTCGACAGCATGGATTGATAGAGTGGATGCAGAGCATAACACCACTGGAAGCGGCGCGGGCGATGGACAGAAAGTTAGTGATAGCACAGATGACAAAGATAGCAGCGGTGGCCCTATAACCGAAGAAGACTTGCGAGAACACCATGACAAACTAAAAGAAGAATTTGACTATTTGACACAATGGAAAAAGCGATGTGCGTACGAGCGTACAAATCCCGAACGACTGACACATCCACAAGAGCTTGCACATAGGATCCGGCAAGCCTACAAGGAAATGGCTTGCGTCTTGACACTGTATCCAGAAGTTTGGCACATGTGGAGCACTTGGGAAGATACGATAGCAACTACATCTACCATTTCGAACGAGGAAACCTCTTCAGAAAATCCTGCAATGATGTCTGGAAACAAATCGGTTGCAGTATTGAAACTGGGACAAAAACACATACCAGATTCGACCCTACTTGTGCAAGCGCATGCTCGATTGGAAGAGATTCAAGCATTGAGCAACTCCAAATCAGCAACAGGGAATGAAAAGAAATCCTCGAAGAATAATCCAGCACTTAAAGTTTTGGAAGACTACCTCGAACGAGCGCCAACCACACTTGGTTTTTGTCTATACCAACGACTTGTCCGACGATACAAAGGGAAGGACGCAGCACGAGCGGTATTTTCCAAGGCTCGCCGAGTTCTATCACAGGGAAATGATGGTGGCACAAAGGGGTTGTCTTCCACCACAGGAGAAAACGCTGATGGTATAGAGACTGGAGGATTGGAAGAATCGTCAAAAACATCGGGTACAGCAGCGGATGGAAAACGTTGGATGGTCACGAATCGTTTGGATCCCTCAATCGGAAGCAGGACACCATCTATGACAAAATCTCAGAATAACCTGAGTAGTCTAGATAATCCTGTATCGACTACCCAAATTCCGCCCGGAATCATCACGTGGCACTTGTATGCATGTCACGCCACCATCGAACATCGCCTCAACAAGTCACCCGAGATTGCCGCACGTGTTTTCGAACTTGGTTTGAGGAAGCATGCCAGCTTTTTAACAAAACCTTCGTACGTTCTAAAATATGCCAAATTGTTGTTAGAATTGCAAGATACCGTCAATCTTCGAGCGCTATTGACCCGTGCATTAGCAGCCTGTGGGACCTCGAATAGTAGTGGTAATATAGAGGCCTTGTGGGACATGACTCTTGAATGTGAGGATATATGGAGCATTTCTGACCCTTCAAACATAGAAGCGGCTATTGCTATCGAAAGGAAACGCCGTGCTGCTTTGCTAGGTCCAGAAATTGAAGATGTTTCAACTGGTTCGCACATTGGTTTGTTCGATAAAACAACTTTTGGTGTTCAAAAGTCGACCCTTGCCGAGCAATTGATCCGAACGGATGGCTACAATACAAGCTCACTTATCGTAAGTGGTCTTGGTAGAACCGTGAATGTCTTGGATATCATGGGTCTTTGGGGGGATGGTTCAGGTGGCAAACAACATTCTAACAGACCAAATAATACCGAAGATGGTGTCGACGAGATCATTCCCGGTGGAAAGAGTGACAGGTCTTACCAGAACCGGTTGCAATTTGCCGACAGACTTGCGGATGGAGCTAGTATGATGCCGGGTGGTATGGGTGGGTTGGATGTTCCAGGTTCGAAGCTTTTATCTGCTCGCGAGCGTCTCCAACAACAGCAAAGTGGTGGCCCAGGATTCCAAAATACTGCAATACAGCTCGCGATCCAACAACAACCAGAGTGGCTTCGGGACTTGTTACTTGTGTTGCCCGCATCGCGTTTGCGAAGTCCAATTGTTCCGAAAGCACCACCGCATCTAGTCGTACAAGCTTTGACGACACTTCGGCAGAGTAAGTTGCCTGAAGAGCGCCCAAATGACGATAACGGTGGGAAAGGTTTACTATCTGGAAAGAAGCGTAAAGCAAATGGTGACGATTCTTCGGACGAGGAAAATGGCCCTACTGGAAGTGGGGGCTATGGCACACAATTTCGAGCACGACAGCAAGCGAGGATGAACGCTGTGAAGTCAGAAGCATTTTGAGCCCAAAGCCCTCAAACTCAGCAGTCGCGATCGTTGATTTAATGAAGCAATTGATTCTACATTTCGGATAGCATTTTGCAATTATTGTCATTCGTCACAAAGTAATAGCAGCTATGATGAACATTGATCTGACAATTTTTACCTTTTTCTATCCTGCGAGAAAGACTTTGAGGAGACGACATGAGCGTCTAAAAGCAAGTGTTGAATATAAAAGAAGATCCCTTAACATTCTAACTAATAAATGCCTTGTATAAGTAAGATGATTTCATACATTATGTAGAATCATTGATGGTTCTTGTAGTTGTGACTCGTTTCAACTAAGAAAACGATCCTGTGCAGCCCCACAAATTTGGGGTCAAGTAATCGTATAAATGAATCCAATGATTTGCAGCTCTCTTTTCACCTTTTATAACGTCCCGGGCCTCGTGATACATACGGGGATCCCACCTAGACGGATCATCGTTGCGCACCGATGGCCATACGAGAGCCCTTCCTTTTTTTGGTCTGACATCTAACTGCAACTTCGTAAACCTCGTTGCCCCGCCTTCTTCGACATCTGATAAATACATGAAGAAGGTTAAGATACGATGCCCAGGTGGGCTATCGTCCTTTCCTGAGGAAGAGTCATGATGCATCCTGTAAAATTGATTTTTGTGGTATTGCAGAATTTGATAGGACTCATAGTTTGTCTTTGGCACCCCCGTGACTCTTTCGATTTTGTCTGTGGAACTAACCACCCCGGGTAACCTTTCGCATCGACCAGTGCACCAAGCATTATTCGAAGTTCGTGTTTTTGATACAATTTTTTCCTGTTCTCCAAATGCATTAGAAGCTCCTTGATCAGTAGATCTTTCAAATCCCGAAATCTTGCCACCTTCCCAGATTTGGTCGGCTTCAAAATCTGTCAGGAAGGTGTCAAAGGTTATAATCCATGGGCCGTCAATCCCACCGAATTTCGCGCCAGGGGAACTCCATACATTTGGTGTATACTGCTTGAATTCATCCTCGGTGACCCATCGTTCGAATAATTTGTTTAGATCACCTGGTTCCCATGCCGGGCCTGTCATATTGAGCGCTTCTCTAGAGCATCGTGTATTAAAATCCAAGAGCTTGGATGCGTTCAATTCCTCGTCACAACTTTTGCAACAATGAACAATCATCCACCCGGGCGCATCTCTGCACAATCCTTTTGCAGCTTCGGGCTCACACATTGCGTACCGATCTACACATCGATTCCTCTGAGCACGTTCTCCAGATAGCGGCGCTGCACCTTTTGGGATCTCAAACTTCTGGTTTGGTTTCTTTACTTCGAACTTCAATGGCTCATCTTCTTTCCCTTCTACTTCTTCGGGATATAAATTTTCTCGAACACCGTGTCGAGTCACGAAGAATTTATGCCCCACAGAAGTATTAATCTGGCTCTTGTCTCCTACTTCGACAGTGAACATCATCACGCCATACTGGCCATCATCCCAGTACACATCTACTCGATACTTAGAGAAATTTATAAGCTCCACCGTGAATTGTTCATTGGGGTCGAAAGTATCGTCTTCGTCTATTTCGTCGTCAATGTTGTTCTCCAAGGATTCCGTCCCGATGTCTTCAACATAGTTGTCATTGCCACACGTTCCATCGTTGCTGCTGCATGTTTCGTCAGCAACTGCGCCGAAGGGAATAGAGCATAACATTATGGCAACCGCCACAAGCACGAAAAGCAATGCTTGATGGCGGATACCGCTTCCTCTACAGCGTGACATTGTACTCTTCCTTCGTATTTCTCGCTGTTCGGTACGCAGATTAGTATGACGGTTGATGATCACTACACTATATGGAATACTCTTCACTTTTTT
>Ga0115013_10002426_pt1 | contig 10390 bp, 9 predicted proteins | sample SouAtlMetagenome_2_FD_88686 | JGI IMG/M metagenome (GOLD analysis project Ga0115013, IMG submission 88686) | Marine eukaryotic phytoplankton communities from Atlantic Ocean - South Atlantic ANT15 Metagenome | ecosystem: Environmental > Aquatic > Marine > Oceanic | place: South Atlantic Ocean... | reverse complement strand
TACTAGTTTGCTTGATGAATTCGAAATACTCGGTCCCCGATAAAAACAAGGTAGACTTGCTCGAGACAGCCTGGCAAGCACTCAATCCTAACAAGATGGTCGCGTCGTAAGCATACTTTGCGGGATTGTATCGATAATCCTCGCCGACCAGCCATTCGCTCTCGTTCAGCACCGGAACTTGGGGCGCAAAGAACCACTCGTTTTCCGCTGCCAAACTAGAGTTATTGCTCATAGTCTTGGAATAATATTCGTCGTACAGCTTGCGCTTGAGTTGTTTGGACTGTTCGATGAACCGGGAATACGTGTCTCCTTTCTCCACAATCTGTCTGATATTTCCTATTCCCGATAAAGACCTGGCCAGATTGGAATCCTTTGGAAAGGTTCTGCCATTCAGCTGGTGTTCGAGGTTTTCAAAAGCCCACCAGTGGTGCATACCGTTGCCAACCAATCCGGCCTCGTAAGCAACCTCCATGAGGCGATCCAAAACCTTTTTGTCGGTAGTCAGGGCCAGGACGAATCGGTATTGGGATTCTTTGAGGGCCTCCATCGCCTCGTAGAGTAGATCTTCGCTGAATTCAAACTCGGAAGTCCGCGATTCGATGATCCGAGCTTCCATGTACAACTCATCACCGTCGCTGCGACGCCCGGGTTCCCATCCCAGCTTGTGAATGGCCTCTCTCAGGTTCTTGTGGATGCTCCGGGTAAACAGGTGTGACTCGAAAATGACAAAAAAGTGCCGGACTCCGAGGGTATCGTGCAAAAATCTCACGAAAAGCTCGGAAATGAAGGAATCATCGGAAACCGTCCGTCCAAAGAGCGGAAAATCCTTTTTGTCCGACAGAGCGGTGCTCGTGGAGCCGGGAGAAACCTGTGGAACGCCCCGCAATCCGGTGACCATGCTCGTGGCCTTGGAAATCTGAGAGTCAATGGCACCCACAAAGGCACAAGGAGGCTTTCGAGGAATTCCATTGCCGTCGCTTGGGTCGCTCTTGGTGTATTCGTCCACAACCGAAAACGCATGGGCTGGATTGCGTCTCGTGTCCTCAAAGGATGTCGAAAAGGTTAGGGGGCACCTATCGTTTAGACCTTTCACCTCCTCAACAATGCTACCGTCACCGTTATTGAGATGGTCGATGGCCAGTTTCATGGCCAGGGAGCTCTCATAACCAATGCCCATAGGCATAGTGGACACAAAGGGAAAGATCCCCACGATTTCGCAGGTTGCCGAGTTTCCGTCCTCTGCCACGTTGAGGCGATTTGATGATTCCTCATTCATGATACCGAACCTTTCCTTTAAAGTATAAGTAGGTGTATTATTTGGTATAGTTCAGTCAATTGGGGTCTGAGAGAATGTATGGTGTACTATGACTATCTCTAGCCAATTTGACAACATTCGGGCTGTTCAAACGGAAGTTCCATCACACATCATCTGTATGATGCCCGTGCAATCTTTTCATTCCAGTCATGATCCCGTTTTGGAGGGCAGAATGAGTCGAAAACAAAAAGAAAACTTGAGAATCAAGTTTCATAAGTCGGAGATAGAATGGTTCAATATTGAAGGGGATTTTGTTGTTGAAGAGCTTAAAAGTATGAGGAAACAGGAACCATATGTACAAGCGGAACGCCTGTAACTTCGAATTCTTCTCTTTTTTAGGATTAAATGAATGGTTCAAGCTCATCGCTGATGAACGTGATATCCTTTCACCGTCGCGCTAGCTAAAACCGCACAGAAGAAGTTTTCACCGAGATCTATTTTTCAAAAACGGGCCTGTGCTTTTTTGGAAACTTTTATTCGATTTCCTTGAGGAGCACGGGATCATGGAAGCAAAGCGGACGTGCAGTGGATCTAATTGTTGGCAGTTACCCTTGTGGGACCTCTCCCTCTTATGATGCATATTTTTCTCTCTACTACTCCCCTTAAACCACCAACGTGAGCTTTTGTGGCAATGTTGTTGGCATGCCTGCTGGCTTTGCGCCTGCTGGTTGCCTGCAGCATTTGCTTGTGCACTCCCACAGAGGCTGCCATGGCAAGCAAGGAGGCCAAGCTGCAGCTGCCCTCCTACCCCTTTTGGGTTGTTGTCATGCTCACCAGCACGTGGCTCTTGGCATGGTGGCCATGGGCCCCTCCTTGCCCCCCGCCCTTGGCACCGATAAAAATACTCCGGTTGACGACCGGACGTCCACCAAACACAAAACAAAAACCATCGATTTCGATCAACTTTTGGTTCGACATTACAATGAAAAAGAATCGAAAGTCTACCCGTGTTGCTCTGCCAGTCTCTCTCTTTTGCAGTATGAGAGAGAAATAGCTTCTCGAATCTATCAACTAAAGCACGATGGGAAAAAAACGTAAACTTGGAACCGCTCCTATCCTCGGTATCATACCTACCGAATCAATTGCAACAAGAAAGGCAGAAGAATCTTCCAAAACAGAATCGTTGTCCTTTTCGATTCGATGCAGCGAAAAACTATACGCGGTGAAGGAAACCTACGATTGTGCCATGAATTTGGGCTGCGTCCCGTGCGCCTACAAGATCGGGTGCTTCGATGTGGCCCTGGACAAGGAATTCTGTAAAGCACGGCCCAACCAGCGTCCCGAGCAGTGTCCCCGAAGCAGCAGCAGCAGCAACCAGCAGAATCGAAACAACGGAGTCATGGGATTCCGCAGGGGCATGTCGATTCTGACGGTCGGCGATGGAGATTTCAGCTTTTCTCTGGGACTGGCGCGAGCACTTTTAGGGCAACAGGATTCGCAAAATAGTAATAACAATGACGAAACTGTTTTGGTGGCCACGAGTTACGAATCGGAAGCCACACTCCGCAAGGTCTATCCGGATTTTGAACGAACACTTTGTGAATTGCAAAAGTTGGGAGTCCACGTGGCCTACAATGTCGATGCCACGAGGATTCTAGAAACCCTACCTACTGCTATCAAATCACCTCGCTTTCATCGGATTTGTTGGAATTTTCCCTGTACGGCCATTGGTGGAGGACAGGACGGACAAAACAAGGCCATGGAGGATAACAAGGAATTGGTACGAAACTTTGTCGAATCGTCCAAGAACGTCTTGCGAACCGGAGGGGAATTGTACGTCTGCCACAAGACCAAACCACCATATAATCAGTGGGATTTAGAAACCGTGGCGCTGGAAAAACAGCAACGAACAACAACATCCAACAATAACAGCAATAATGGTGCTGCTATTACTCGTTTGTATTACAGCGGCCGCATCGTTCTAGATCGGTTCCTTCTGCCTCCGTATACACCACGCAAGGCACTCGACAAGAAATCCTTTCCCTGCCATGATGCTTGTTTCTACGTGTTTGCTCAGGAAGCAACTGCCAAAACGAAAAAGAAAAAAGCTATAGTCTTTGAATCCACAATTCCCAGAGACGACCAAGAAGAAATTTGCGGCAGTATCGATTCTCCCGCAACCACGCTCGTCAAGATAGAACCCAAACTCCTTTGTCGTTTGCGACAAAAGTTCATGAGTAGTGCTGCTGCTTCTTCCTCTGCCAAAAAGTCAAGGAAATCAAAAAAGCAAAAGACAAACCACAAGAGGAGGACCAATTTTGCTCCTCCACAACGATTTTGAAGAACCAACACTTGCGTGAACATCAGTCCAATGAGAACTTGAATTGGTTATAAAACATATTTTGGTTCGACGAGTGGTGAAAAATTGTTTCTCCAACGATATTAATTTTTGGATGACGGGATTTGATACACACACAAGTCACCGGTGCTGCAACAATTGATTCACATATGCAAATCTTCGAGCCAAAATGGTACTAAAAAGATCAGAAATGGAGCTCTATATTTGAAATATACTACATCCTTGATTTATTCGGTAGTAGCTGCCTCTTGGGCAATGCCAAACTCGATAATCTCGTGATACAGCGATTTGGGAATCGTAATGCCCTCCGTAGGTGTTCGAAGCCGGTTGGCATATCTGCGAGTCGAAGGCAAACGGGTGCCCTCTTCCTCCAAAATTTTCTGAAACAAAAGCTCGCAGTGTTGAAGATAAGCATCTCCACCAGTGGTTACCACCGGATCAATCAGTATCAGAAGCTCTCCGTGCTGGGTGGGTCCGTTGCCATCGCCACCGTCAGAAGTGTCGTCATCCTCGGCTTCAAAGGAAAGCTGAGAGCCCGTCAGTCCCGCAGCCAGAAGTTCTACCATCATTGCAATGGCAGAACCCTTGTGGCCACCAAAGGGTAGCTGTGCTCCTTCCTATGGACAATATAATACAAAATATCGAGTGTGTAAGACAATAATGAATACGTATTCGAAGGCCACGCATAAATTCTTAAAGACATGCATTCCAGTCTAGACTCAAATGAATGTTTTCCATTAGCAATAAAACTTACCAGAGCAGCGTCTGGAGATGTTGTGGGTTGCCCATCTTTATCGATGGCGACACCCTCGGGTATTGTGTGACCGTCCCGCTGGCACAGCTGTATTTCTCCCCGTGCCATGGCAGCAGATGCCTGATCCCAAACCAGGGGGCCCCCTATTGTTTCGTTGTCGTCTCCACTATTCTTGCTGGCATTTGAGGCTCTCGGGAATCCAAAGGCCATTGGATTGGTCCCGTAGAGCTTGCGCTTTCCACCCGGCTGGTGGGCCACATAACTCCTCGCATTGACAAAGGCCAGCGAAACAATACCCTGATTGGCCAGCGCTTCGACCTCCCACCACAGCGCTGCGTAGTGAAACGAATTACGAATGCACAGACAGGAAATCCCGTTGGTGCGGGCTTTCTGTATTGCGAGATCCCTGCCCGCCAGAATGGCGGGAGGTGCGTAGCTCCCGCCCGCGTCGACCTTCACCACTCCCGGAGCCACGTCATGAACAATTGGTTGAACAGTCCCGTTGACCTTTCCCGAGCGCAGAGCCCGACAGTAACCCGGAATCCGAAAGAGACCGTGGGAATGACATCCATCACGCTCTGCGGTGGTGACGACCTCCGTGATGACGGAAGTCGAAGAGGGATTCAAACCCGACGCCAACAGAGCGTTTTTACAGAGTGTCTCGACCTCCTCGAGCTCGAGATGTTGCTGCTGTTGTTCATTTCCTGATATTGTTGTCATTTTGCGAAAAAATCGTTCCGTTGAGGAAGAAACAATCCGATTGGAGCTGATTCGAGTTCGAAGGCAAAGAATTGACCGATGAGTAAACGCGTGAATTGTTGCCATTGAAAAAATGATAGCCTTGTCCTGTCAGCACTTTGTAATTCAATATTTTGTGAGAATGATGAAAGCTGTTTAGATTTGGTTATCCAACGTCTATTACAAATAACTAGATTGAAATAATCCAAGCAATATGCGACTCATCATGGTGAAGACATCTTCAAGTTATTCTCTCGATGACACAAATTCAAAACTAAAAATAATATCGAATCCAAGATTTGATTCATCCGAATAATCGAATCACGCTAACCACTAAAAATATCGAAAAGTCTCGCAGGCGTCAACGACTATGTGTAACGCGCGTCTCCGAGTTTTTTATCGTACAATCACATGAATCCTGGATCAAAACGGCGTGCTGTTTGGTTTTTACGCGCAATAGTAACGACAAACGGCTGAAGTTGTCAAATTAACCGTTACTTTCACATTTTCTGGCTCACAAAATAACAATCCGGGATTATTGGAAACTTCTTGAACCCTCTGAACTGAATTGTACCTGCCTCAAACGAACTTTATTCCTACCTGAACACACAACAAGAGAGCAGCCATGAATATTTCCAAACGAATTTTGATCCAAGCCCTTGCTGTTTTCGGAACAACCGCTGTTGCCGCTGAAAAAACCTATCGCGACGATGTCCATGTTTTGATGTACGAGACGGACGCCTCTCTGGAAGGCCAATCCAACACCCCTCTTCATTTCTTCCGGGAACGAAGTGAAATGGCTGGTTTGCGAACCACGGTATACGGAAACAACCTTGAGTACCGTGGATTTGGAGACAAATACCAGAATTTGAAGCCCCTGCTCGAGATTGTCAACCAGGACACCCTCATCATTTTGGCCGATGCTCGTGACGTCGCCCTGAATATTCCCGACGACATAGACATGGCCATTGCTGCCGTAGATCATTTTGTCGATAACTTCGAGAGACTTACTTTAGAGTCACCAAACGCTGTTGTCTTGTCGGCCGAAGCACAGTGCTGTGTCTCTGCCATGTCCCACGCCGCTCCCGGTGACTACTTTGACGCCGCCACTGGAAAACGAAACAAGCGAGCTTGCTCGTCTGGTAAGGAGGATTGCCGCTGGTCGGAAAACGAAAATATTCATTCCTGGGTAGACTTTATGCACACCCGCGCCCGCGACGTTACCGGTCTGCCGGTAGATGGTGTCGTAGATGTGTATTTGAACGCGGGTCTTATGGCCGGATATCCCAAGGATCTCATCAATCTCATCGAAGTTATGGATATTGGTCCCAGCGAAGACGATCAAGCCGTCCTCACGGGTTTGATGCATACGTACCCTGATATGTTGGTTCTCGATTACGGTCAAGAACTCTTTGGAAACAATCAGTGGACCCAGGGAGTCGAGAGTGGATGTGTCTTTGAAGGTCACGGTTCGTCGTCGCCTCTGACCCACCTGGATACCCAAACCCAGCCCTTGATGGTTCACACACCAGGAAAATTCTATGCCTGCCTCGACCTTCTTATCGAAGCCCTTGGAGGCCAGAGCCAACAGCGTTATCATCCCAGTGTCCGAAAACTCATGACCGGAAGACTGTCTCTAGCTCAACAGCTCGGAATCGGGGGAAGTGCATCAACTAGGGCTGTCGATGACATGGAGGCAGCCAGGGCTGGACACGAGAAAGAAGACGCAGAAGAAGCTGCCGCAGCAAAACAAGCCGAAATAGACGCACTTATTGCAGAGGCTGTAGCAGAAGCTCAAGAGACAGAGGCTCCCTTCGTAGAAGAGGAAGAGGTTGTTGAGGAAGAAGTCGAAGATGTTACGGTTTGGGCCGGAAATTATGGGCAATCTAACTATGGTTACAGTAACTATGGTACTCTAAATTATGGCTACGGCAACTATGGTGCTGTTGTTGGGAGAAATGCTCTAAATTATGGGGAATCAAACTACGGCTACGGCAACTATGGTTACGGACAATATGGTGTCGCCAACAGACGTCGTCGCCGCCGTTTTGCCTAAATAGGGAACCATGCCATTTGATCACTTCTGTCCAATGACAAAAGTATACGAGATGCGCTTTTGCGTCCAAAGCAGCGTCTACAAAGAACTAGATTCATAAATATTATGTTGCACTAATTCCACACAATTATAATTCATACATGAGTAGTTCTTAAAAAGCATTAGATGAAAAGAATTTTTCATCCTAACGATTGTGTTCAAATCAGTAGAGGGAGGATGAAATGCACACAAAGAATATAGGACAGCAAGGTTTGGAGCAGCAGGAGATGGGGCAGTGGTTGGGCATGAGCAGGAGTAGCAGGGTTGGGGCAAGCGCAGCATGGGGATCCCAAGCAATGTGAGCAAGAGCAGCAGGGGTGGCAAGAGCAGGAGGTGCAGGGGGAGCATGCACAGCAGCAGCAGTGGGGGTGACGGGTTTTGTGCAAGAGGAGTGTGGGCATTGCCACCCATGACACAAAGCACACGTATGGGGCTCAAACCTTGCCTCTGCCCATGCACCTGCCCCATGCCCAGTGGCACACGCCCCAGGGAGGTCACCCACCAAAAAGGGAGTGGGCAGGGGGAGCAGGAGTCGATCCCATGTCCTCACAAGAGGAGGAGGTATGTGAGGTATGTCTGAGCAACAACTACTCATAGGCAGTTTTTAAAGGGTCAAAAAAAGGTTTGCTCCTCTTCGATTTTGCGTGTCATCCTTGCACAGGGACCATGCACTTATGTCCCTGTATTGTAAAGCAGCCTAAAATCTTCTCTGCATTGTAAAGCAATCTTCTCTGCATTGTGAAGCAAATCTTCTCTGTATTGTCAAGCATGCTTACCTCCGGGTTCGCACTGGATGTTCATTTTCCTTGCGCCAAAACCCCGTTAAATTCTTTATTTTCGAACATTATTTACGACTACCGGTACAACATCTTGCTTTGCTTCTCCATTCTTGCTTTTGATCCCCTATCCCAATCCCAGCAGTCCCACCATGCTTCGACAAGCTCCTTGACCAATCAACGCATTTGGTTTGTTACGGTGTTGGTGGAACTTGATGTTTTTGTCGCAAGAGAGAACATGACTAACAGTTGATGTTGATCGTTTGAGACCCTCTCAATGAGCGGTCTCAAAAAAGACACACACACTATAACTCAGTCGAAAAGAACCTCTCCTAACACATCTGTAATAAAAATTTCGACCATAAACAATTGAAAATACTCTGCAAGAGATAACCCAAAATGTCGACCAAAGAAGTTCCGAAAGAAGTCATGGTGTCTAAGGAAAAGACAAAATCCAGGTCGGTCAAACGTGAGCAAGCCAAAGAGACATCAGACGAGGAAGCCGAAGAGAAACTAGTTAGCTTTCGTTGCAGTTGGAGATGGGTACTCTGTGGCTTGGTATTATGCGGAGTCATTGTTGGTATCACGGTGGGTCTTCTTGTGAAACCCGGTCCTCCATCCCCCGAAATCTTGCCAATCATCGAATCCAAAGACCAGGAATCCATACCCGCACTCGTCAAAGTAGCACCCATTCCAGAAACGGGTGATGGTGCACTCCTTGTGGAATACACCGAACCACTACCACTCTTCAAATCCGACGACCACACATACGACACGGAGACCTTTTATTACCTCAATGTACAGGACTTGGATTTCTCGCAAGACTTTGGCGTTTATAATCCCAACACTCTCGTCTTGTACCTCACACAGAAAGCGTCACCCACGATTGACGATATCCAAAAGTTTGAATCGGAACGACGACAACGACTTCTGCGGGGGAAGGAGCTAGCGACGCATATGTATGGAGATGAAACAATAATTTGCGTGGGCAGGCCCAACAAAATGGAGTTTCCAATCCGGTTGCCAGAGTCCTTTCTTCCCGGAGATTTCAATGGCGCTATAGTTGTAGAAAGAAGCCCCTATGACGATTCCTTTGGTGTAGGAAAACAAGTCGTATCCTCGTCATTTCTCGTGATCAATGCCGAAGAAAATGTTGGAAGCAGAAGCAGTGTGGTGGTCAACCCGACAATGACAATGCCGCCACCTGCGCCCGTCCTGGTTTCGGAATTGGTGGGAGACTTTGAGATTAGTGGATCGACAATTACTATTGACGCCGTCATGGGATTCGAAAAGGGTACGGTGGTCAACAAACCCCGAGTCACTTTTGATATTCCCAGTCTAGTGGACATTCCGGGTCTGTATCTCTATTTGAGCCCGCTGCCCTTTTCCAAAGCTGTCGAAATCGACGAATCACGAGATGTTCTAGTTCTTATTGACCAGGGAACGGACGGACAGTTCAATGTCCAGGGAAGGTTCGAACAGTTTTTAGATGAGGTAACACTAATCGATCTGGAACAGTACTTTCGAGGGAGCTGGGTAGTCTGGTATGAGCCCGCTACTGTGTGGATTGCGGGTGGTCCGATTGTAGTCAAAAAAGACGATGCAATGCTACCAACCGAAGATCCAACCATTGAAGATCCACAAAGTGATTTTGAAACTATTGCTACCACAGCGCCTACCACAGCGCCTACCACAGCTGATACACCCGAGGGTACTGGACCTCCGATTGAGATCACAGCTTCTCCGACTGCAGTTCCTACTGGCGCTCCCATTCGACCAACTAGGAGTCCTGTCTCTTCCGGTGGCGATGACGACTAATTTGCACAATGGCATATAACTTTTTAGCTACTATCTATAATTCTTAAAACGCAAATGCGTGTGATTGTAGTTGCTTATTTTTTGTGCCATGGATCGCATCAACACTCACAGCAAGGGATTAGTCACCAGGTGAATGTCCCTTGTGAAGCGGCCTATGTTCTACCATATAGTTATCCCTGGCTGTCACACATGGGTTGGCCAAAATCAGTGGCACCAGCACACCCATGGGTGCGGCACAAGCGCTGGTTGCAGGTGCCCCCTGGCAACAGCAGCAGCAGCAGCAGCAGCCCAGGCCACAGCTGAGGCCAACTCTATTTTAGTACCCCCAGTTATACAAGGTTTCTAACTCCACCACTGGGGGTTGGTGTGGTGGCTGTGGCCCTGGGGCGGCGCCACACAAGGAACCCAGCATTTGCCGCCCCCAGCACCAGCAGCGCCAGGGCTGGTGGCCCCAGCCCCAGTGGGCCTTGCTGGCCCCACCACACCTGCTGCTGCATTGCTGCAACCCCCGCCCCAACAGGGCCCCTGCCACCCCTGCCCCTGCTGCATGCCATGCCCCCCCTACCACAGCCAGCCAAGGCACAGAGAGCAGTGT
>Ga0115013_10002422_pt1 | contig 10400 bp, 9 predicted proteins | sample SouAtlMetagenome_2_FD_88686 | JGI IMG/M metagenome (GOLD analysis project Ga0115013, IMG submission 88686) | Marine eukaryotic phytoplankton communities from Atlantic Ocean - South Atlantic ANT15 Metagenome | ecosystem: Environmental > Aquatic > Marine > Oceanic | place: South Atlantic Ocean... | reverse complement strand
GGTAAATACCATTCAGTACTATAACTATCAACTGCAATTTCTCTTAAGGTTCCTTGATTTAAACTTCCTTCTTCGACACCAGTAGCATCATATAAACGAAGACACAATTTGTTAGCACCTAAAGATTGAGCTTTTTCTCGATCACTTTCTGAGATTTGCCAAAATACATATGCCCATTCTGGATCTCGGGGCAAAAATGAAATTTTTGTATTAATATTTTCGTTTACTGAATTAGAGGTGTTTTCAGAAATATTTGTAGAGGTATTTTTAGTAGAGGTTTTATTAGATTTTTCAATTACGTTTCTCTGATATTTAACAATTAAATCAACCAAAACAGCCTTAGTTTTTCTGCTGTACAAAGGAACCGATAACTTACTTGCTTCTTGACGTAATTGTCTGAGGGTTAAATTAAGTAATTGATCTTTATTTTTGATCCCATCAGCCACTTTAAAATCTCCTGTTTTGTTTGGGATCAGTATGTTCTTTTTTTTTACCGATTGCGGGGTATTAGAGGGAGTCGTCAGGATCTTCTGACTACTTTTATCTTTATAAAATTTACAACTTTCTTAAGACATGTTGGTATGATTGGAGTGAGCACAAATACTGAAAACTGTGATATTTGAATTAATTTTCTTTTTTTTTAAATTTTATTACCTTGGAATGTTAAGAACTCAACAAAATTATATTTTTTCTTCGGGATCAATTAATACTTATTCTCACTATTCTGAGTGACCAAAATTATTAAATCCTCAAGTTCCAAATCTTTAAGAATTTTGCCCTGTCTTTGAGAGAAAACATTTAGTTTTTCAGCAGCAGAAGACATTTGTTTATAAAAAAGCTCACTAAAGTTATTATCGTTAAATTTCTGAGATTGCTTTTCACACCATTCTCTAAGAATATCATCATTAAATAAAGATGTATCATCTTTTGAAATCTCTTTAAAAATTTCAAGGCAATGAGCAAGAAGTCTAATGTGATGCTTTTGAATTATGGGTAAATTCAATTGATCAATAGTCTTAACAATCTCGTCATTAAGTGGACTTGAAAAAGAATTAGGTTGATTAGACATTAAATTTTTTATTTTAATTAAAGTTAAAACTCAATATTAGGGGTATTTTTAGCTAGAGTATAAAAACTAATTGCACTAGGTTAATTTATAGAAATTATGACAAGTGAGAATTTAGTTAAAGATGTTGTATCTGTTCCATATAAATATGGTTTCATTACTGACATTGAAACTGATAAAATTTCTAAGGGACTTAATGAAGATACAATTCGATTAATTTCAGCAAAAAAAGAAGAACCTGAATATCTCCTCGATTTTAGAATAAATGCCTTTAAAAAATGGCAAACAATGAAGGAACCTAACTGGGCCGACTTAGGATATAAATCGATTAATTATCAAGATATAATTTATTATTCCGCCCCAAAACAAAAAGAAAAACTATCTAGCTTAGATGAAGTTGATCCCAAACTCTTAGAAACTTTTGATAAGCTAGGTATTCCCCTTACTGAACAAAAAAAACTGACTAACGTTGCTGTAGATGCAGTATTTGACAGTGTTTCTATCGCAACTACTTTCAGGAAAGAACTAGCTGAGCATGGAGTAATATTTTGCTCTATCAGTGAAGCAGTAAAAGATCACTCGGATTTATTAAAAAAATATTTAGGCTCTGTTGTACCGGTAAATGACAATTATTTTGCAGCATTAAATTCTGCTGTTTTTAGTGATGGTTCATTTGTTTATATTCCAAAAGGTGTCAAATGCCCTATGGACCTTTCATCATATTTTAGAATCAATAGTGGGGATTCTGGTCAATTCGAAAGAACTTTAATTATTGCAGAAGAATCTAGTTCTGTCAGTTATCTTGAGGGATGCACAGCCCCAATGTTCGATACTAATACCTTACATGCAGCTGTCGTTGAATTAGTAGCTTTAGATGATGCCTCGATAAAATATTCAACTGTACAGAATTGGTACGCTGGTGATGAGAAAGGTGTCGGTGGAATTTTTAATTTTGTCACCAAAAGGGGGAAGTGTTTAGGTAAGAGAAGTAAAATAAGTTGGTCACAAGTTGAGACAGGCTCAGCAATAACATGGAAGTATCCTAGCTGCCTTCTTTTAGGGGAAGAATCGGTAGGAGAATTTTATTCAGTCGCACTTACTAATAACCTTCAACAAGCTGACACAGGTACAAAAATGATTCATATTGGTCCAAAAACAAAATCGACGATAGTAAGTAAAGGAATTAGTGCGGGTAATTCAGTTAATAGCTATAGGGGTCTTGTAAAAATGGGTTCCAAAGCTATTGGATCAAGAAACTATAGTCAGTGTGATTCGATGTTGATAGGGGATCAAGCTGCAGCAAATACATTTCCTTATATTCAATCTCAACAACCAAATTCCGAAATTGAGCATGAAGCTAGTACATGTAGAATTTCTGAAGACCAACTTTTTTATCTACAAAGCAGGGGTATAGAATTCGAAGAAGCCGTATCAATGATGGTCAGCGGCTTTTGTCGAGATGTCTTTAATCAACTTCCAATGGAATTTGCAGCTGAGGCCGATAAGCTTCTTGCACTCAAATTAGAGGGTTCTGTAGGTTAATTATTCATTTTTTTAAGTGTGATGCAAAGCAAACTCAAAGAATTTGATCCAATATTAGAAGTAAATAATATTTTTGCATCTATAGAAGATCTTCCCATTCTAAAAGGAGTAAATATTTCAGTTAATCCTGGGGAAATTCACGCAATAATGGGTCGAAATGGCTGTGGGAAAAGTACTCTTTCTAAGATTATTGCTGGTCATCCATCATACAAAATAACTAAAGGTGAAATAAATTTTGACGGGAATGATATAAGCTCTCTTGAGCCGGAAGAAAGAGCTCAATCTGGCATTTTTTTAGGTTTTCAATATCCAATTGAAATCCCGGGAGTAAGTAATCTAGAATTTCTAAGAGTTGCGACAAATGCAAGAAGAAAATTTCTTAATAAAGAAGAGCTAGATACTTTTGATTTTGAAGACTTAGTTAAAGAAAAACTTGACTTAGTAAAAATGGATCCTGCCTTTTTATCAAGGAGCATTAATCAGGGTTTTTCTGGCGGAGAAAAAAAGAGGAATGAGATATTACAAATGGCATTATTAGAACCAAGAATTGCAATTTTGGATGAGACAGACTCAGGGTTAGATATTGATGCCCTGAGAATAGTTGCATCTGGGATTAAGAAGATATCCAACAAACAGACAGGGATTATATTAATTACTCACTATCAACGTTTACTTGATGAAATAAAACCTGATTTCGTTCATGTAATGTCAGATGGTCAAATTATAAAAACTGGAGCAAGTGACCTTGCATTAGAACTAGAGAAAAATGGTTATGAATGGACTGATAACTTTATAAAAGAGCAATAAATTCATGCAAATTGTTGAAGGGATCAAAAACAACACATTATTTAGGAATCCATCTGAGATTCAAAAGATTTGTCTTGATAAATTAAAACTAAATCCACTACCAAATGTCAAAAGTGAATACTGGAGACTTTCCAATAAATCCAAATTTTCCAGTTTTCTAAATCATAAATATAGCAAAGAATCTACATTTGACTTCCCTTATAAAAATACCTCTGAGAAAATAATCAGATTAGTTATAGGTGAGAATAGCTCAATCAACTTAAAAGAAGAAAACTTTTCAATACAACAATTAAAAGAAAATGAAATAGTTAACTACATTAAAAAAAATATATCTATGTTTGATCAAAATGAACAGTGGAGTGATCTACTAAATCTTGGGTTATGTAGTAAACAAAATATCCTAGGCTTAAATATTTCTGGAAACAAAATTCCGCCCATTGAGATATTTAGTTCTTCCTCACCCGAATCTTTTAATGCTAAAACACTTATTATATTCTTTGAAAAGAACTCTAAGGCCGAGTTACTGCAAATAAATCTCGGAAACGACAATTCATCACTTTCGCAATCAACTTATTTTTGTTTAGAAGAAAATACATCAGTTAATCATGGTGTAGTCTCCTTTGGAGAAAGTAAATCTAATCTATTAAATTCTTTGAATGTTATTCAAAAAGCAAAAAGTGAATACATCTTAGGATTGTTACATTACAAATTTAATTATGCAAGATTTGAAATTCGTATTAACCAATTGGAGGGGGATGCCAAAACAAATCTCAAAGGAATTCAAATTACAAAAAATAACGACCAGATCGCTACTTATACAAAAATGCAATTTAATGGCCCGAATGGTTATTTAGATCAAATAAATAAATCCTTAGCAGATGACAAATCACACGCTGTATTTGAAGGTGTAATAGTTGTTCCACAAATTGCTCAAAAAACAGATGCGTCACAATTAAGCAGGAATTTGCTTCTATCGAAACATGCAAAAATAGATACTAAACCACAGTTAGAGATAATTGCTGACGACGTTAAGTGTAAACATGGTGCAACTATTTCACAGTTAAATGAAGAAGAACTTTTCTACATGAGATCAAGAGGTCTCACATTAACAGAAGCCAGTCAACTACAATTAAGTTCTTACTTTCAAGAAATAATTTCATGTATTCCTGTTTCAAAAGAGAGATGGGATTTACTTGATAAACTTTTACAAGAAAATTAATGGAAGCGATTAAAAATTTCCCAAAAATAGATAAAAAAGATTTTCCTCTATTAGAACATTTAAAAAATACAAATAAAATTATTTATCTAGATCACGCTGCAACAACCCAAAAACCAATTCAAGTTCTTGAAAAGATTAACGATTACTATCGGAATTCCAATGCAAATGTTCATAGAGGCGCTCATCAATTAAGTGCAAAAGCAACAGAAGAATTTGAAAATTCAAGAGCCTTAATTGCTAAATATTTAAATGCTAATTCAACTAAAGAAATAATTTTCACAAGGAATGCAACTGAGGCTATAAATCTTGTAGCCAGATCATGGGGAGAATCTACTTTAAAAGAGAATGATGAAATTCTATTATCAATAATGGAACATCACAGTAACATTGTCCCTTGGCAAATGGTTGCGGAAAAAAACAAATGTAAATTGAAATTTGCTGGCATAGATCAATATGGAAGATTAGATATGAATGATTTCAAATCGAAATTAACATCAAGAACAAAACTAGTAAGTTTATTACACATCAGCAATACTTTGGGTTGCTGTAATCCAATTAAGGAATTAACGAAATTAGCTAAAAGAAATGGATCTTTAGTCATGCTAGATGCCTGCCAAAGTTTAGCTCATCAAAAGCTTGATGTTCAAGAACTTGATATAGATTTTTTAGCTGGTTCAGGACATAAATTATGTGGTCCAACTGGTATAGGTTTCTTATGGTCAAAAGAAGAAATTTTACAAAAAATTCCCCCTTTATTTGGTGGAGGTGAAATGATTCAAGATGTGTTTGAAGAGAAAAGTACTTGGGCAGAACTTCCTCATAAATTTGAAGCCGGAACTCCAGCTATTGCCGAGGCAATAGGATTAGCAGAAGCTATTAAATATATTAACAATATTGGGTTAGACAATATTAAAGAGTATGAAAAGCAAATTACAAAGTATTTGTTTGAACAGTTAAATCATATACAAGATCTTGAAATAATAGGTCCCCCTCCAGATATAGATCCTAACAGAGCTTCATTAGCAACATTCTATATAAAAGGAATACATTCAAATGATATTGCTGAGATTCTTGATTCCAAAGGTATTTGCATCAGAAGCGGGCATCACTGTTGTCAACCGTTGCATAGACATCTTGGTATTAATTCTACAGCAAGAATTAGTATGAACTTTACAACTACCAAAAATGATATCAATGCTTTTATCGAAAAACTGAAAGAAACTATTAGCTTTTTAAAATTAAATTCTTAAATATTTATAGTTTTCTTCAAAAATTCCTGAGTTCTAAGAAGAACATGTTTTTTATTCTCGATATTTTTAAAACCATGCCCTTCATCATTAAAAATTATCACTTCTGCAGTTTTATTATTTTTGATAAGCATATTTTTGAATTGTAATGTTTTTTTGTATGAAATAACTAAATCCTTTTTTCCATGAAATAACAAAATAGGCTTTTGCAATTGATTAATTTTATTTATTGGGGATCGAATTTGATACTCATTACTAAATTTTGAATATTCACCTACTAGAGAATTTAAATAGCCTTTCTCGAATCTATGAGTTTGATTATGCATATCTTCTAAATCGAGTACAGGATATTTACAAATCGCTACTTTAAAAAGATCACTTTCACATAAAGCATTAATTGCGGTTAAACCTCCAGCACTATTGCCTAAAATTGCAATTTTAGAACTATCAACTAAATTAAGCCTAATTAAATTAAGAACTAATTCTTTACAATCATAAGAATCAAGAATACCCCATTTAAAATTTAATCTCTCTCGATATTCTCTTCCAAAACCAGAGGAGCCACCATAATTAACTTCAGCAACAGTAAATCCTCTAGAAGTCCAATATTGGACTTCAGAATTTAAAGAGCCATCAAAACAAGCAGTAGGACCACTATGTGCCCTGACAATTAATGGTGACTTTATAAACCTTTCAAATAAAGGCTTATAAATAAATGAATGTGTGGATTGATTATTAAAACCTTTAAACCAAAAAGATTCTGGTCTTGCATATTCATTTATTGAGTAAAATATTGTTTCTTTTTGTAGTTTGGAAAAACTTGTTTTACAATCAATTTCTAATAATTCTTCTTTACAACTTTCAGATGAACCTATTAATACAAATTTTTCATTGAAAGAATGTAAATCTCTTAACAAGTCATAAGGTAAATCAACTGTACTAACTAATGAAAAATCCTTATATTGTTCTAAGATCCAGGAATCTTTATTTTTAGCTAAACAAAATAAATTATTTAAAGATCCAGAAAATAATGATAAGCCGGAAAACCATTGAGGAACTCCATATTCAAAAAATTCTTTTAAAATTCTTTTTTTAATAACAATATTATTCATATCCATTACATCAATAAATAATAAATTCCACCATCCTGAACTATCCTCAGCACAAACAATAATGTCTTCACTAATCCAATATGGTTGAAAAAAAGAAACATTTTTATTTAAGTTAATATTATGATCTTTAAACTTTTCGATCTTATCTAATTCTTGATTTGGACTAATGCTTGCGAAAAATAATTCATTTTTTTCCCAAGGCATAAATGAAGTATCCCACTCCAACCAAGATAAAATTTTTCCATTTTTACTCGAAGATAAATTGCCAGCAAAATCTTCAAATTCTTTTAATATATTAATTTTTTGTTTCCTTTTTCTTAAATCAAGGGAGTATAAATAATCTTTGTTATTTAATTCATATAAACCAAATAAAATATTTTCATTAGCTATCACAAAAGAAGAATCAAAATTACCCTTTGAGCTTTCCACTATTTGCATCGGTTTATTTTCACACACAAGATATTTATTATCATTTATATTTTGTAATTCATTAACTTTAAAAATTTGAAACCAAAGTGATTTAGAAAACTGATCGATCCATACTAAATATATTTTTTCATCAACTTCTATACATTTATAAGATTTACCTCCATAACCATGAAAATGGCTTTTAATATTGAATTCATCTCCAGTTAATTTTTGATTTATGGCATATTTCTCATTAAATGGTCTTGCAAAAATAGAATTTACATAAGCCTCTCCTTTTTTAACAATATCTATCCAAAAAATAATATTTTTACAAAATGATATTTGATTAAAAGCTGACTTTTGTGCAAAAACATCGGTAATAGGCAAAGTTTTGTGATTTATCATTTTCTTTATTGCATTCAAAGTTTCAAATAAGTGTTAATATTTTTATAGTCTAACTTTTTTTAATAAATACAAAACATCAATCGTGGCAAATAATTTTTCACAGTTAGCAAAAAAATCACGGAACGATCTTTCTTCTTCAAAAGTAAAGAAAGAAGCGATTGAAAATCCTCCATTAGAAATATATAAACTTGGTAATGAAGTCTTAAGAACCAATGCCAAAAGAATTGGGAAAGTTGATTTGGATACAAGAAATTTAGCAAAAGATATGCTTAAGAGTATGTACTCAGCTAAAGGGATAGGATTGGCGGCGCCACAAGTTGGTATAAGCAAAGAATTACTTGTAATTGATATAAATTTCGAAGACTCTGCCGCCGAACCACTAATCTTGATCAATCCAGAAATAACTTCTTTCGGTAATACTCTTAATTCTTATGAAGAAGGTTGTTTAAGTATACCCGGTGTTTATTTAAACGTAATCCGTCCATCAACTATCAAATTAAAATTTAGTGATGAAATGGGAAGACCACGGAAAATGAATGCTGATGGACTTTTAGCAAGATGCATCCAACATGAAGTCGACCATTTAAGAGGAGTGCTTTTTGTGGACAGAGTTACCTCAACAGAAGATTTAAAAACTGAATTGAAAAAAGAAGGATTTAAAATGAAAGATGTATTCTCTTTAAATCAATCTTAAAAAGTAAAATTATAAATGACGCAGACTACGATTTTCAGCAAAATAATCAATGGTGAAATCCCTTGTGAAAAAATTCATGAAGACGATCTTTGTATTGCATTTAATGATATTGCAGCACAAGCTCCCGTTCATTTTTTAGTTATTCCTAAAAAACCATTAGTTAGCTTATATCATTGTATGGAGAAGGATAAAGATTTATTAGGACATCTTCTTTTAACAGGAAACAATATTGCTAAATCTAAGAATTTAAAAGATTGGAGAACAGTTATTAATACCGGTGAAGAATCTGGTCAAACAGTATTTCATTTACATATACATTTTTTGGCAGGAAGAAAAATGAGTTGGCCTCCAGGCTAAGACTCCCAAAAGAGTTTGTTTTTAGCTATAAATAAGAAAAAGTCAAACATGAGTAATCCAGAATCTCTCAAAAATAAATCCAAAAATTTATTTACTCTGATTATTACAAATTGGGAAAATCTAGATGATCCTCAGAAATTAGCTTTGAATAAAATTTGGAAAGTATTAACTTATAAATGGCAACTACAGATTTTATTTAATTTACCTTTCCTAATTTGGTGGATAATGGACATTTCTTTTGTAAGAATTCATGAATTTGATTTAAAATTATTAACTTACCTAAATCTTCCAGATTGGGCGCTTTCTTTAATAGGTTTTGGCCAATCAGCTTCATAGAGGCATCATCTACTTTATGAAAAGGTATAGTAAAAAATATGAATAAAGTAATACAAAATAAATCTAGAATACTTGATCAATTACAGAAGCTAAGAAGATTAGCTCAACCATTTTTTCTACCTATTGACCAATGTAATGGATTTCAATTTATTTGGCTTTTAATATCTCTTTTATTTTGTGTTGGAGGTATTGTTCTTGTAGGCCTTACAGGCATAATAAGCTTTTTTGAAAGTATTCAACCTATCTTTCTTGATAAATACTTCGGAGGAGTAGTCAATACTGTTAATACAATATGGTCTGGTTGGTGGGGATTATTATTTTCGGGATTATTTCTTATTGGTTCAGGAAGCTTTTTCAGCTTAAGACGTCAACTTAAAAATCGTAGATGGGTCCATTGGTTATTCCTAGCAATAATAGTGTTAATGCTTTTAGCCGTAAATGGAATTAACGCTGGGATAGGATTTATAGCAAGAGATTTAACAAATGCCCTAGTAGAAAAACAACAAGATGGATTTTATAGAATCTTAGGAATTTATGCTTGTTGCTTTGCTATCGCTCTACCCATTCGAGTTTCTCAAATATTCTTTACTTACAAATTAGGCATAATTTGGAGAGATTGGCTTTCAAAAAGTTTAATCAAAGATTATATGACAAATAAAGCATACTATCAGCTTAATCCTAATGATGAAGAACAAACTGATGTAGATAATCCTGACCAGCGTATAACAGATGATACTAGAGCATTTACTGGTCAAAGTTTAACTTTCACCTTAGGTGTTTTTGATGCACTACTTACTTTTTCACTAAATATTCTAATCTTATGGAGCATCAGTACAACATTAACCTTTTCATTATTTGGATATGCGGCATTTGCTACAACCGTCTTATTAATTGCAGGGAAAAATCTTGTAAAAATTGATTTTGATCAACTTAGATATGAAGCAGATTTTAGATATGGATTAGTTCATATCAGAGATAACGCTGAATCAATAGCCTTTTATTCAGGCGAAAATCCTGAAAAGAATGAAACAGAAAGAAGATTAGGCGAAGTGGTAAGAAACTTTAATTTACTAATAATTTGGAGAGTAATAATTGACGTAATGAGACGATCTATTAATTATGCAGGTAACTTTTTTCCATATCTAATTATGGCAATTCCATATTTCAGAGGTGATATTGATTATGGCCGTTTCATTCAGGCAAGTTT
>Ga0115013_10002420_pt1 | contig 10404 bp, 13 predicted proteins | sample SouAtlMetagenome_2_FD_88686 | JGI IMG/M metagenome (GOLD analysis project Ga0115013, IMG submission 88686) | Marine eukaryotic phytoplankton communities from Atlantic Ocean - South Atlantic ANT15 Metagenome | ecosystem: Environmental > Aquatic > Marine > Oceanic | place: South Atlantic Ocean... | reverse complement strand
GTACCGGAAAAACAACAGTTGGTCTGAAAATGGCTGATATTTTATACAAATTAGGTTATATACGTAAAGGTCATTTATTAACTGTTACACGTGATGATTTAGTGGGTCAATATATCGGCCATACTGCACCAAAAACAAAAGAAGTTTTGAAAAAAGCTATGGGTGGTGTTTTATTTATTGATGAAGCCTATTATTTATATAAGCCTAACAATGAACGTGATTATGGATCAGAAGCTATTGAAATTTTACTTCAAGTAATGGAAAACCAGCGTGATGATCTTGTTGTAATTTTGGCGGGTTACAAAGACCGCATGGATGTTTTTTACGAATCTAATCCAGGACTTGCTTCCCGAATAGCTAACCATGTACACTTCCCAGATTATACCGCTGATGAGTTACTCATTATTGGTAAGATGATGCTGGAAGAACAACAATATAAATTAACTGAGGAAGCTGAAGGTGTCTTCTTAGAGTATATTAAATTACGTCAGGTGGAACCTATGTTTGCAAACGCTCGAAGTGTTAAAAACGCTTTAGACCGTGCACGCATGCGTCAAGCTAACCGTATTTTTGAGACTAACCCGACTGAATGTATCACAAAAGCTGACCTAGTTACATTGCAACCTCAAGATATTTTACAAAGTCGCCTTTTTAAAGGTGCTCCAGGTGCAGCCTAGTGGATTAAGTTAATTTACAGTCAGGTTAGGTCTTATTTCTGTGGTATAAATTAACGCTTTTCAGAAACCTCATAAATTGATATAATAAATTTATATAAATAAATAAATAAAGTTTAATTATTATGGCGAAACAGTGCATGATTCAACGAGAATTAAAACGCCAAAAACTTGTTACAAAGTATTCAGGTAAAAGAGCTAAACTGTTACTAGACTTGAAAAATTCAAATAGTTTAACAGACATCTTTTCTGTTCAAAATAAATTGCAACGTTTGCCTAACAATAGTGCACCTATTCGTTTAAAAAATCGTTGCTGGAAAACAGGACGAAGTCGTGGTTTTTACCGAGATTTTGGTTTGTCTCGTCACGTCTTGCGTAAAATGGCGCATGAGTGTTTATTACCCGGTTTAGTTAAATCAAGTTGGTAAAGTAAATTATCTAATAAAATTTTAAATTAAAAATTAATGACAACGCTAATTGACTATTTTTTACTTTTAAGTTTCGTGTTTGCCCTTGCAGCTGGTTTATTTTTAGGCTTTAAAGCAATTAAGTTAATCTAGGCTGGAATAAATTGAAAGTAGAAATTCAACGGAGTTAAAAACTTTTTTGCGAATAGAAATGGAATTTTAAAATAAATGAGTCTAAATGAAAATCTTGTAATAAAAGAAGTAATTATTGGTTCTAGAAGAATTAGTAATTACTTTTGGGTAACTGTCCTATGTTTCGGGGGTATAGGTTTCTCTCTTTCAGGTTTATCTAGTTATTTTAAGGTAAACTTATTACCGTTTTTAGATATTTCCGATTTAATCTTCATACCCCAAGGTATCTTAATGTTATTTTATGGAACATTAAGTTCAATTACAGGTGTTTTCCTCCTGTTAACTATTATTTGGGATGTAGGTGGTGGGTATAATGAATATAATAAAGAGGAAAGTTTAATTCGAATTGTCCGAAAAGGTTTTCCGGGCAAAAATAGGGAAGTTTTTCTAGTATACGCCTTTGAAGATATTAATAATATTGAATTAGAGATAACTGAAGGTTTAAACTCATCACGTAATATCTTTATTTGCATGAAAGATAGCCGTAAAATTCCAATTACTCCCGTTCAAGAACCGCCACCTTTAGCCGTTATTGAAAAACAGGCGGCAGATTTAGCAAGTTTCATAGGCATAAATTTAACTTTCAAACGATAAAATTTTGAATTTTATCGTTTGGAATAGTACACTACTTTAAAATAAGCGGGCATAGTTTAGTGGTAAAACCTTAGCCTTCCAAGCTAATGATGGGGGTTCGATTCCCCCTGCCCGCTTTAATTAATTCCTAATATTAGGAGTTTTTAGGGATCTCTTTAAATTTAAATCTTGATAGGTATTTCAAACTCAATTAGTTAACATAAAATCCCCAATTTTAATCTTATGGTTACATTCCATTTTGCTTTAGTTTCCTGAATGTATTTAATAGGGCTAGGAGGGAATCGAACCCCCGACACCGTGGTTCGTAGCCACGCGCTCTAGTCCACTGAGCTACAAGCCCTAGATTAAATTATATTAACTTAATCAGCAGTAATTATCACACATAAATCTTGAAGTGTCAATTTTAAAAATTCTATAAAAATTTTAATATTCTTCGTTAGCCAACCATTCATAACCTTTCTTCTCTAATAGATCGGCTAACGTATAGTCCCCAGTTTTAACAATTTTACCATTTTTAATTATATGTATAAAATCGGGTTGAATATATTCAAGTAATCTTTTGTAATGTGTTATTAATACAATTGCTTTTGTAGGATTCTTAAAATTATTAATTCCTTCAGATAATATTCTTAAAGTGTCAATATCTAGACCTGAATCGGTTTCATCAAGGACTGAGAGCGTAGAATCTAAAACTGTCATTTGTAATATCTCATTTCGTTTCTTTTCTCCACCAGAGAATCCTTCATTAACATTACGGTTTAGGAAGCTTGTATCCATTTTGACTACGTCTAATTTATCCTGTAATACTTGAAAAAATTCTATAGGGTTAAGTTCTTCTAAACCATTTGCTTTTTGTTTTAAATTGTAGGCTACTCGTAAAAACTCTTCATTACTTACACCTGGTATTTCAATTGGGTATTGAAATGCTAAAAAGATTCCCATATGAGACCGTTGGTCCGAAGGTATCTCATTAATTATTTCACCTTTATATATAATTTTTCCACCGGTAATTTCATAATTTGGATGCCCTGTTAACACTTTAGCCAGCGTACTCTTACCGGAACCATTAGGTCCCATAATGGCGTGTACTTCACCCTTTTTAATGTCTAAATTTATTCCCCTTAGTATTTCGACGTTGTTAACTTTTGCTGTTAAGTTTTCGAGAGATAAAAGTGTGTTTTTATTCATGTTATTGTTTATCCGACCGTTCCTTCTAATTTTAAACTTAATAAACGATCTGCTTCTAATGCAAATTCCATTGGTAATTCTGAAAATACAGCTCGACAAAATCCGCTAATTATTAATTGCAGAGCTTCTTCTAGAGGAATCCCTCGTTGTAGAAAATAAAATATTTGTTCTTCTCCAATTTTAGACGTTGAAGCTTCATGTTCAATTTTTGAGGTAGAATTTAACACTTGTATATAAGGAAAAGTATTTGCCGTAGACTTATTTCCAAGTAATAGTGAATCACATTGTGAGTAATTTCTCGATCCTTGGGCTTTATTTGCTATTTTAACAAGTCCTCGGTAACTATTCTTAGAATTTCCGGCCGAAATTCCTTTTGAAATAATACGACTCCGAGTCTTTTGCCCGATATGAATCATTTTTGTACCAGTATCTGCTTGTTGGTAATTATTAGTTAAAGCCACAGAATAAAATTCTCCACTAGATTCTGTTCCTGTTAAAATACAACTTGGGTATTTCCAAGTAATAGCTGAACCAGTTTCCACCTGGGTCCAGGAAATCTTAGATTTTTTACCAGCACATAAACCCCTTTTAGTAACAAAGTTAAAGATTCCTCCTTTTCCGGATTCATCTCCTGAATACCAGTTTTGTACCGTAGAATATTTTATTTCTGCGGAGTCCAAAGCTATTAATTCTACAATTGCTGCATGTAATTGGTTTTTACTGTATTGTGGTGCGGTACAGCCTTCTAAATAATTTATAGAACTATTTTCCTCAGCGATTATCAAAGTACGTTCAAACTGACCACTTTCTTGATCATTTATACGAAAATACGTTGATAATTCTAGAGGGCATTTTGTATTTTTTGGAATATAACAAAATGATCCATCGGAGAAAACTGCAGAATTTAATGCAGTAAAAAAGTTATCACCAATAGGTACAACACTACCTAGGTACAATTGAACTAAATCGGGATAGTTTTTTATTGCTTCGGATATTGAACAAAAAATAACACCTGATTTCGCAAGTTCCGTTTTAAATGTTGTTCCTAAAGATACACTATCAAACACCGCGTCTACGGCAACATTAGATAATTTTTTTTGTTCAGTTAAAGATATTCCTAATTTTTGAAATGCGCGTAAAAGTTCTGGGTCAACTTCGTCAAGACTATTTAATTTAGCTTTTTTCTTTGGGGCAGAATAATACCTTATTGATTGATAATCAATTGGTTCGTAGTTTAACTGTGACCATTCAGGTTCATTCATTTTTTTCCACTTTTTGAAAGCCCGTAATCGAAACTCTAGCATAAATAGGGGCTCTTCTTTCTTTTTTGAGATTAGATGTATAATTTCCTCGGAAAGTCCTTTTTTTATACAATCAACTTCTATATTTGTAGAGAACCCGTATTTGTAATCATTGTTTATTAGACGTTTTAATTTTAAATTTGAGGTTTCCATTATTTGCCTTCTTATATAGTTAGATATTATACCTTAAAATCGAAACGTTTTTAAAAGTTTAACATAAATATTGACTAGAGTAATTAGTTATGGTAACATATGTTATGTTATAATTCTTTATGTTTTTCCTCAGTAGCTCAGTGGTAGAGCAATCGGCTGTTAACCGATTGGCCGTTGGTTCAAATCCGACCTGGGGAGGGTAGGTAATTTTTATTTATGGATATTTTAAAAATCGGAAATAAAACTTTTAGTTCACGTTTAATTTTAGGGACGGGTAAATATAAATCAGTTGGAATTGCTAAAGAAAGTATTGAAGCCAGTAAAACGGAAATGGTTACTGTAGCAGTGCGACGACTTCAAAATACTGTTGACACAAGTCAAGAAAAAAGTTTACTTGATTCACTTGACTGGACCCAGACATGGTTATTACCAAATACAGCTGGTTCAAAAACAGCTGAAGACGCTATCCGTTTAGCTTTTCTTGGTCGTGAATGCGCAAAAAGAATTAATCAAGAATCTAATAATTTTGTAAAATTAGAAGTTATTCCTGACCCAAAGTATTTATTACCTGATCCTATCGGAACATTAAAAGCAGCCGAGTTTCTTGTGAAAAAGGGTTTCACAGTTTTACCTTACACCACCGCGGACCCTGTACTTGCCCAACATTTAGAAGATGTAGGTTGTGCAACAGTAATGCCTTTAGGTTCCCCTATTGGCTCAGGTCAAGGTGTAAAAAATTTATATAATATTGATATTATGGTCCAGAACTTAAATGTTCCGGTTATTGTTGATGCCGGTATACGAGTACCTAGTCACGCGGCCCAAGCGATGGAACTTGGTTCAGCCGCTGTTTTACTTAATACTGCAGTAGCCACTTCAATTAATCCCATTTCTATGGCTCAAGGAATGGACCACGCTGTCAAGGCTGGTCGTTTATCTTATTTAGCAGGATCAATGAATCCTAAGCAGTATGCGAATGCTAGTTCACCCTCTAAGGGTTTATTCTTATAGAAAATTTTTATTGTCTTTTGCAATTTAGGTGTTAAATGGGCGGTACTGGATTTGAACCAGTGGCCATCTGCTTGTAAGGCAGATGCTCTACCGCTGAGCTAACCGCCCAATTAATAAATTTATTATAACTGTTTTTTACTCTTCTTGTAAAGACTAATTAATGTTACTCAAATATTTTTCAACATTTTGCTAAAATTTAAAGTAAAATTAAATTTTAGCAAATAATAAAGAATACTTTTAGAGATTACCTTGTTTTAAGGCTAATAATACGATAACAACTGGACCTGATAAAAGTATTAAAGCGGCCGAGGCTAATTGACCTATAATTTGAAAATTCATATGTCTGTAATAAATTCCTCTTTTCATTCTATACATTTCATATTATATGAAATTTAATTAAAAGTAAATTTTAATTTCTAATTAAAACCTGATTTTTATCGGTTTTTTAATAATTTAGCTATAAACTTATCTTTCTAAAAAATATGATTAATATTATCTTTACTCCAAGCATGCTATTAGCTTTTATCATTTGGATTCTATGTTATATTCTAATTCTTGTTCAAAAGCATGATTCAGCATTATCTGGTCCTTCAGATAGTTTCTGTATTATTAGTTCAATGATATATAGTTTTGGTATTTTACTACATGGCTGGCGTTTTGATCCCATTTTATTACTTAGTCAATTTATTCTTGTAACACTTTTATTTTTATTAATTTATGAAGTTTTATCTTTACGTAACAGTTTACGTTAAATTTCATAATAGTTAACATATTTGCTATAATACGCTTAAGAGGGTTGCTAACTCAATGGTAGAGTACTCGGCTTTTAACCGATAAGTTCTGGGTTCGAGTCCCAGGCAGCCTATTTCAGGGTTTATTTTTTATTTTAAGTTCTTAGTTAACTTAAGACTAAAAATTTTAAATATACTAATTATCCATAATGGTTTATAATTAGGATCAAAGGTATGTTAATTTACTGTTAATACAAAACACTTATGATATCGATTTTAGTTTCTAGATTACCAGACGCATATGTTATTTTCAGTCCAGTAGTTGATGTTTTACCATCAATTCCTTTTTTCTTCTTATTGTTAGCATTTGTCTGGCAAGCTTCAGTTGGTTTCCGTTAATAATTTCTTGTGATTTATTATTTATTATTAAATGAGGTTAAGCATCTTATACGTAAATAATAATATTTACGGTAATTTTTATTTATTTTAAAGAAATAAAAGAAGTTAAAGGGTATTTATAATTTAGTTTTATATTATTAAGTTTTTAAAACACCCTTTATCTTTTAGTCAAAAAACTTCTGTCACCCCATCTCCCTATAATACGTGTTACTATTAATTTAATAATTAAGTTATTAAACTTTTTGTATTTTTATTAGATAAATAAAGTGGTTTTAAAGAGATAAAATTTATAAAATTTTTTGACTTTGTAATAACCGCTATACTTTTGTCTAGAATTAAATATATAAACATAATTATAGCGGCTTTTATTATCTACTTAATTTCTATATTCTCTGTACTGATCTATATACGGATATATAGGATGTATTAGATATTAGTTTATTCTTCTTTATCCTTACGTGACTAGGGGTAAACTGGTAAGGTTTTGTATTGGGTTATAGTTATGTTTGTATTATTTTACTTTACGTAAACTTTTGTTTTAAGCGTGTTGCTTTACCTGATAAATTTCTAAGGTAATATAATTTTGCACGTCTCACTTTAGAAGATCTTTTAATTTCTATACTTTTAATCTTTGGTGAATGTATTGGAAAACATCTTTCAATACCAATACCTTGCATTACACGTCTTACTGTTATTGTGTGGTTTAGGCCAGCATTTTTTTGACTTATTACCACACCTTCATAAGTTTGTATTCTTGTTTTTTGACCTTCTCTAATTTCTACACCTAGTTTTATAGTGTCTCCTACTCGAATGTTAGGTAAATTCTCTTTCAGATAGGTTTTTTCTACTGTATTTAGAATACTTTGGTTACCTTTATTCATTAGATTTTTCCTATAATTTTATCATATTTGATTTAAGTAAGTCAAGTTTATCAAAACTAGCTATATTTACTTTTAAATATTGCTATTATGCTATACTTACGTGTGGTAATTAACAAATATTTAAAATAAATTAGCAAGACTTGTTTTATTTCGGTGAATTACATATATTATAAATAATAAATAGTAGTCACTATTATTGAGACAATTAACCCTCTTTAATTTTCATTTTTGATTTTTACTTTAATTAAAATTTGTATGTTAAAGTTTGGAGTGTAAAATAAAAAACTAAATAATTTAAAAAATTTATTATGTCAGGTGGATCGACGGGAGAACGCCCATTTTCAGATATTATTACGAGCATTCGTTATTGGATTATCCATAGTATTACAATCCCATCATTATTTGTCTCTGGTTTTCTTTTCATTGCTACTGGTTTAGCTTATGATGTTTTTGGAACTCCACGTCCAAACGAGTACTTTACACAGGATCGTCAACAAGTTCCTTTAGTAAATGATCGTTTTAGTGTGAAAGAAGAGTTAGAAGAGCTTACAAAGGGTTTATAAAAGAAATAACAAATTATATTTATGGAAAATAACACAAATCAACCGATAGCTTATCCAATATTCACATTCCGTTGGTTAACTATTCATGCTTTAGCAGTTCCGACTGTTTTCTTTTTAGGAGCTATTACATCAATGCAGTTTATTCAACGTTAGGAGAAGTATTCATGTCAGGACCAAATCCAAATCGATTACCTGTTGAATTAAGTCGTACGTCCTTATATTGGGGGCTTTTGCTTATTTTTGTTTTAGCTGTTTTATTTTCAAGTTACTTCTTTAATTAATTATATTTAGGAGAGTTTTTATGGCTGGTACTGGTCGTGTACCTCTTTGGCTTGTTGGCCTTGTTGGGGGTTTAGCTGTTATAGCTATGCTTAGTTTATTTTTCTTTGGTGCATATTCTGGTCTAGGTTCGTCTCTGTAAGTTATTAGAACTTAAAATGTATTATAGGAAATCAAAAAATAATCTTTTTTTTAAACTTAATAAAATATGATTTTATTTTGGAAAAATGTGTTTCAACTTCAACGTTTTTTCATTACAAGTTTGCTTGGTTTAGTTTTAATAATTTTAAATCCAATCATAAATCAAGCTAAGAAAAGTAACATAAATGCCTTTTTTACAATTTTAATTTTCTTTTTCGCACTTTTTTTAGTTTTTAATATTGTAAATTCTATGCTTAATATATAGTTGATAACTTTCTTTTCTAGAAATTAAGCAATTACACCCTCTGATTTAGGCCGAGTTGGATTTGAACCAACGTAGGCATTGCCAACGGATTTACAATCCGCCCCCTTTAACCCCTCGGGCACCGACCCTAAATTTAGTTTAAGCGGGTAACGCGATTCGAACGCGCGGCATCGACCTTGGCAAGGTCACGCTCTACCACTGAGCTATACCCGCTAACTATTCTTTATAATAACAAATAATATAACAAAATAAAAGTTTTATCTCAAGATTAAATTATTTTATTATTTATAACTGGGGTAGTAGGACTTGAACCTACGAATGGCGGAGTCAAAGTCCGATGCCTTACCACTTGGCTATACCCCAAATATATAGCTATGGAGTATTATAATGAGTTGTTAAAATATTATAAACTACAGACTAGTTTTATTCTTCTTATTTAACGAAATAAATTTTAAGAACAAAACCTGTAAATTCAATTGTGCCCTGTTTGTTTGCGCACTTATTAAAATTTTATTTTTTAAAGCTAATATCCATACCTGGTTATATGAAATATAACTGATTAATGTACTGATCATTAATATACCAAAGCCTAAATAAATAATAGGTAACCCCGGATCTGCTTTAATTTGAATTCCTGTTTCCGCTAGTGTTTCAATAACTTGTAGGGATTGACCTAGTGAAATTAATTCATTAAGTTTTCCCTCATTGATAAATTCACCATTTGTATTATATAGTAAAAAATTACCCTCTAAATTTTTCATTACTAAGAATATCCCTGTATTATTTATGTAGGGTATCCATGAACTCCATAAATTTTTGGCCTTTGTAAAAGGTACTAAAGGGAGTTGATATACGCTATTCTCGATCTTACACCTTATCCCAACTAGATCCCAATCGGTTTGGTAAATTGTTAAATTTTGAAAACGTAATGGAATATTAACAGAGATTGTTTTTCTTTTTAATTCATTACCTTGCGAGCTTAATACAGATAAGTCTGAAAAAAACTGTTTTACTTGATTATCTTTTGTATACTCGATCCAAAAATCATTTATACGAAGAGGTAATTCAGGTATTGTGCTAAATTGACTTATATTATTTGTATTTTGAATATGGAAAATTTCACCTTTTGTTATTAATTCTTGACCATTGAATCCCCCTAAAGCCGCAACCATACTACCACCTAATATTAAAAGTAAGCTTACATGTACGATTATTGGTGCAAACCTACCTAATATACCCTTATAACAGTATATTTTGGTGTTTTGTTGGAAAATTGTATGCTCAGTACTTTGCAAAAATCTCAGTAATTCAAAAGATGTTTTTTGGTTAAGACTAGCGTTAAGCTCTTGCCGTTTAAATTGTTGGGGTTGTGATTGGAAATAGTAGATTCGGGCAATTTTCAAGGTAGGGAATTGTTGAAAAAATGTGCAACTGGTTAAACAAACGCCAAGTAAAATTAACGAACCACTGTACCACCAAGTCCGGTAAACATGATCTAAGCCCAGTGTTAAGATTATGCTTAGACTATCGGGGTAGTTTACTTTGTAAAATTCTATTGATTGACCTTGTTCAATAATTGTTCCTATAATGCTAAAAAAAGCAATAATAAAAAGTAAACTAATAGC
>Ga0115013_10002416_pt1 | contig 10410 bp, 8 predicted proteins | sample SouAtlMetagenome_2_FD_88686 | JGI IMG/M metagenome (GOLD analysis project Ga0115013, IMG submission 88686) | Marine eukaryotic phytoplankton communities from Atlantic Ocean - South Atlantic ANT15 Metagenome | ecosystem: Environmental > Aquatic > Marine > Oceanic | place: South Atlantic Ocean... | reverse complement strand
TAGATATAATCAGTGTAGGGGGATTCTACACCTGCATTCAACTACCCAAGCATAAAATTATCTTTGATTTGGGTATATGTCCCAAAAATGCTTTCAAATCCAAATTTGTTTTTTTTACACATCCACATCCAGATCATATGAGCGGCTTCATACAGCATCTCTCGACACGAGAGATGATCGGTGCTGGAAAGAGTACATATGTAATGGAAGACATCCATACCGATTATTTTAAAGACATTTTACATGGCTGGAGAGGGATCAGTCGCTGTTCATTGCAATGCGATATACTTGGCGTACAGCAAAAACAAGAGATCACCATATCAAGAGACCATGTTGTTGTTCCTTTTCGTTCTGTTCATCGTGTTCCATGTATGGGATACACATTGTTTCATACAAAGAAGAAACTTATTCCTGCACTCCAAGGAAAACCTTCACACAAAATTATAGAAGCGAAGAAATTGGGTCAAGATATCCACGTCCATCAAAAGATACCGTTAATCAGCATCACAGGAGATACCACACATCATGTTTTTGAGAGAAATCCTGAGATATTAGATAGCCAAATTCTCGTAACAGAAGTCACTTTCTTTGGTGATGATGTTTCACCTGAACGGGCACAAAAGCAAGGACACATGCATATTGATGACTTGCTCTGCTATGAAGAAGCCTTCACAGATACAAAATTGGTCATCATGCATGTCTCTTCAAGATACAAAATGACCGACGTCGAAACAATCATACGGCAAAAATTCTCCAAAGCGGTGCAAAAAAACATCACCATCATCCCCAACACAATGGTTATCTAGCTTCATTCCCATAATTTGGATTGATGATTGCTTTTTACTGCCAATCGGGAACACTGCAGCCTGCACTGATCTGAATATTGGTGTAATCCGTCGTCGATATTGTTGAAGGAAGCATAAACCGCCATGTATCGATCTGCTCTTGGGTTCCATACAAAACCTTCCATCCTGGTGTTGTATTTGAAAATTTATACCATAGCACTTCAGATATCTCATCTGCGGCTGCATAATAAGCAAAAACCACACGCTCTGTGCCACGACAAAAGGCGCCTACTGGGGTCGAGTTTTTTGAAACCCATTCTTCTGTATTCTCCTGTGGATAATAAATCCCATCGCTATATACAATCGGTGCCTTGACTGCAACATCGACAAAATCTCCCCACTGCTGGAAAAACAAAAACTCATCCGATTCGGTTAAAATATCATCACCCGAAAAATAATATTCATTTGATGGAATTCCCCATACCTGTAGCTCTAAACTACCTGTTAAGGTACTTACACCATAACCATTATAATAGAGGTTTTTATAGGATGCTCCAATACTCGAAGCAGTCGTGCCAAAGATCATCCAAGAGGCTGGTCGAAGTCCTATCTGATTTTTATAGCACTGCGTAGATGTCATATCACATACACTATTGCTCCAGTCATTTTCGATCGACAATGACATTTCATATTCTGGTATGAGATCAGAGAGTGTGATGGAAAGAGGCATGATATCGACATCATCAACATGCATTTCCGGCTGTAGATTCTCTGCAACATCGATTGTCCCTCCAGAAACCTCTGCCAAATTCCAACCATTTTGAAAACCCATTCCCAAGAGCGAAGGGGATAGGGTTCCGGTTGTGTAGCTGAGATAAGAATCAGACATCCAGACATAAATATCTCCATCCTCTAATTGTGGATCCGTGGTTGTATAATCCATCCCAGACATCGGAGGTTGTGGAACCAAGGAACAAGAAATCAACTCTGATGTTGGATCTTGACAGGAAATCTTTTCATTGGTAATCAGTGTAATCGCATAAAAAGACCACATTCCACCGGTTCCAATGTCATCCTCGTCTTCGCCGAACAGAACAATATCTTGCAGATTGATGGGAATATCTGTCGGCAGATCGATCGAGAATATACAACCTTTGCTGGGATTGAGATCATCCTTTTCCAAATCCAAAAAAGAGTTGGCATCGATCCGAAGATATTCCAAATCAACATTTGCAAGCAAATCATTGCGAACATCATCATCATCATCTGCTTCCAATTCCAATCCCCCAGGTGTAATTTGGGTCAATGAAATGGCAAAGTTGGATAATTCTTCACAAGATATATTGGTTGTCTTGAAGTGGATTTTTTGCGCAACAACCTCTGTTTCAGCTGTGTCTTCAACAGAGGTATCACCCGTATCAGAACTACCTGTATCTGATATTCCTGTATCTTGTTTGGTCGTTTGGTATGTGGGAGAAGGGGTGGGAGGTTCTTCACATCCCATCCATAAGACCAGTGCTATCATCATTCCAATCCCTCCAAAATATGAAATTCTACCCGACGATTTTGTTCTTTATCCTCTGGGGTTTTTTCAGGGCTAACAATTAATTCGGTTTCTCCAAACCCTTTCGCTTCCAATCTATCTGCTTCTATGGCTTCTTTTTCAATAAGATGGAGGCGAACAGAATTCGCTCGTTTCTGGGAAAGGCGAAGATTGTATCTATCAGATCCGACAGAATCGGTATGTCCAGCGATTTGGACTCGTATTTTTGGATAGGCTCGCAATACCTCTGCCACTGAATTCAAGAGGTTAAAGCTCTTCTCCAAAATTACTGCACGATTGTTCTCAAAATAAATCTTGTCTTCAATTACAATCTGGTTACCTACGATTCGAACCTTACTCGGTGGCTCATCCGGACAACCATCAAAATCGAGATAATTATTTTTGTTCTCTGGTTCTTCTGGACATTTGTCTTCTGAATCCAAGAAACCATCACTATCTGTATCTCCAACCTCTTCTGGACAACCATCTTCGTCTTGGTAATTATCAAAGTCCTCGGGAAGATTTATACAGTGCGGTTTTTCTTTGGTATCTGGAATCCCATCACCATCGTTGTCTAGATCGGGACAGCCATCTTCATCTTCAAAATCATCTCGATCTTCTGCCTTATCCAAACATTGATCGATATCATCATAGACCAGATCTTGATCGGCATCGAATTCTGGACAACCATCTTCATCCAAATACCCATTCTTGGTCTCTTTATCCTGAATACAAGCATCGACATCATCATAGATTCCATCTTCATCTGTATCCTTGGGACGACAAGCATTGGCCGCCTCAATAGAAGAATCGAGATTTTTGATGGCTATATCGAGATGCTCTTCCGAACGATGAATGTCTCCTTGTTCAAACTCCAATTCGGCAAATTCGATTTGTGAGACCGCAAGAGCAAATTCATATGGTGCGCATTTTTGTGCATACTTATCGACATTTGCTTGTTCCATTTTCACAATTAATTTATCGTGTTTTGTATGAACAGGGCCAAACTTGACACATCCTGTCAACAATAAAAACCATGTGCTACGTACCAACATCATTCTCCTTTGGGCTTCTGTCCGATTTCTTGCACTTTCTGTGCCCAATCAGAAGCTTTATTCGCCAACATCTCTGCATCTTCATACTGGGATGTTGCATATTCTTCTCTTGCTTTTTTTATGTACTGATCTGCCATATTCCACTCATAAGGAGCGATTTCTTTGTATTCTTGCACCAAATTGATCGCCTGCTCTGCTTCAATAAGTACAACAGAAGATTTAATTGAACACCCAATTAATAGAAAAAACATATTGCATATACCTCTATACTTTTACCCTAATATAAACTACTCTATCGATTCTCGTGTATCCTTCCACTCATAAAGATCAAAAATTGCCATAAAGTATCTATCTGGCATATCTTGTATGGGTTTTTGAACCTCCTGACTCGCCCACGGAATCCATGCAGGTCCGACGGGAAAATGTCGTCTTTTTCCAGGCCAATCGAAAGCCTTTTGCTCTACAATTTCTTTTGGAGTTACACCCAATAATTCCTCTAATTTTCGTACCAGATCTCGATAGATAACATCTCCTTTGTTCGGATTTACCAGATAATATCCTCTTTCATGAAGAACCAACCACCGATACGAACCAGACTCCATCAGCTCCAAAAGACCCTCTTCTGATAGCGAACCAATATCTACCTCATCTGGATTTCTTGACAAATTGCGAAACAATTCTTCCATCCTATCTTTTCGTGGCGGTTCTTTTGCCAACCATCGCAAACGCTTGCCATAATCTCCACCTTCTCCACTCCGTAAAAAAGGTGGAACAGCCGATGTCGTCGCCCATGAACGATACACCTTTCGATGATGGAAAGATTGATAGGCACATAGCAGATCCTGCTGCTGCTCCAAAGGCAATTCTATCAACCCTTCCCATCCTTCTGGATCAAGACTTTTGTACCAAGAAGGAAGGCGCATCGCACTTGTTTGTGTTGGAATTCTCCACATCGAAGGACGGGCCTCAAACTCATCAATGGTTTCGAGATCAAAACGATAAAAAGGCTGTGCTACGACCGCCATTCCAAAAATGATTGCAGCAACTCTCCTCCTTCTCTTTTGCAAAAGATCCAAAACGATCGCAGTTAGGATCACCGCCATTACGACAACCATGCTCGACAACCGATATGGAGCGAACATACGAGACATCCCTGGGATAAACTGAAACATTAGGCAGTATGGCATGCGTACGACATAATCACCCAGCATCACAACATCTGCTGTATCTTTTTGGGCGCCTATCTTTAAAAATGGTCCCATCGTACCCAGCCAAAAAACAATCCATACACACAGCCAGATACGAGCTCTACGAACAAAAAAAGCTGGAATGATGGCAAAGAGAAAAACCACCACTGGAAACGCAAGTACACCATGACGAGGATCAATAATAAAATCAGCCGGCCAAGCACTATCAATCCCTCTGTGGAGAGACGAAAGAACATTCTCCTGATAATTTGTCGGACGCTCTGGTGCAGCAGACACAGTATCATATGAAGGGTAGGGCAAAAAGAAAGTGACCTCTGGAAGCTGGTTGGATCCACCGCCACCGCCACCATGACTTGCTTGCTCATCTCCTGCCGAGAAGTAGGGGAGAAGGAAAAAGAAAACACCAATCAATGCTGTACAAGCGGCAGAAGACAACCAACGAATGGCGATTCGCCACGGTGGACGCTCTGCGATCAACCACCAGATCAACCAGATCGCACCAAACATCGCAGCAAAAAGTCCATAGAACCAATAGAAAGCCGATATCAATGTAAAGCATACCCCAACCGAGATCCCATCTTTAATGGTTGTGGTTCGTCCTGCTCGTTGTAGAAAAATAGGAAACAAAAGTAGCCACCACAAGGTGACCTGACGCAAACCAAGTTTATTAATATCCTGAATCACCAAAGGGTTGATGATCGCGATCATCCCGGCACTCAGTGAGACCAAACGAGAGTCTGTAAAACTTCTCGCCAAGGCATATCCACACAATCCATTTCCCAGTAGAATGATAATAACTTTGAGATTGTGATCAGCAGGAAATCCAAACCAATTTCGCAACGGATAGGAAAACAATAAAATATCCAGAATGTTTCCTGTTTCTGGAAATCGTCCCAGCGATATCAACGCTTCCAAACTCGATAGTGCTCCCATATCGGTCTCTTGGATTGATTTTACCTCTTCAAAATGCCACCAATTTCTCCACAACCAACCACCGAGTTCTCCACCACCGAGAAGAACAGAATCTAGATGAAGAATGGTCGGCCATGTCAACGCAGAAATCACGGCAAGATAACATGCGATCGCCATCACAAATTCGCCAGACAAGCCGCCTATCTTTTTTTTGAAGGCAGATGCTTCTGAATCTTCTTTCTTCGGTAGCAGATTCGATTCAGAGACCTTTTCTTGTATCTCTTCACTCATTGTTGGTTGTCTCGATCGATATGGGATAAACAAGCATTTTGTCTTTTTTGTATATTTTTGGTGTGCCATACAAAGCAGTAAGCAATTGCTCTACTTGCTCTGCTTTATACTGCGGATAGAAGTTTTTGTGTACAATAATATATCTATATCCTTGTCTCACCAAGCTGCGAGATGCCACTACCAAATCCAGTTCGGGAAGAATATGTGGCATACTTCTCGCGCGATTTCCTTCTAACTCTATCAATGTTTGGGTCAGACGATTTTGTAACAGAGGCTTGGGCATTGGATCATTCAACCCCCAAGGAACCGGACGCTGATGAACAGATTGATTCCACACATAGATCGCGCGCTCAAGATTGGGCAGGGTTAATGGAAGATCCAACACCGCGCCTTCGATTGGATCTTTTTGAATATCGTAATATGCCTTTGAGATTGTTGCATCACTCGTTGGTATCGGAAGCTGCGCTGGAGAAGCAAGGCTATACTCCATCCAGATGGACAAAGAAAGAATAGAGAGAAGAGCATATTTTATCTCCCGCTTTTTTTGTCGAAATAATTTTCGTACGCCATGCGCCGCGAGAATGGCGATCGCCAGCTCTAATCCTACCGTAAATCGAAAGGGATGAGAAATCCGGTCAAATATTGGAAACGCTTTGTACAATGCCAAGAAGGGGAGGGGGATCTTTTTTCCTTCCAATAAAATGTAATCTCCACCAATGTTGAGATAGGGTCCCAAGCTAAACAAAAAGAAGAAAAAACCCATCCAGATCCACGGTGCGATCTCCTTCGATTGTCGAAGACTATAGATGCTGTAGATCGCCAAAGCGATCGCGATCCACCCCAAGTAGATCACGATGATCAACTCCTCACCATAGAGCAAAAATAAGTTTGGACTCGGTACTTTCGAGGGATTAAAAAAGGAAAGAACATCAGTGATATTGTGGTTGAGAAGAGATCTTTCTACAAAGGCAGGATCCCTTGTCACCAGTGCATTTTCCGCCCCCAAAGAAGATTGGAATGTCAAAAAAGGACCGGCAACCACAATCAAAGATAGAATGGATACAATCAATAACCAAAAAATGATCTTCTTCCATTGATACAACCACGTCTGAAACAATGCCGACCAAATGATAAGGATCAATGCAGCGATCGCAGTAAAAAGACCATAATACCAGCTGCTAAGAATACACATCGAACCAAAAAACACCAATACCAGTGAATTTTTCCAATTCGGTCTTTCCATCAGACGAAACAACGCCCAAAGAGAGAGTGGAAACCATCCTGCACATACGGTTTCAGAAATCCCATTGTATGCTTGTCCAAGAATATGTGGTGTCATTTCAAAGATAAACAATGCCGCAAAAGAAGCAAACGCATCTCCTGTTTTCTTATATGCAAGCAGCCATGCTCCATATCCACACAGAGCAATCTGTAAGAGAACAACAATATTATAGGCCACAACAGGTCCAAATAATTTTTGTATGGGCCATGAAAAAATGGCTTGCATAGAATCAATAAAATATAAACTTCCACCATATGGCCATGCCATTAGATTGGCATCAGAAGGCCATTTCCCTTGTTCTAGATATCCAAAAACCCACCAATATCCCCATACGTGATTCCAAGTATCATTTCCAGGATGACCGATCAGTTGGGATCCTGGATACAGAACAATGGGCCATGTCAAAAGACATGCAAGAAGTATCGATACTGCGATCGCACTGAAATGTCGATGGACTTCTGTATGTTGAAAAAATTGCATTATAGAGCTATATTTAATGGTTATTTCTATTGTTATGTATCCCTAAATATAGATATTGTCTTTTTTTTTCCTTCTCTTTCACAATCACATATTCGAAAAGAGATTTCTCTTTTCTCGCTTGTTAAAAATGGATATGTACAGCATACATACTCTATGATTTTTTTTTCCTTCCTTCTGATGGTTTTGTGATGCTTCCCTTTATTGTTGGTAACCTATTCTTTTTTTCCTGTTCTACAGAACCAACAACCCTACCTACGCAAAAACAAATCATGCAAGAAGAAGGTTTTACTGAGCCAAGTCCTCTCTATCAATTGCTATATGACTCACAACCAATGCCGCAACCTACTGCAACACAGCAACGTCTTCGGATATACATATGGCTAAAAAAACTCAATCTAAATGAAGATCAGCTTCGACAATTACAGGAATTGCGTACCGATATTCAAAATAGAAAAAAAGAACTCATTCAAAAAGAAAACCAATACTCCGAATCTCTGATCGAGCTGGAAACCCCGATATACAATGAATTATGGGATGCTGTACAACAAGGAAAACAGCTAAAAAATCAAGAAGAGACCATTACAAAGCTCAGGGTTATCCGCAATCAAGATCCTTCGGTGGATATTCAAAAATTACGTATCGACTCGATTCGAGCGATATTCGACGCCCAAAATGCATTTCTGCAAACCCTAACACCCGAACAAGAACTCACCATTATGGAAGCTCTTTTCTTTCTTCGACATCATATAGACCCTATTGGAACACCTGATGATTTTTACACTCTCATTGGAAAAACCTATGAACCCGGACAATATGCTGTCCTGACAAGAGGTGGATCTATGAAGGCACAAGAACCACTAAATATAGGCGGTCTATGGACAGATAAAGAAGAATTGGGTGGCAAAGCCTTTCATGAAGCCAAAAGAGAACTCATTCTCTATCTCACTCTTTTGGAGCCTGGAATCGATGACGCCATTCAGGTTACGGTAAAAAATCGATGATTTTTCCACATCGAGAATCCCTGCCATATCCCTTTTAATCCTTCTATATCTATGTTTTTTTGTGCAATGGCCATACAAAGAATCAGCGGCACATAACGAGATTTCGAAAAAAATCGTAGCTGACCATACAAAGAGAGAGCATACCAATCCCTTGTGTAGTGTGGCAATGTTCCTCCACTTTGGTGTTCACAAATCGCACTTGAAACAAGATTCAGAGAAAGACCTCTGTTTTTTACGAAAGAACACAGAGCAATATCCTCAAATCCATGCAGATATCCATCATCAAATCGCACCCAACTGGGTATCAAGAAACAAGCTCCACTAAGAGCATCTGGTTGTTTTTTTTGTATTGACCGACGGAGAAGAACCCGACCCCACGATGATACCGATATTCCGGCACTTTGGATCTTTTGATCCGAAATAATCGTCGGTGCGATCACTCCTGTATGCACATCAATTTCAGCAATCAGAAGCTCCAAGTTCTCTTGTGTAATATGAGCATCATCATTGCATATTACAGCCCAGCGTATATTTTGCGATTGGATTGTTGCCAACCCCTGGTTACAGGTTTTTGCAAAACCTTTTTTTTGGTCATCATACACAACCAGTGTAGGAATTCCATTGTAACAAGGAGGAACATAGTTCGTATTGCGTGTTGGAATAACAACAGCAATCATTTCTCTTCTTTGGGAAGCGCTTCTTCTTTGGGAAGCTCCAAGGTGATCGCGATCCCAGAAAGATCCGAAGCAGATCCAACCGGATTTTGGGCATACCATCCAGAAGGATCTTTTGGACCTGGACGACCATCTCCATCAACATCACAATATGCGCCGATCCAGATGTTTGTATCTTTTTTGTCAACAGAAATGGAGAACGATCCAATCCCAGATATTCTCTTTGTCGAAATCACCTTGGGACGAGGTCCTTCCAAAGCCTGTTGATCGCCATCAAAGATGTCTATTCGTATCGGTTTCTCTTTCCAATCTCCCTCTCCGTTAATGGAGATATTACCGGCAATTGTAATTTTGGCACTTTCTTTTTTCTGTGAAGTGGGATTGGGTTTGGGCTTGACTTGCACTGGATTTGGCTCTTTTGGAATGCCCGGTTTCATTTGTTCTTTGGGAGAAAATTTCGATTTTTTCTCAAAATCATCTGTAGATTTCTCCTGATAATTCTCTTTTTTTAGTTCCTCTGCTCTATCCAAAATAGGGTCGGAACCACATCCTATACATGATATTAAACAGAACAATGCCAAATAAAAAAGGTTTTTCGTCATGGTATACCCAATTTTTATGCTAAAATGTAACGAGATGTCACTATTTCGCGTTATATCTCTTTATCGTATAAGTGGTCGTGTTCATGATTGCAAAGCTCATCAAAACAGCCCTGCAACCGCAAATAACAATGATGGTTACAAAAGTCTATTTTCCCATCTTGTTTCCTATTACCTTTTTCATCTGTCTGTTATCATACAAAATGGATGAAGTTCTGGGTTATCAGGAAGGATTTTTGCCCTCTCCACTCAACTATGGGCTAGCGGTTTTTCTCTTTGTCACAGGTTCTTTTTTGTGGATCTGGACATACGAACAGCTCGTTCGTTTGGGAGCGGGGTCTCCTTCTCCTGTTGCAGGAAGAACCTTAACACTGGCGCGAACCGGTATCTACGCATACAGCAGAAACCCTTCTTTATTTGGCAAATTATTCGGTTTTTTTGCTGTTGGTGTTGCTCTCAATTCATTCTCTTTTTGTTTTTTCCTTACACCGATCATTCTCTGTGGATCACTCTTTGAAAAAGTGATCAGACAAGAACCACAGCTGATAGAAATCTTTGGTGAAGAATACGAAAAATACAG
>Ga0115013_10002415_pt1 | contig 10410 bp, 10 predicted proteins | sample SouAtlMetagenome_2_FD_88686 | JGI IMG/M metagenome (GOLD analysis project Ga0115013, IMG submission 88686) | Marine eukaryotic phytoplankton communities from Atlantic Ocean - South Atlantic ANT15 Metagenome | ecosystem: Environmental > Aquatic > Marine > Oceanic | place: South Atlantic Ocean... | reverse complement strand
TTCATTAGAAGGCGTATAAAAATATATAAATATGAAATAGTACGGTTACTAATTTAGAGTAATATCAATGAAAACGATTTATCATTCGTATAAATATGCTTATAACTTTTTATATGTTTGTTGGTGAACTGTATTTCTATGCCATAATTTTGAAAAAAAATAACCCATATAAATGAGTCAAGAAGGCAAACCCCTAAAAACCCTAATCGTCGGGTCAGGACCAGCTGGATATACAGCGGCGATTTACGCTGCACGAGCTGATATGCAACCTGTCCTTTATACTGGAATGGAACCTGGAGGACAGCTTACCACAACAACAGAAGTTGACAACTTCCCTGGTTACCCCGACGGAGTTGATGGTCCAGCCATGATGGTTGTTCTACAAAAACAAGCAGAGCGTTTTGGAACGGAAGTTTATCTCGGAATGGCCACTGCTGTGGAGTTGTCCAATGAAGTTGGTGGTACACATATAGTTACAATCGATAACGACAAGGTATTGGAGACTAAAACCATTATTATCGCCACTGGAGCATCTGCCAAATACCTTGGGCTGCCCAGTGAGCAACGACTTCGCGGAGGCGGTGTTTCTGCATGTGCGGTTTGCGATGGATTTTTCTATAAAGGGCAAGAGGTGGCAATTGTCGGTGGGGGAGATACCGCTGCTGAAGAGGCGACCTATTTGGCGAATATTTGTAAAAAGGTTACGATGTTGGTACGAAAAGACCATATGCGTGCCTCCAAAGCCATGCAGCACCGTGTTACCGCCAAAGAGAACATTGATTTGCGCTATAACAGTGAAATTGATGAGGTTCTTGGCGATCAAGTGGTCGAGGGCCTTCGGATTGTCAATAACCAAACAGGCGAAAAAGAAGAGATTACAATCACGGGTCTATTTATCGCGATTGGACATAAACCAAACACCGATATTTTCAAGGATCAACTCGACATGGATGATGCGGGATATCTAATTACAGATGGAAAATCGACAAAAACAAACCTTCCCGGCGTTTTTGCATCCGGTGATGTACAAGACAAAGAATATCGTCAGGCAGTGACTGCCGCAGGTACAGGTTGTATGGCTGCCCTAGATGCTGAACGCTATTTGGCGACTATAGAAAGTTGACCATTCCATCGGCTAAGCGAAACCCAAAAAGATACTCAACGTCAACTAATTTTTAGACATCGGTTTTTGGTAAGTTTATATCTTTTTCAGCAAACTGCTTAAACTCTTGTAACTCGTGTTCAACCCATCCATTTTGATGAAAAAATTGGGTAAACTCATTTTGAGCTAATCCGATTTGATGCCCTTTTTTATCAAACAAAATTGCACGTGAGCTCGTAGTTTCTGCGTCTATAGCAATGATGTATTTCATGTTCTAATTTCTTTACAATGTGAATGACTTTGAAAGTCATATAATGTAAATTTATTTTTATTTATTCGAGAATAGCACTGATACAAAAAGTTTACTCTCAAAAAGAATGAAGTTTCCCATTTGTTGCCTCTTCTAAGGGAACACACCCCATTTGTCGTCCAGGAATGGGTGCGTAGTACAAAAACTCTTTTCCAATCCTACTGTTGATTCTAAACGAATACACAATAAATTCTCTCAACGATTGTAATACCATAAAATGTATCGCGTCTTTTGATATGGATTCTTTGTTTAGAATGCCTTTTGAGAGGGACTCGAGTTCATCATACCAAACATTTTCTTGGCCCTCACTAGCAGCAAAATATTTTTCTGCCTTCCTCTCCCAATAGAATCGCTTGTTACTAAGGTCAGTTGTGGCTTGCAATTTTGCAGATGTAATCATTGAACTCACTCCAAACTTTAGTAAACTGAGTTGGTCTTCCCCAACTACTCCATTCAAGTAACCATCAATAAATTTCAATAATCCAAGTTCCGTTGCACCTGGGATACCATCATCCGTGGAGGGTAAAATTACATCAAGTAACATATGCATATCATTCAATTGGTTTATTAAAAAGAATTTTGGTGAAAAGTCATAAGTTGTGATAGCACAACTCTTAAGCATCCCAATCATGGTTGGTGTAATGGCAAGAGCTCCAAAGGATAGCCCTAAATTTTTTATTGCATTTCTCCTATTCATCGGATTATAAATTTCTTTTATTTATTTGATCGACAGCGTAGTTTGCTGCCCGTGCAGTCAATGCCATATAAGTTAGAGATGGGTTTTGATTTCCACCAGATGTCATACATGCACCGTCTGTAACAAATACATTTGGCACTTCATGAAGCTGATTAAAGGCATTGAGAACCGAGGTTTTTGGGTCACGTCCCATACGAGCAGTACCCATTTCGTGGATACCAAGTCCCATTGAATAATGATCTTCCATAGCGTTAACATTATTAAATCCAGCTTTTTCCAACATTTCAACTGCTTGAGACTTCATGTCCTTTCTCATTGCAAGTTCATTTTCCTTTATCTCAGCATCAAAAGTAACGGTTGGCAGTCCCCACTTATCCTTGTTGTCATAATCCAAATACACTTTGTTTTCGTGGTAGGGCAGTATCTCTCCAAAGGCATTCATATCAATTGACCAGTCACCAGGTTTGAGCATCGCACGTTTAAAATCTGCCCCATAGCCCATTTCCTTTACTGGTTGCGGCCATACGTCGCGTTCGCTATTACCATAATAGCCATATCCTCTGATAAAGTCTTTATGATTTGTGTCGCCTCCCAAGTTTCTAAATCGTGGAATAATAAAATTACCTGGGCGATTTCCTGTGTAATACTGGTCTTGAAAACCATCAAATGTAGCGTAAGCACCTGCTTTAAAGTGATGGTCCATGATGTTGTGACCGAGCTCACCCGAGCGATTGCCCATACCCTCTGGAAAGTATCTTGATTTTGATTGCATGAGTATCGATGTTGAAGCTACTGCTGATGCACAGAGAAATATGATTTTAGCATTGTAGGTATATGTCATATTCGTTTCCCGATCGATTACTTTCACTCCTGATGCTTTTTTAGTTTCGGGATCAAAGACGACTTCATACACAATAGAATTTGGTCTTAATGTCATATTTCCAGTCGCCTCAGCCATCGGAAGGGTAGAGGATTGGCTACTGAAATAAGAACCAAACGGACAACCTCTAGAACAGCGATTTCTATATTGACAGCTTATGCGACCAGCACCTGGTTTTGAGCCCTCAGTCACATGAGCCATTCTACCCATGGTCAGGACTCGATTTGAATAATTTTTTTTCAATGCCTCTCTAAGGTGCTTTTCTGTGCACTTTAGCTCCATTGGTTTCAAAAACTCACTGTCAGGGAGTTGAGGTAAACCTAATTTTTCACCTGAAATTCCAACATGCTTCTCCACATAAGAATACCAAGGCGCAATATCTTTATAACGAATGGGCCAGTCAACGGCGATGCCGTCTTTAGCATTGGCTTCAAAATCATAATCACTCAGTCGGTAACTGTGTCTGCCCCAAAGTAGAGATCGACCACCAACATGATACCCTCGGATCCAGTCAAAACATTTATCCTCATTGTATGGATGATCAATGTCATCGACAAAAAAGTGTTTTGTTGCCTCTTTAGTCGTATAACCAGTTCTGCTTTGTTTGGCTTGACGTTTTTTGGTTTCTTTCGTAATAACATTCCCATGTTCAAAATCCCATGCATCCATATTCATGGTTGGATAGTCTTGAATATGACGAACCATAGGCCCTCTTTCTAATACCAAGGTTTTTAAACCTTTTTCTGTGAGCTCTTTTGCTGCCCAGCCACCACTTATGCCTGTTCCAACAACAATGGCATCAAATGTTGTTTCGTTACCTAGATTCATTCACTATTGAGTTAAATGATTTTAAATTTTAAGCATTTAAACTTACAATAATTTTTAGATTGTAGTTGTAGGTTTCATGTTCTCTAATGTAGAAAAATAATTATGAATTAAAAGTATTTAAAAAAAACTTTACTAATTTGTAAATTCAATTTGACTATTCCCATTTCTGTGATTATGGATTTTAGTCTGTTTAAAATTATTCCATGAAAAGAAGATCGTTTTTAAAACAAGCTGGTGCAACCTCTTTGGCATTCACAATTGTACCATCATTTGTGTTGGGGAAACAACACACAGCGCCAAGCGATTTGTTATATATTTCCTGTTTTGGCGTTGGCGGCCGAGGTGAGAGTCTTATACAAGCACTTGAAGCTACAACTAAAGTTCGGATTGTTTCTCTTTGTGATGTTGATCGCAATCGAGCAATGAACACCATTAATGCTTATCCAAATGCTCATTATTACCAAGACTTTAGAGATGTGTATGACAAACATCTCAACGAAATTGATGCAATAATGGTTGCTACTCCGGATCATACGCATGCATGTATTTCGCTACCGTTTATGTGTGCAAAAAAACATGCTTATGTTGAAAAACCATTGACTCATAATATCTATGAGGCTCGTTTAATGGCAGAAACAGCACAAGAAGAAAAAATCGTAACCCAAATGGGAAATCAAGGGGTTTCTGATGGTGGGTCAAAAATTATTAAAGGTTGGATTGACAAAGGAGATATTGGCAAAGTCACAACAATTGACTGCTGGACAAATCGTCCAGTTTGGCCACAAGGCTTTAGCAACTTGCCAAAAGAATCAGAGGTTCCAGAAACCCTCAATTGGGATCAATGGTTAGGCCCCTCAGCTTATCGACCATACAGTCCAGCATACCTTCCTTTCAAATGGAGAAGTTATTGGGACTTTGGAACTGGGGCATTGGGTGATATGGGTTGTCATATTATCGAAACACCTTTCAATGCTTTAGATCTTGGCTTTCCTCTTAGTGCAGAGTCAAGTAATACTGAATTTTGGATCGATGACTTTAAGCGAGCTGAAAACTTGATCACTTTCCCCGCAAGCAGTAAAGTTCAATTGCAATTTGAAATTGATGATAGTGTTGTAAATCTCAATTGGTATGATGGAGGAATTTTACCAAATCACCCTGAGGGCTTAGACTTAAACGAAAAACTTGGAGCATCAGGCGGAGGCACAATCATTTATGGAGAAAAAGGAATCATCATTGCAGATTTTTATTCTCGTAACCCAAGACTATTTCTCAAGAACAAGAAAAATGGAATCCCAAAATTAATAAAAGAAAAAGCTTCCAAAGCTATCGCGTCAAAATCGCATGCGCTAGATTTTGTTGAAGCCTGTATTGAGGGTGGTTCAGCAAAGTCCGATTTTGCTTCAGGTGGTAAATTAACAGAAATCATATTGATGGGGAATTTGGCTATTTATAATTCTCAACAACAACAAAAGGCTTGGGATGAATCACCACCACGAAAGTTGAAATGGGATGGAAAAAATATGCGTGTGATCAATCGACCAGACCTCGACCACATTATACGTGGAAGTTATAGGGATGGTTGGAAATTAGATATGAATTATGAATAGAAGAATATTTTATTCAACGCAAGTATTCTGCTATTGCCCTTGCCTCATCGTAAGTCAGATTTTGATTATACATAATGACATTGTTGTATTCTTCAAGTAACTGCATGGCAACGGGATCTTTTTTGACCATCTCAATTGGGTTGAGCATGATGTTCATGACCCACGAAGGGCTTCTGCGATCGTAAAGACCATCTAGCGCTGGCCCGATATAACGCTTATCAAACTTGTGGCAAGCAGTGCATTTTTGATCATAAAGTTGCTTTCCTAGCTGCACCATTTCATAATCGATATCCGAAAAAACGAGATCTTTTACAGGCCCAATACCATAATTCGTTAAATCAACCTGTGAAGACGAACTTGTACTTTCATCTTTTTGGGAATTAGCAACACTTGCTTGACCATAGGTAGCCTTCTTCTTTTCTGGTTTTTTTTCCTGACCACATGAGATCAATACTACGGCTAGAAATAATAGTATTTTTTTCAAGGTTATCGTAAATTTTTGATTTTAATGTTTTTAAATGCAACTGGATTCCCATGATCTTGAAGTCCAATCTTTCCTGTTTTATAAGTGCCAAACTTGCTCCAGTCTTTAAATTTGGAACCAGCAATCAACTTCTCCCATTGCACCCCATTGATTGGAAACTCATGAATTTTAACAGAGTTCAGCACCACATGGCCATGATTTTTATCATGATTAATATGAATGACAACGTGGTTCCACATTCCTGCAGGCTTAGCGACTTGTTCTGATGGTCTAGACAAGTCGTACAAGGCTCCTGGTTGATAGAATTCATCTTCTTTCTCACGTGAAGAATCGTATTTCGCCTTATCAATATCCAGTATTTGTACTTCAGGCCCTGTGTAGTAAGGCTCTGATAAATCTGGATCCTCGACTACTCCCCAAAAAATACCACTATTACCACCTTCTGAAATTTTCCACTCAATTGAAAGTTCAAAATTTGTGTACTCGTCGTCAGTTACAATGTTATAGGAACGACCCTTATCTTTTTTTTCGGTTGGGGGATTAAATTTCAATACACCTTCTTCAGCTGTCCAAAATTTTTCTGGAACACCGCCATTGTAAATATGCCATCCGTTCAAGGTCTCACCATCAAACAACGAGACCCATTCGGTTTCGTTGTTGTTTGCTTCTTTCTTTTGTTTTTTAGTGGGGTTACAACCAACTAAAAGAATGAATGTAAATATGTAAATTAAAGGATTCATGATTTAAGATTTAAAATTGATTTTAATTTTTTTTCATCCAATTTTGCGCCAGCAAAATCATCAAACTTTTTATCAGTTGTTTGGATGATATGTTTTTGTATAAATTCTGCACCTTCCTTGGCTCCTTGCTCAGGGCTTTTGATACAGCATTCCCATTCCATAACAGCCCAAACATCACAGCCATATTCAGTGAGTTTAGAAAATATCGTTTTAAAGTCGATTTGACCATCCCCAAGAGATCGATATCTTCCGGCTCTGTTTTGCCAATCTCCATATCCACCAAAGGCACCTTTTTTTCCAGTTGGATTAAATTCTGAATCCTTTACATGAAAGGCTTTTATAAATTCATGATAATGATCGATATAGGATAAATAGTCAAGTTGCTGCAAAACAAAATGACTTGGATCGTATAGGATTTTAACACGATTGTGCTGTTGGGTGGCATCGTAAAACCTTTCAAAAGTCACCCCATCATGTAGATCTTCGCCAGGGTGAATTTCATAGCAGATATCAACACCATTGTCTTCAAAAACATCTAAGATTGGCAGCCATCGCTTTGCGAGTTCGGCAAATCCCATTTCGACCAAACCAGGTGGACGTTGTGGCCATGGGTGCCAAGTGTGCCACAATAAAGCACCTGAAAAAGTTGCATGAGTGTTAAGATCAAGTCTTCGGCTTGCAACTGCTGCTTTCTTCACTGTTTCAATCGCCCATTCTGTTCGCCCCTTTGGATTATTTTTTAATTCTTTTGGCGCAAAGTTGTCAAACATAATGTCATAGGCTGGATGCACTGCAACCAACTGACCTTGCAGATGAGTTGATAGTTCAGTGATTTCTAAGCCATACTGATTTATTTTGCCTTTGAGTTCATCACAATAATCTTGACTTTCTGCAGCAAGATCAAGGTCAATCAAAAAATGTTCCCATGTTGGAATTTGAATCCCTTTGTAGCCCAAATCAGATACCCATTTACACATACCATCTAGGTTATTAAAAGGTGCTTTGTCATTGACAAACTGTGCAAGAAATATGGCTGGTCCTTTGATTGTTTTCATTTTTTTCTTATTTGATTTCAGTCCATTGATTTCCAGATTTATGGGATTGAATCACACATTCAATAAACTGCATGCCTCGCACGCCATCAATTAAATCTGGGTATGAACCCTCACGAAGGTTGTTGACAATCGCATCAGCAACGCCATGATAGATATTTCCCATAGCATCGAAGATTCCTTCAGGGTGTCCGGGTGGGAGCTTGGTCGATTGGGTTGCTGCATCGCTATTGTACTCATGCCCAGGCTTAAGCACCTGGAGTGGAGAGCCTTCCAATCCATGGTACAAATAGTTGGGATTTTCTTGCGCCCATTTCAAGTGTCCTTTTGTTCCATAGATGGAAACTGTAAAGCTGTTTTCTTCAGCTGTTGCAATTTGACTCGCTCTCAAAACTCCCTTTGCATTGCCATCTAAACGAAGAAGAACTGTACCATCAATATCCATTACATTGTCTTCATATAAATAATTCAAATCTGCAAGAATGGATTTAATCGGTTGCCCTGTAACATATTCAAGCATCTGAAATGCATGCGTTCCTACGTCACCAATACAGCAACTTTGACCTGATTTCTCGGGTTGTAGTCGCCACACCTTTTTTCTGCTCTCTGGATCATGAATGACAGGGTTAATCCAACCTTGATAGTATTGGGCATCAATTTTTTGAATAGTTCCGATTTTGCCATCTTGAATCATGCTTCGCATCTGACGAACCATCGGATAGCCAGAATAAGTGTAGGTCACAGCAAAAATAAGTTGTTTATCTTCCTTAAGTTTCTTTAGTTCAAGTGCTTCGGCGTAACTGGTCGTCAGTGGTTTTTCGCATATCACATGAAAACCTTCTTCTAACAATCTTTTTGCCATGGGAAAATGAAGGAAGTTTGGGGTAAGTACAGAAACGACTTCAATACGTTTGTCTTCAGCAAGAGAACGCTCTTTTGAAAGGAGTTCTTCAAGGTCTTTGTAGATACGATCTTCGTTTAGACCAATTTTTTTGGCAAATCTGAAATTGTCCTCCCAGTTTGGGTTGAAAACACCACCTACAATTTCAAACCGATCAAACATTGATGAGGCGATACGGTGAACAGGTCCAATAAATGAGTCACCACCACCACCCAATATACCTATACGTATTTTAGCCATTGATATCAATTTTTTCGTTCTTGAAATTAATTAAAAAGATCAACAATACTACAAATGCAAACCCAGTTGGCGCAATCCACACTTGTGACCATTGAAGACCTTCATCTAAAGCATACATGTCATAAATTTTACCAGCTGACCAAAACCCAACAAACATCCCAAAACCATAAGTGGCCAGCGTAATTAATCCTTGTGCAGCACTCTTGATTTTGGGGCCGGCTTTGGCATCAGTATATATTTGACCAGTGACGAAAAAGAAGTCATAACAAATACCATGTAGCAATATGCCAAAAATTAACATATATGTTTTTTCATCTGCATCGCCATAAGCGAACAATATGTATCGTAGCACCCATGCCAACATCCCAATGATGAGTGTTTTTTTTAACCCAAGTCTCAAAAGGAAGTAGGGAAGTAGCAACATAAAAATAACTTCTGACACTTGACCCAATGCCATTTTTCCTGTTGGGTTGGTCAACCCAACATCAGTTAAAAATGGATTTGCATGTTGATAGTAAAATGCAAGAGGAATACAAATGAGAATTGATGAAATAAAAAAGACGAGATAGTTTCGGTCATTGAAGAGCTTGAGCGCATCAAGACCTAAAATTTCACGAAGACTGACCTTTTCGCCTGCACTTTTTGCTGGGGGTGTTTTTGGCAAAAAGAAGCTAAATATTCCAAGTCCAAAAGAAGCATATGCTGCCATAAGAAAGGTGTTTTGCAACATCCCATCAGCAACAGCAGAAGCACTGTCCCATGAAAAATAATAGCTTATCATCGCACCTGCGACAATCCAACCAACAGTCCCAAATACTCGAATGAGTGAAAATTCTTTTGCAGCTTCACTCATCTGATAAAAAGACACCGAATTTACAAGCGCAAGTGTAGGCATATATAAGGCCATATACCCCAGAACATAGGGGTAGAAATCATCAAAACTTTCAGCACTTGCCATCATCAGCATCATCACGCCACCAGCCGAATGAAGTATCGCTAGTATTCGTTCTGCGTTAAAAAAACGATCTGCAATTAATCCAATGATAAATGGCGCAATGATTGCACCCCAAGATTGTGTTGAATAAGCCATTGCAGTTTCAGAACCAGAGGCACTGAGATTTTGTGATAAAAAAGTCCCCATCGTTACAAACCATGCCCCCCAAATAAAGAATTCGAGAAACATCATCACTGATAGTTGAATTTTAATTTTTAGATTCATTTGTAGAAGTTAAAATGTATTTTTCGATCAAGCGTTTTGTATGAAGAATTCCATCTTCAGCAGGCATGCGTTTGCCCTCAAATTCGACACCAATATATCCATCATAACCAGCCTTTAAAACAACATTCAGCATCCTTTCATAATCAATTTTGGTTTCATTTCCCTGAGGATCAAAATCATAGGATTTTGCACTGACAGCTAGTGCTCTAGGCATCATTTCTTGAACACCTTTGTATTTATCATATTCATTAACACATGCACCTTCTTCTTTGGCAATACAAAAGTTTCCAAAATCTGGAAGCGTACCACAGTTGGGGAGATTTACTGTATTGATGACCTCCATTAGCAAT
>Ga0115013_10002411_pt1 | contig 10420 bp, 6 predicted proteins | sample SouAtlMetagenome_2_FD_88686 | JGI IMG/M metagenome (GOLD analysis project Ga0115013, IMG submission 88686) | Marine eukaryotic phytoplankton communities from Atlantic Ocean - South Atlantic ANT15 Metagenome | ecosystem: Environmental > Aquatic > Marine > Oceanic | place: South Atlantic Ocean... | reverse complement strand
GCGCGCACGGCATCAGGCAATAAGCGATCTTCAGCCCAATCGCCACCACCAATTACGTTACCGGCCCGAGCCGTCGCCACAGCAACCCCTTGCTCTGACAAAAAAGCATCCCGATAACTGGCAACCACCAGCTCAGCAGCAGCCTTACTAGCGCTATAGGGATCATGACCACCAAGATTGTCAGTTTCACGATAAGGATATGGCTGCTCGAGGTTGTGATACACTTTATCGGTGGTAATTGCCACAACTACACGCACGTGCTCCATCTCTCGCAGGCTATCCAGCACATTGGCTGTGCCTTGAATATTAGTAGCATAGGTAGCCAGCGGATCTTTATAGCTAGCACGCACTAATGATTGTGCAGCTAAGTGAAATACTATTTCTGGTTTAGCTTCTTGTACAACGCGCGAGACGTTATGAGCATCGCGGATATCGCATTCGTAGCTCTTCATGCTGTTATCTACATTGGCAAGCATGTACAAATTTGGGTGCGTATAAGGCGCTAAAGCCAGCCCTGTCACTTCAGCACCCAAGCGCTGCAACCACAAAGCTAACCAGCCTCCCTTGAAGCCTGTGTGGCCAGTCACCAGCACTCGCTTGCCCTGCCAGAAAGACAATGATTCCTTATTCATGACCACAGTCTCCAAGGAGCTTTACCGGAATCCCAAAGATGCTCTAAATAATTTTTTTCACGCAGAGTATCCATGGGTTGCCAAAAACCAATATGTTCAAAAGCTTCTAACTGTCCACTTTCAGCAATGTTTTCCAGTGGACGGCCCTCCCATGAACTTTGGTCCCCATCAATAAATTCCAAAACTTTTGGATGGAGTACAAAAAAACCACCGTTAATCCAAGCGCCATCACCTGGTGGCTTTTCCTGGAAACCACTTACCATAGTTCCATTTCGAAGCAATGCTCCATAACGACCTGGAGGTTGTACTGCCGTTACAGTAGCGAGCTTTCCATGCTGCTTATGAAAAGCAAGTTGAGCACCTATATCTATATCGGCTACTCCATCACCATAAGTAAAGCAAAAAGATGCTTCATCGCGTATATAGTGAGCAATGCGCTTCAAACGCCCACCGGTAAGCGTTTCCTCACCCGTATCGACTAAAGTAACTCGCCATGGCTCTGCATGTTTCTCATGTACTTGCATTGTATTATTTGACATGTCAAACGTTACATCTGACATATGTAAGAAATAATTAGCAAAGTATTCCTTAATGACATAGCCTTTATATCCACAACAAATAAGGAAATCATTAACACCATAAAAAGAATACAGCTTCATTATATGCCAAAGAATAGGCTTTCCTCCAATCTCAATCATCGGCTTTGGCTTTAAATGTGTTTCCTCAGATATTCTAGTTCCAAGACCACCAGCTAGTATTACACATTTCATATGGCACCTTAATATTTTATTAACTTAAAGTTATAGCTTTACAAGTGGAACGCTATACTTTTTAGCAGCATCATTATAAGAGTCCACCAGATCAATCATCTCATGTTTTGGTGTTTCTGAAAGGCTTTTCAAGTCGGCTCTAAGCCATTCAAAATAGCCTTGAATGTTAAGATTCGTTATTTTCTCATTTCTCCCCCACTTTTTACTTATATTTAAATAATCAGCAACGAGGGTATTTCTTACAGTCATTATTTTAACAGGCAAATCTTTTAAATAGCTTTCATCTACATTGTAAGCACAACAGGCTGCTTTTGAGGATGCATAACTCCTTGAATTCTTCGCACCATTACTTTCGTTCAAACCATTAGAATAAACCTCATTAGCATCAATATGCGCTAGTAACTCAGTCGCAATTAGGCTATTAAAAGCGGCTGTATAATCAGGGGACAGCATATAGCAAAACCTCCCTAATTTTTGTCTTATTCCTGAAACAACATCTTGATGAATGGCCGAGTTAAGACCACGTGGAGACATGTATGTAAATGTTAACCAATCCATATTACGAAACAATTCTAATATTTCTTTAGACATATAAAGTCCAGTTAGACCAGTACGAGAAGGAGGGGCGTGCCCGTAAGATGGATTATTACACCATTTCCAAGAGACTATCGGCGCTTCCGTAATACAGATAGTGTCGTAAACTCTAGTCAATAGAGTAGTTGATGACCATTGTAACCTATCTGACAGCAAGCAAATGTACTTTCCTTTAGCAATTAAAAAGGCATGATCCCAGTTTTCAGCCATAGAAAGGCCGCCAGTCCTACAATATTTAACTTCTTTGAATCTCTTGCATAACTCATAATTTATTTCTGCTTCTTCGTCATCACTATTATCAACGACCACAACCTCCCTATCTAAGAACACTTGACTCAAAACGCTGAGCAAGGACATCTTAAGCAAGGAAGATCTATTCTTTGTCGGTATAACCACTGAGAAAAAGGGAGCATTATTCATATTAATCCTTATTAAATCTCATTTTCATAGGCTTAGACTTATTTAACATTTTAACTTCTGAAACACCTAAAGAACTAAACTTATCAGAGACAGCTCTCTGATAAAGTGGATTATCGTTTAGAATCAAAAGGTGTGAAACATGCTGCTTATATGCTTTTGCTTTTCCTTGAGCTTTATTTTTAATATATTCATGACATAAAAGAGGGGCAGGATGATATATTTGTTTTTCAGGAGCGTTATATTTTCTCAAAAGTCTGTAAGAAAGCTCTATACCTTCATGCCCATACATAATAGAGTCGTCCCAACCACCAACTTCATAAAACACTTCAGTCTTATATGAAGCATTCCCCTCAAGATTCACTGGATAAGGAATAACTTTATTTCCTAAATTGTAATGTTGTGGAGATGGGAGCATGCTGGGCTGTGAGCACATACCTCTTACTGAATGAACATCATAGTTTTTATGTGCTTCTAGATGGCTGAGTACAAAATCATCCTGTGGAAACCCATCGTCATCAACAAACAATATCACAGAAGACCTTGATAGTGCCGCACCGATGTTTCTCGCATGGGAAGCTCCAGCGTTACCATTCAGCTCAATAATTTTATCAGCATAAATACATATTTTATTCACTTCCTTTATATCATCTGTTAGAACTATAACTTCACCTCCTACTGTTTGCCGAGACAGCTCTCTCACATTCTCAATGACTTTCTCATTAATATTTCTAGTCACCACAACCACACTAACCTCGGGGTTTTCAACGCTTTCCTTTTCAGTATCAATAATCTCTTTTAGCCAAAATGAAAAAATGTTAATTTTATCTTTCCAGCCTATACGCTCGAGACGGTCAATTAACTCAGAGGGTAGTAATTTATGATCACTAACAACTCCTAGCCTCAAACACTTAATCAATATGTAAAATGCAGTTAAATTTGAATCATCCTCTTCTAAACGACCACAAGCTGAGTCAAAATAATTTCTTAAACTAACATCACTCACCACTTCTTTGTTAAACTTAACCAAGAACTTTTTCAGTTCAGCTTCGCGCACATCATCTGGCAAATCACTAATATTGGGAATATCAACCAAATGCCTTTTATTTTCTTTACTTTTGCCATCGCACTTGGGTATAACCTCTTTAGAAAAGGCGAACGAAGCTCTAGAAGCACTTGATTCGTGCAGAATATTATGTGGCACACCATCTATTTCTAGAAAACTATCTAAACAAATTTTAATTTTTGATTTTTTTTCATAACCTATGCCTTTAAGACGTTGAGTATTAGGCACAAAAATCGCCGTAGCTTTCGCTAATTCTCCACCAAGAAAACCTCGAGAGACCACCTCATCAGCCCTTATTTTTAAATAGCTTAAGTCAATAAAGCTATAGAACCTAAACCCTATTCCTTCTATCATATCCTCTATTTTTGAAAATTTTGACTGCAGCTCATGGCTTAACTGAAAAGAAACTCTGACTTTTATCATCAAAACATTTTTTAGTAATTCCGCTCCATTATTTATTATTGATACAACGTCATTTAAGTCATCTAGCACTAAGACATCTACACTAGGAAGCCCCTCAATTGAGTCTAATGCTACAGTACTAATAGGCAGCATTGACAACACACGAAGAGGATCATCCTGCTCACCAGTTTGCTGCTCCTCTAAAGGTTGGAGAGTACCTGTTAACTCAGGGTCCAACGTTGCGTACAACGTAGCATCCTTACCATCTCCTAGTGTAGCGTGGGGGTAATGGTGCCACTCGCCAAGTTGTTTTAGTTCATCAGCCTGCTTGGTTAATAAACTCCCAGGATCGAAGGTAATGACGGCAAAGTTGCCTGTCTGCATCCACTCAGTAAATCTTGGGTGTCGAGCAAACAGCGCGCCATTGTCAATGACGGTAATAGGGCTTTCCAGTTTCCACTCAAACTCTGCTTCTTGCGTTTCTGGCTCGGCTTCTACCTCTACTAGCTCAATTGGCTGATCTTCATCGGCAAACCAGGCATCCCCCTCTTTATTGAAGGTAAGTGCTTCTGGCGCTTTCCCTTCACAGTAGCGTTGCCATATTCCCCGCATTGCTTTTGTGAAGTGTTGTGCAAAGCGTTCGCCATCACAAACCGGAGACTCTATTAATATAGTGCGCAGCGCAGCACGTATAACCGCAAGGCTAGGCAGGTCGGCCGCTAGTTCTTTTGCACGCTTGCGGAAATCATCCCAGTTATCCGTTACCAATTCGGGCAACCCTGCATTGGCTAAATGCGTAGCACTGTGGCGCCCGGCAAAAGTGGGTCCTACATGGGTAACCACTGGTACCCCCATTGCTAGAGCTTCACAAGTGGTTAAGCCTCCAGAGTATGGCCAAGTATCAAGTGCTATATCAATACGGTGATACGTTTCTATAAACTCTTTGTGCTGTGCAGGCCCCTCCAATATCAAACGTGTTTTTTGAATACCAAATCTTTTAAAATTTTCAATAATTTTTTGACAAAACTCTACTCCTTCAAACTGAACACCCCTTAACAACAATTTACTATCTGGGATCTCAAGCAGCAGCTGAGACCATTCTTTAATTAAATCAACTGAAAGTTTGGCAGGGTTATTCAAGCATCCAAAGGTAATATGCTGATTGGATAGCGCAGGCAGTGCATTACCTTTAGGAATATATTTTGGAATACTGTAACATATGTAGTCATCAGGCAAGCGGATTAGCTTTTCAGTATAAAGCGTATCGTAGCCTTCAGGCGTCTCAAAATGATCACTTAGCAAATAGTCTACAGCTTTAATACCTGTAGTGTTAATCAACATCCCAACCCACTTTACTATGATAGGTGCAGGTTTTCGTGACACAGCCTGATACCTTGAACCGTCTCCTCCTCCATTCATATCTATGAGAATATCAACCTTATCTTTCGCTATTAAGTCACTTAACTGCCTATGCGGCATAGACTCGACTATTTTCCATGAAGCAGCATATTTTTTAATCTCAACCGTTAAAAAATCATTTACTTGATTAGTGCTATAAAAAAACAGTTCAATTTCGTTGTCAGGTAACTCCTTAAGCATTGACACCATCATTTGCCCAACAGGATGTAGCCTGAACCCACCTGACAACATTCCTACACGAATTTTTTTCGTACTTTTATTATTTATATTTATCAACTCCATTCTATCGAGCTGATATCTGCTAGCCCATTCCTCATGAATACTTTTCAGTTCGCTAGCATCGTACTTCGGATTGTAGTGTTTAGCTACAATTTTACTTGAAAAAACGATACCATTATCTTGTAATTTAAGCTCATCATCGAAATGCCTTTCTGCTTGATCATAATCCCCTTCCCTAAGCGCCAAACTACCTAAGTGATTACTAACACTTTTAGTTTTCGGTGATATTTTTTTGATTTTTAAAAGTGTATTTTTTGCATCTGTATGACGACGTAAATTATCTAAGATACGACTCCGCCATAACAAGGTATCAATATTTTTATCATTGATCGCTAATGATTTATCACTTGCGTCAATAGCTAAATCATTTTTTCCAATTACATGATAAGCTTGGCTAAGCCACATATAAATATCAGCATTATCGATATTTTCTTCACTTAACTTTATCAGACTAGGCAAAGCTTCTGCAGCCTGACCACCTAGCACTTGATATTGGGCAAGTCTTAACTCTTCTACAATCGAAAATTTAGCAGCATTTTTTTTTGCAGAGAGCAAACAGTCTATCGCGTGTGAAAACTGCTTTAGACGCGCATGCCCATCTGCTTTTGCCACCCACCCCTGGATTTCTTTCGGAAATTGGCTAACCATCCAGTCTGCATATTTAAGCGCCTGATCAAAATCACCCACATTATATGCCTTTTGAAAGGCGGTGTTACAGCTCAGAAAATCATTCGTGTGAGTTAGGCTTTTTTTACTCTTCTTTGCTAGTTTTTTTGCTTTTGGGCGAGCCATTGCGACCTCATTAAGCGGCTTTGACGTTAATCTGATATTTCTATTTTAGCAGATAAAAAAGCACAAAAAAGGCTGACCAATGGCCAGCCTTCGCTTCTATTTTGCTTTAAATATGTGGTATTAGCCAAGCAGTGACAACACAGACTGCGGCGTCTGATTAGCCTGAGCCAGCATTGATGTACCCGCCTGTTGAAGAATTTGTGCGCGAGTCATGTTAGAGACCTCAACCGCATAGTCAGCATCTTGGATACGTGAACGTGCTTCAGATAGGTTAGTCACGTCAGTCGTCAGGTTCTCAAGTACAGACTCAAAACGGTTGATTGTTGCACCAAGGGTAGCTCGGCTGTCATCAATTGTCTGTAGAGCTGCATCAACAGCGTCAATAGTCGTTTGAGCGCTGCTAAATGTATCAACAGTTAGTGCGCCAACACCCAGCCCTGAAGCAGTTGCATCCGTAAGGTCAATTGCTAGGTTATCAACGCCAGTTGCTGTATTAGCACCAACTTGGATATTTAGTGTGACTGTTGAATCATTCAGGAGCTTAGTTCCGTTGAAGCTGGTTGCCTCAGCCACACGAGTAATTTCTGCAACACGCTGATCGATTTCAAGTTTAATGGAGTCACGATCCTCCGTAGTATTGGTATCGTTAGCAGCCTGAGTGGCCAGCTCACGAATACGCTGAAGGTTGTCGCTAATTTGGTTCAGACCACCTTCCATGGTTTGTGCTAGAGAGATACCGTCGTTGGTATTACGCTGAGCTTGCTGCATGCCAGTGATCTGAGCGCTCATACGGTTAGCGATCGCTTGACCAGCAGCGTCATCGGCAGCGCTGTTGATGCGCAGGCCAGAAGACAGACGCTCTTGCGCCTTGGCCAGCATGGCCTGGGAGTTAGACAGGTTGTTCTGACCGATCAGGGCAGTGATGTTCGTATTGATCACAGACATGGAATTGCTCCTTGAGGATTAACTGGCCACGCGGCCTGCTTTGCGGCGGTGAACCGCCGTTATTTTAATTAACGGCAGGTCCAGCAGAATCTTTAAAAAAAATACGCCTTTTACTGTAAAATAATGTAACGAAAATTAATTACTGCTTTGCATCGCGCTTAGCATGCTGAACTGCTGCGATAGGTAGGCGCTGGTGGAATTCATCTGCGCAATCATGCCATCCAATTGAGAGAACTGGCTTCGGTAGCGTTCAATATTACGCTCAATGCTCAGCTCTGCTCGTGCAATTCGCTTATCCAAATTATCAATGCGGCTTTCAGCACTGTTGACTGACACCTGAATAATGCCGTCATCCGCCGTGATCGATTCGAGGGTAGCATTTAACCGACCTGCGAAACCGGCCTCTTCAGTATCGCCAGCAAAAAAAGCCATCAGCCCTTCTGGGTTTGTTGCAACGGCCTCATCCAGCTTTGTTTCGTCAACCTGCAGGCGACCTCTCTCATCGATATCAATGCCGATTTGCGCTAACCGGTTGAGATCACCGTTGCCCAAACTATCGGTAATATCGCGGCGGATGCGATCCTCCACTGTACGAACGGTGCGATCGCCCAGCAACTCTCCTGAAGTTTCTCCTTCTCCATTGAACGCTGTCATGCGATCAATCGTGGAGCGCACTTCGTTGTAAGTGCTAACGAATTCGTTGATTGTCTCTTTTAGTGATGCTTCATCTCGCTCAATCACCAGCGAAACCGGATTTTCAGAAACGGCCGAGATATCAAGGGTTACCCCTTGAATGGCTTCTTCAATACGATTGGTTGTGCCTGTAATGGCAATACCATTCACTTCCAGCTCGGCATCTTGGCCTGGGCGCAGCGTGGCATCATCCATGGTGAGCTGAGCAAGACCTGAAAAGCCGACCACAGAAGCCTCTTTGCCGGTCTCTTTAGAGCTGAGCGCCAAGCGATAGCCGGTGCCATCGTTCACAATGGATGCCGTGACACCTGCATCGGCGTCCGCATTAATTTGATCCCTTACATCTTCTAGGGTGCTGTCTGCCGCTATATTAAGTGAGTAGCTATTGAGCGGAGCAGCACTTGGATCAAAAACGCCATCGGTATAGGTAGCACCAAAATCAATCGTCAGCGAGGTTGTAGCGGTGGTTAACACCTGGTCAATCGCCACGCTATTTGAGGCAACGCTTCCGCCTTTGGCGAGTTGAGTAACATTGATGTCATAACGCCCAGCATTCGCTGTCTCGCCAGCGGTTGCAATTACTCCTTCTCCCGTCACTGAGCTGGTCTGTTTACGGAAAGTGGAAGGATCATTCAGGGACGAAATAGACTCCTGCAAACGTTCCATTGCAGACTCTAAACGCCCATAGGCGGATATCTTCGTTTGTTGAGTGCTTTGCTGCTGTGTCAGCGGCGTCAGTTTCTGCCGCTCAGCAGCTTGGAGCTGAGTCAACAGGCCACTTAAATCCAAACCTGAACCAACGCCAAGAGAGGTAATCGTCGCCATGAGGCTCAACTCCTTGTGAATTTAATGTAATTTGAATCTCTATCGGCAGCCTGACGAGAAACTTTAGCGCTGGCACCTATACAAGCCATAAAAAAGCCCGGGATAAACTCCCGAGCCTGTAATCTACTGAATTTTATATTAAGTGCTACTGCCCCGTTTGGCCAAGCGTTGCCAGCTGCTGAGTCAGATAGGCGCTCGTTTGGTTCATTTGGGCTACCATGCCATCCATCGCGGAAAATTGTGCACGGTAACGCTCAACGGTTTGGTCAATGCGGCTTTCCGTGGTGGCAAAACGGTCGTTCAACCTCTCCATTCGGCTTTCTGAGCTGCTGATTGCGCTTCCAAGTCGACCGCCTTCTCCAATGAGCTGCTCAACGGCTGATGTAATCTGTCCTGCCATGCCACCCTCATTTGTGTCCCCCGCAAAGAAACCTGCCAATTGATCTGGCTGGTTGGCGATCACCTCATCTAATCGCTCGTTATCTATTGCTAGCGTTCCATCTAGCTGCAGTGAGATACCAATGTCTGACAGTACATTGAACCCATCGCCTCCCGTGCTACTGCTTAATGCTTGTCGCAGGGTGTTTTCGACAGTGCGAGTGGCACTATCACCATTCAACTCACCAGCACTGCCACTTTCAGGGTTGTAAGCAGTCAACGAGCCAACCGTGTCTTTCAGGGTATTATAGGCGTCTACAAAGGAGGTGACTTGCTCACGAATCGCATTGCTATCTTGGGCAACGACAACAGTGCTATCTGTATCGGCTTCCGTCAGCGTGAGCGTGATGCCCTGAATCGCTCCTTCTACACGATTAGTAGGGCTCACAATGTCGATACCATTTACATTAAACTTAGCATCTACACCATCTTGCACAAACTGTGTATCACTGGTGGCAACGCTGTTATCAAGCACATCAGTAAAATTAGTGCTTTGAATGCTAGCAGCAGCGCCTGTTTCAGTGGCATTTACGGAGAGACGATACCCTTCTCCATCATTAATAATTGAGGCGCTTAAGCGTCCGTCGCTCTGTGTATTGATCGCATCCCTCATATCTTCCAGGGTGCTGCCATCCTCTACCGTGATAGGGTCTATAGCACCTTCTGCAAGTGAAAAGGTGAGCGACTGCTCCCCCGTCACGATGGCGGTATCTGCCGTATCGAGACGTTCAGTCACCAAGCTACCCGCTGTGGCCAGTTGCTCAACATGGATATCGTATCGGCCAGGCTGTGCGTCGCTATCGCTGACTGCACTCAACCCACTCCCTTCCACGCTGGTGGAAAGGCTCTCAAATGCATCAGTGGCGTTCAGTTCTTCGGTGGCGCTTTGAAAATCAGACAAGGCGCTTTTCACCTGTCCATAGGCTGAAATTTGCGACTCTTCGGTTTCAATTCGCTCCTGAATAGGCTCAAGTTTAGCGCGCTCTGCCTGCTGCAGCTGCGTCAGCAAACCGTTTAGATCTAAACCAGAGCCAATGCCTAACGATGCAATGGAAGCCATACCACTTACGTCCTTTTCAAATATTTACGTCGCCTGCCTATTTACGACATTATTCATTAAGCATTATGTAAGCTTAATCATCATCGCT
>Ga0115013_10002410_pt1 | contig 10421 bp, 11 predicted proteins | sample SouAtlMetagenome_2_FD_88686 | JGI IMG/M metagenome (GOLD analysis project Ga0115013, IMG submission 88686) | Marine eukaryotic phytoplankton communities from Atlantic Ocean - South Atlantic ANT15 Metagenome | ecosystem: Environmental > Aquatic > Marine > Oceanic | place: South Atlantic Ocean... | reverse complement strand
TGATTTGACTGATTCAATGACAGACTTTGAGTCGTTTTTATTAATTTCTAGTGATCCAAAATCAACATAATTAAAATCTTCTAAATCTTTTCCTAATCTTGGACAAAATGTTTCTAAGCATGTGCTTACTTGTCTTATGGCATTTGGGCCAAATCTAGTTCCTGGCTTATAAGAGCATGTCCCATCATAATTGACTCCAAATATTCCAATCGAACAATCATCAGGATTTCTTTTCGCCCCCATGAAAATTGCACTTTCGCTATCAAATAAATTTTTATTTAACATTTTTTGAATTGAGTTCTTTTATGATTTTATTCGGCATCATTTTGAATGCTCCTTTTTGAAAATTTAAATTCCAAATGTCACAACCCTTTTCTATTTTCATGACCTCTTTGATATTAGTTGTTGATAAATTTAATTGGCCTTTTGAAGCGAATGTCCAGCTCCAAATTCCACTCGGATATAAAGGTACAAATGAGTACATGGTTTCAGATGATTTAAATATTTTCTTGAGTGATTTCAAAATATGTATATGAATATTCTTGAATGATTCAGGGGATTCACTTTGAGTGGCTAAGATCCCATTTTTCGTAAGTATTCGTTTACATTCTTTATAAAAAGAATCTTTAAATAATACATTAGAAAATTCTGAGGGATCTGAACAATCTATAAAAATGGCATCATAAACACTATCTTTTGCTTCTTCTACCCATTTAACTCCATCATCAATATATATGGTTAATCTTTTATCACTCCATGCTTTGCCTCCAACTTCTTGTAAAAATGTTTTAGATACTTTTATGACTTCCTCATCAATTTCTACTAAATCGATTTTCTCTATTCGGGAGTATTTTAAGCATTCTCTTGCAGTTCCACCATCGCCACCTCCAATAATTAGTATGTGTGATTTCTTATCAATGCTGCTTAAGGCTGGATGAACAAGGCATTCATGATAATATTTTTCGTCTCTCGATGATGTCATCCAACATCCATCTAACATTAATGCTTTACCATAATAATCATTTTCTATAATAATAATTTCTTGATATTTAGAATTTTGTTTAAGTAATATTTTTCCACTCAGGCCAAATCTCGAGCCTTGATGATACTCATCTATCCATGTCAGTATATCTTTCATTGCTATTTCAATTTTTTCTCATTAGTATTTTTTTAGCAATTTTCCATAGCTTTTGAAAATCTCTTGGAGTTTGTTCTTTAATATTATCTCCTACAAGATCTTCAATTATTGAAAATCTGTCTAAAAATTTTTTATTAGTTTTTTGAAGAGATATTTCTGCATTTATTTTTAGAAAGTTTGAAAGATTTATCAAAGTAAAGTAAACATCTCCAAATTCATCTTTTATTTCTGATGAATTTCTGCTTTTTATCGCTTCTTTTAATTCGCATATTTCTTCATTTAATTTATCAAAAATCTGATTACTATTCTCCCACATAAAACCGTATTCTTTAACTGTATTTGTTATCTTTTCTGAAGCAACTGTTGCAGGTAAACTGTTTATTTTCGAGTTTAATTGTCCACTAATTGAAGATTCCTTATAAAGATCTTTCTTTTCTGTATTTTTAATATTCCCCCAAATTTCTTGAGATTTTTTTAAAGATACTTTTTCTTTTTTTTCGAAAATATAGGGATGCCTTCTAATAATTTTCATATTTAATTTGTGAATTATATCTTTTAATGCAAATTCTTTCTCTTCAAATCCTATTTCTGCATGAAGCATAATTTGTAACAAGATATCCCCTAATTCTTCGCAAATATTATTTGTGTCTTTCTCATATATAGCGTTTATAAACTCATAACTCTCTTCAGTTAAAAATGGAATTAGAGTTTCGTGTGACTGCATTTTTTGCCATGGACAGCCCCAAGTTTTATCTTTTAATAATTTGATATTGGTCATTAAACTTTGGAAATTTTCCAATGCTTCCAATTCCGAATTACTTAGATTGTTAAATTTCTTAATTGAATTCATGAAAATTGTTCTTTATTAATTCAATTTTGCCTTAATCATGAAATATTTAAATACTAAATCTAAAAAAACTAATTTCATCTATTAGAATGATTTATCATAAGGGCGATTAGCTCAGCGGTAGAGCGCCTGCCTTACAAGCAGGATGTCCCTGGTTCGAACCCTGGATCGCCCATTTACTATTTATTTCAATGACTGAGATCGTCAATCTTTCAATCAGTCACAATGCAGCATCAGAACTTTCAAGACAAGCTTCTTTTGGAGGTTTTCCTGGTGAAATGTATATAGACTTAGTTAAGGAAGATATAGATTCTGAAGAATGGTTTCATATTAAATTAAAACCAGGTATTTGTAATGGATCTCCAATATCTAGAACTGAAGGGATAACCTTATATGCAGATATTAAACATTTTTCTTTGTTAAAAGATTTAAAACTTGATTACTATGGCGATCTTAGTGGTGGAGGTTTTCTTATATCAACTCCCAAGAATGCAAAGAGGTGTGCTTGCGGCTCAGGTTTTAAACTTTTATAGTATTCATTAATATTTTGCAAACTGATATTATTTGCGATTATTTGCTTCTATCAATATAAAATAAATAAAAAGCCTAAGAAATAACTTTTCTAAAATGAATGAGTTGAATGATGAATTTACATTAAACAATTATTTACCTTCAGAGGTTGAAAAAAAGTGGCAAAAGCAATGGGATAGTTTAAGAGCTTTTAGTCCAAATCCTAATGATAAAAGTGAGCCTTTCTGTATAGTAATTCCTCCTCCTAATGTCACAGGATCTTTACATATGGGGCATGCTTTTAATACTGCATTAATAGATGTGATTATACGTTTTCAAAGACTCCTTGGGAAAAATGTTTTGTGTTTACCTGGAACTGATCATGCCTCAATAGCAGTTCAAACTATACTTGAAAAACAACTAAAAAATGAGGGTAAAAAAAGTGAAGAAGTTGGAAGAGAAGAATTTTTAAAAAAAGCTTGGATTTGGAAAGAGCAAAGCGGGGGTAAAATAGTATCTCAATTAAAGAGACTTGGGTATTCCGTAGATTGGGAAAGAGAAAGATTTACTTTAGACGAAAAATTAAATGAAGCAGTTATAGAAGCATTTAATATTCTCCACGAGAAAAAACTTATTTATAGAGGTGAATATTTAGTTAATTGGTGCCCTGCATCTCAGTCAGCAGTTAGTGATCTTGAAGTTGAAATGCAGGAGGTTAATGGATATTTATGGCATTTTAAATACCCTCTAATTTCTGATGAGGGTCAAATTTTAGATGAATTCTTAGAGGTCGCAACAACTAGACCTGAAACCTTATTGGGTGATACTGCTGTAGCTGTAAATCCAAATGATGAGAGATATAAAAAGTATATTGATAAAAAAGTTAAAGTACCTTTTGTTGATAGAGAAATACCTGTTATTGCTGATATACATGTTGATAAGAATTTTGGTACAGGTTGTGTAAAGGTCACGCCAGCCCATGATCCTAATGATTTTGCTATTGGTAAAAGGAATAATTTAAAGCAAATTAATATCATGAATAAAGACGGAACGCTTAATATTAATGCAGGTAAATTTAAGGATTTAGATAGATATGAAGCCAGAAAACAAATAATAAAGGAATTAGATTATTTAGGCTTATTAACTAAAATAGAAGATTATAAAAATACTGTACCTTTTTCAGACAGAGGAAAAGTACCAATTGAGCCTTTATTGTCAACTCAGTGGTTTTTGAGAATGGAAAAGATTTCTAATAATTGTCTTAAAGAACTTAATTCTAAGAAGCCTGCTTTTATTCCTGAACGCTGGGAGAAAGTTTATAAAGATTGGTTAGACAATATCAATGACTGGTGTATTAGTAGGCAATTATGGTGGGGACATCAAATCCCTGCATGGTATGTATTAAAACAACCCGAGGATTCAATAGATCAAAATACTCCATATATTGTTGCAAGAAATGAAAAGGAAGCTTTAAGTAAAGCTACTAAGGAATTTGGATCTATTTTTCAACTTATTCGTGATAAAGATGTATTAGATACTTGGTTTTCAAGTGGTTTGTGGCCTTTTTCTACACTAGGCTGGCCAAACACAATTGATCCAGATTTTAAAAAATGGTATCCAAATAGCGTTTTAGTAACTGGCTTCGATATTATTTTCTTTTGGGTAGCAAGAATGACAATGATGGGGAAAACTTTTACCAATATAATTCCTTTCAAAGATGTTTATATTCATGGTTTAGTTCGAGATGAAAATAATAAAAAAATGAGTAAAAGTGCAGGTAATGGAATTGACCCTTTGCTTTTGATTGATAAATATGGTTCTGATGCTTTAAGATTTGCTCTAATAAGAGAAGTCGCTGGCGCGGGTCAGGATATAAGGCTTGATTTTGATAGGAAAAACGATACCTCTTCAACAGTCGAAGCATCAAGGAATTTTGCAAATAAACTCTGGAATGCCACTAAATTTGTTTTAATGAATAAAACTATTTCTGAAAATTATTTTTTGAATGAGAATGATGAAAAATTTCTTGAATTACCTGATCAATGGATTTTATCAAAATTAAATCAATTAAATAATAAAGTATCTAATTTGTTAATTGAATACAAATTAGGTGAGGCTGCGAAATTATTATACGAATTTGCTTGGAATGATTTTTGTGATTGGTATGTTGAATTTTCAAAACAAAAGTTTAATAGTAAATCCCATAATAGACAAATATCGGAAAAAGTATTAATAAAGGTTCTTTCAGATGTTTTAGTTATGATGCATCCATTTATGCCACATATTACTGAAGAACTATGGCATGCATTGCAGATAAAGCCTGCACAAATTTTGTTATCCCTTCATAAATGGCCTGTTTTAGAAAATAAATATATAAACAATCATATAGATAAATCTTTTGAAGAGCTCTTTGGAATTATTAGATTAATTAGAAATCTTAGGGTTGAATTAGGACTTAAGCCATCTCAATTGGTTCCTGTTTACTTAATTTCAGATAATGCTGAACTTACTAATTTCCTGAAAAATTTAGAGGTCGATCTTAAAACTTTTACTAAATCATCTGAAGTGTTTATTTTTAAATCTAATGATATAGACAAAAATACTTTTGCAAAATCTTTTTCTGGAATTATTGGCGATTTGGAAGTTTATTTACCTTTCAAAGATTTTGTAAATGTAGATGCTTTGAAGGAAAGACTTACTAAGGATTTGAAAAAAGTTAATTCTGAAATAGAAATTTTAAATAAAAGAATATCCAACAAAAACTTTATAGATAAAGCTCCTAAAGATATTGTTGATGAATGTTTCACTAAATTGAAAGAGGGAAATTTGCAATCTGAAAGAATAAATAAGAAACTCAATTTATTAAAATAATATGACTTCTTTGTTTGAGAATATTTATGAATTAGCCTTTTTTTTTGATACAAATATTGGGATTGTTGCTTTTGTTTTTTTATATATTGTAATTGTTTTATTAATTCTTCCTGCTTCTTGGTTATCTTTATTATCTGGCTTTTTATATGGTTCATATCTTGGCTCAATAATAGTTTTTTGTGCGGCATCTATAGGTGCTCTATTAGCTTTTTTTATTTCAAAAAGTTTTTTATCAATAAAACTTAAAAAAGTTATTAATCGTTTCCCGCGATTAAGTCTTATGGAAAAAGTAGTTCAGAAAGGTGGTCTCAAATTAATCCTTTTAGCGCGACTTTCTCCTATATTTCCTTTTAGTATTCTTAATTATTTTTATGGGTTGAATAATATCAAATTGAGAGACTTTGCTCTTGGTCTTTTTGGAATCATTCCTGGCACATTTCTTTATTGCTCGATAGGTAGTTTGGCCAAAAGTTTACAGGATTTAAAGAATTTACAACCAACTAATAATTTATTTTTAACTATTATCAGTCTAATTTCTACTTTTATGGTTGTTTATTTTTCAGCAAAATATGCCAAGGAATGTATTAACGAGTCAAAGGAAATTAACCTTTAATATTCCAATCCCTTATAGAAGCAATAATTACAAACCAAAAAAGTCTTAATTTCCCAAAAATACTTTTATTAGATTGTAATTTAATATATTTTGCTTGGCCGCAAGGGGTTTTAATATATTTGAAAAGATTATTGTTTTTCATAAGGAGAATATTTTAGATTATGAGTTATAAATTATTAATAGTGTATTTCATTACCTACTTTTTTTTTCATAGTTTAATATCAAATAAAATATTTACTACAAAAAACTAATTCATTCAAAATTATATTTTTTCATCTGTTTTGAACCCTCTAAAGCATTTGAATCTTGGGAACCTAAGGCTAAATGTTTCAGCATCTTGAGATTTAGTTCTCGCGTCCGCCCTGATTTCCACCAATTGACCGATTAGTTCATCTCTTTCAAGCCAATATTCTTCCCGTTGAGAATCACTAAATCCACTCCCGCAATTCAGTCGATAATTATATTGATCATCTTTGCCTTCAACAAGGATTGCTCCAAGCCTGCCTTCGTTGCGGCCTGTCCCTTCTTCTAAAGCCACAACTCTTAAGGTAACTTCTATAAATGGTTTTGCTTTTAACCAACTATGCGTCCTTTTGCATTCATACCAAGCATTAGGATTTTTAATCATCACGCCTTCATAACCTCCTTCTACGGCTGATTTATTAAGTTCAACAAATCTACTTTGTCCCTCAGGAGTATCTAGATCTACATTTTCCCAGTCAAGTGTTTGAACATGTCTTAAAAGAGTTGAATTCTTTGCTACCCAATCTTTTACTAGAACGCTTCTAGAAGTTTGATCTTTTTCCCATAAGCCCTTCTTGAAATAATTAAGTGGACATAAATCAAATAAGTGTAAAACTGCATCTTTGGATTGTTTGCCATCTTTTCTATGAACTTGTTTCATTAGGTCTTGAAAATTAGCACTCATGATTTCACCATCTAGTACTAAATCGTAGGGAGCAGGATGTTTCTCTAATACTTTTTCTATTTCTTTTATGATATGACCAAAGTTATGAAACTGTTTGCCGTTGCGTGAAAACATTTCTACTTTGTTTTCTCTAATAATTGTTAGAACTCTGACTCCGTCTAATTTAATTTCAATTTGTTTTTTGCCTATCATTTTCTTTTCATGGTTTGCGCTGTCATGTGCGAGGGGACATGAGAATATTGGGATAGAATATTTTGGGAATTTTTTTGCAACTTTGTTGATTGTTTTTTCAGAAACACCGCAACGAAGATCTTTAATCAATACGCGTCTATAAAATCCATTCCATTGCTCTTTAGTTGCAGAGTTCATAACTAAATTGATCGCATCTCTTGCAGAATGCCCAGTAAGTTCTCTTTTTATTAAATGATTTGTTAATTCTTTAAAAACATTCCATTTACATCCTTCAAGAGATGTCTCTTCTTCTTTCTCTGGTACTTGTTTTACCCCAAAAGTTACTAGAGGATCTAAGGCCATACGAACTCCTTCAAAGAAATCATCCAACCCTTTTTCCATGGCTTCAAAAATGATTTGTTCTTTATCTAATCTACTTGGGTGTGATTCTAGCTTTTTAATTATTTCTTCTTTTCGAAAATCTTCATATTTCACAATTTATTAAACCTTTACTAATTTACTTTAGCTATTCGGTCTATCTTCCAATCTTTATCAGTTTTTGAAAAAGTAAAATCGAGGGGAAGTTCCTCTTTTTTATCTTCTGATTTCAAATTTAGAGTGATTATGATTTGATCTTCTTGAACTCTTGGTCTTCCAGACTTTAGATTTCTATATTTATTTAAATTTAAGCTAGCTAAAAACTTTAGAAAGTCCTGACGTTTTACATGAGTTTTGTAAGTTTTTGTAGTTAGTCCATAGGCAGCATCAATTCTTCCTGCTGCTACTTGATCAAAAAACTTTCTTACTAATGGATTAATTCCTCTAGCGCTTATTACAAGCTTAACAGCATTGAATGTCCAAAAAGAAATAAGAACTGCTCCTCCCACTAATAAAGCTTTAACTCCAATATCTTTGACTAGTAATGCATCCATTTTAAAAATTTGTTTTTTTAATATTAAGAAAATAAATCGTTTTTGATGACTTTTTTGTCAAAATAATATTATATTTAATCGATAATGTCTTTAATTCCTCTTTTACCAGTATTTCATAAGTTTAATAGGCAATTTTTTAATCAATCTTTAACAATTAATAAAGAACCTTTAGTAAAGATTAGATGGAGCGATAACAGGCTAAAGACAACCGCAGGTTTTTATAAGCGCAAACAAGTAAATGGAGTCATAGATTCTGAAATTATTTTGTCAAAGCCAATTTTAAGTAAATTATCATGTAACGCAATATATAGTACTTTATGTCATGAAATGATTCATGCTTGGGTAGACAGGATTTTGAACATTAATGAGATACATGGACCTAATTTTTTGAGTAAAATGAATGAAATTAATAAAGAAGAAAAAAATTTTCAGATAAGTATTAAACATAATTTTCCTGTTGAGAGAAAGGCCCTAAAATATATTGGCAAATGTTCATATTGCGGGGAGAAATATATGTACAGAAAAAGAATTAAAAATATTGCTTGTAAAAAATGTTGTAATTTGTTCTTTAATGGATCTTGGAATATAAACTGTTTAATTTTGTTTGATTGATAATTCAAAAATGTGATTTTGTTTCTTTATTTAGAATTTCCTATAATGTTGTTGTAATTTGATATCTAAAGATAAAGTTAATTAATGGCTTCTCGCAGATATAGAAACTTTAGAAATAATTTTGATAGAAAAATACTTGATAAAAAGGTTGATAAAATTTTTGAAACAGGCAGACAATTGGTTGATGGTGTTTCAGGTGCTAGACCTGGGGGGAAAAGAAATACTGATTTTCAAAGAATTTCTCGTAGGAATGTTAAAAATGTCGGAAGATGGGTATCAGAAAAAATGGATATGTTTTTTGAAGAAGAAGATGATGATTGGTCTGATCAGGTAAATAGTGATGAAAATGCGCAAGATATTAAATCTTTTTCAAGAGAATCTAGAATGCTTGATGTTAAGGAAACATTTTCTAAACGTCCCTTAGAAGCCTTATCTTTAAGGCAACCTAAAAATATCGAGATAAATGCACAAAAGAAGCTGCCTTTTGGACAATCAACCTCTTTTGATGAATGGCCGGATGATCTGGATTTGAAAGTTGATAGATGGCAAAGATCCTCTCAAATTATTAATGAGGTTAATGTCAATCAAGGTAATCCAAAAAGCGGTTTTAATAATGGAAGAAGTATTCCAAGATCAAGAAGAAGAAGAATATAGATTAGAAAAATTTTGAATTCCTGATTGTCCTAACCAAGTTTCTAAGTGAGGACTAAAGACTTCTCTAATTATAGTAAGGGGTTTTTTATTTCGAAAAAATCTGTAATTCCTTGACCAAAATGGCCCTTGATAATTAAATTTTTCCTCTAACCAGTTTGAATGAACTATTGAAATGCTATCGACTTCTCTAAATAATTCTGATCTATCTTGAGTTAAGTTTTTCCAAATTGGTTCTTCTTTTGCTTTTAAATTTTCACTCACTTGGTCTGAATTCCACCAACTTTCAGCCCAAGCAAGATTTTTGTTTTGATTTCTAATCCAAACTTGCCTTCTTATTAAGGGTTCTTTTAATTGATTAATTTCTCTTGGACCTTCTTCTTTAAATAAAAGATCTATTTGCATTGATATTAATTTGATTTTTGTTTCTTTATTTGTTAGCAGTTGTAAATGTCTTGTTGGACTACCATCGCCTAATAACATTAATTTCCATGATCCAGATATTTCAGGTAAAGAATTTTCAACTAAAAAAGAAGTAGCTTTTTCTTCCCATAAAATTTCGGGCGAGTTGAAGAGTTTATTATTCAGTGCTAATACCTATATCTTTTAAGATGATAACTTTTTTTCAACAAAACTATTTGCCTTTTCTTTTTTGATTTCTTTTATTTTGAGCCAAACTAGTAATGCTGTTAAATCAGCTTTACTTACTCCGGGTATTTTGGAGGCATCACCAAAATTAGTTGGTCTTATTTTATTCAAATTTTCACGTGCTTCTAAAGATAATGTATCTATTTTTTCATAATTAATTTCTTGTGGAAGTAATTTGAGACTTTGACGATTTATCTGATCAATATTATTTTTTTGTCTTTTAAGGTAACCTTCATATTTAATATCTATCTCTACTCCTTCAATTACTGCTATTGGAAGAGTTCTGTCTATTAAGTCATATTTAATAAAATCAGAATAATGAAGATTTGGTCTTTTTAAAAGTTCTTTCAATGTGGTTGACCCTTTTATTTTTGATCCACTATCTAATTCTATTTTTTTAGCAATTTCATCAGTACTTTTTAAACGTGTATTTTCTAATCTTGAATTTTCTTCTTTAAGTGATTTCATCTTTTCTTTATGAGCCAACCATCTTCTTTCAT
>Ga0115013_10002409_pt1 | contig 10425 bp, 13 predicted proteins | sample SouAtlMetagenome_2_FD_88686 | JGI IMG/M metagenome (GOLD analysis project Ga0115013, IMG submission 88686) | Marine eukaryotic phytoplankton communities from Atlantic Ocean - South Atlantic ANT15 Metagenome | ecosystem: Environmental > Aquatic > Marine > Oceanic | place: South Atlantic Ocean... | reverse complement strand
CATGTAGCATTGTTATGCGTGAACGTTTTCGACTTGTGTCAACTCTCAATAAATTCTTGATGAAATTTTTCAAATATAGGTCGGGCTTCTGCTCATGAACTCTGTTTTAATTCTAAATCGAAGGCGATTCTTAGCAAAACATGGTCTGGATGATCTAGCTAGCATGGGCGGTTCGGTGGCGGATCAATCATCGAATCCATTGAGGGGTCAAATAGTCGGCTTATTGCACGCGGTGCAATACCTAAAGCCCATCGTTATATTGGCAAATTGTGTAACAATTGCTTTTGAGTTGATTCTCGGGGGAAGTTGAAGCGCTCAAAAGAAAAAACTGAAAAACCGTGGTTCCTATCGGAATCTCTTCCACTAAATTTTCCCAACAACTCTTGCGTCAACGTGAGTAGAGGTCAACCCAGCCGGGGCATTCGATTGATTCATTCAAGAAGTAAGCAACCACATCTCAACGACCATTGGTGATGGGTTGCGATCAACGGAAATCGTGACTATTGAATAAGATTGGAATGAACTGTTGTCGGTATCTCATCGATGCAAGTCTGAAGGCGAAAATTAAAAATGTAACACTTGTTGTCAATTTTGGTCAATGCTTCTTGTTGCAATTGCTCATCCATGATTGAAATGGTAATTATCTTTTCGTTCAAGTGAAGAATTATATCTTTTGAGGCATAGTGTTTTTGATGTTCCATTAGAATAGCATTCCAATTCTCCCCACGGGTGCTGGTGCCCATGATTCTGTTGGGACTGTGGATGCTTTGGAAGCAACCCACAATCTGGTAGAGTTTGGAGGGCTCAGAGTTTACTTTTGTGTTGAGGCTGGGGTTGTGTGTGAGAAAGAGAGCTCTCAGCAAAGGCTCTGGTGATCCTTGGGGGCCTTGTGAGAGAGGTTGTTGGGGGGTTGGTTTGGGCCCCAACCCTCATTACCTCCCCCCCCACACACATGGTGTTGCCATGGTTCAAACATTCTCAGCTTTGCCCTTCTTTGTTGGTCAAAAAGTGATGAAAACTTTTTGTGATGATTGATCTTGAGGACTCCCTTCACCTCCAAACTCCCAAACACAAAAAGCTCCTGATACGTAGTGTATGAATCATGCCAGATCATAATATTTATGATAAGTATGAATACGTAAGTACACATTTACGACAAAGTACGTGTTTTTTCGAGGCAGGCACGAGGAAAAAACAGGTGCTTTTCTTTGGAAAAAGCGCAAATTTTATGAATCAGAATGTATTCTCTGGTTGACACCTTGGCCCACAAGTTTTCCCACTGTCCTACGGTGTTATACCTTTGCTCCATACTCAGCATCCAATAAGTCGCACAGTCTATCTTGAAAAGGAACTTGAGTTCGATCAAATCCAATCGACGACGACATTAGTTACTGAAACGCAAGTATGCACTGCGCCATACACAAATCATCGCGGAAGCTTGCTTCTTCGGCTGGTCGACGACGAACCAAAGCTTTACTCTCGATCACAGTAATTTTCACCGCGTTGCAAATATGCCAATCCTTTGTTCCTTATGTTCTCAGGAAGGCGGTGCCCTTGAAAGAATATAGTGAGGTCTTTCGGCTACAGCAACAACTTACACAGATTGACCCGATCAGAAACAATGAAAGGGGAACAATAGGGATCGAAAAATCCATGCGGGGTGCAAATAATACGGAATCCTTCGGAATTCTTCATCCGAGAAAAAGTGAGGCCGATTGTGTGATTGAAGATTTTCCCAAAACTCTGTCGTCAAAACTTTCGAAACAGACGATTGAATCTACAGTTGAAGACATGTTGAGACCTTCGAGGAAATCTATGGGTCTTTTTGGTGACGCTTTGGATGAGGAATCTACTCATTCTCTGAAAGAGGGCAATTCGGTACTCGCATCATCATTGAATGCGGTGGTAAAATTGGCGACTGCAATGGATGATATTGAAATTGCCAATCTTAGGCTTTCTGTCTTTTCGAACTTTAATCCTGAATCACGAAAGCTTTTTTGTGAACGTTCCTGTCAGTTACTTTCTTCCAGAAGACGGCGCGGGGCAGCATGTGTTGTTGCAAAAAAAAGCGACACATCCAACAATAAGCACAACTCAAATACAGCACGGAGACGTATATCTCACAAAAAAGATGGTACAATCGTAGGCACGGCTGAAATAAGCTATCATGAATTTTCTGGAACAAAACTCGAGCGTTCTCGTCCGAAGCACTCGATATTATATGTAACCGAGGTAGCAGTTGACTCTAACCAAAGGAGGAAAGGTATAGCAAGGCTCATGATGGATGCTATCGACACTCTTGCTTTAACTCGGACAGTGGAGACTGTTTATCTTCATGTTGATGTCACAAATTTGGGAGCGATAAATCTTTACGAAGCTGCCGGATATCGAAAACTCGAATCCGACAATCCATTATACTTAGAGTTTACGACCAAACTGAATCTACATGACGGGGCAACAAAAGGTAGGAATCATTACCTTATGGCAAAAGATGTAAGAGAACAAACTTGGTTCAATCTTCAAGAAGAACAATTCCAATTGGATGAAATATGCACCACCAAGTCTCGACAAAGAACCCTTGGAATCAATGTCATGTCGATCGCATGAAAATAAGAATTGTATCGGAAAACTTTTGCGACATGAAGGCATCAATTCAATGTATTATACTTATAATTTTGTATTTTAAAATTTGTATATTAAAAATGACTACGTGATTACAGTCGGAGCTTCTCTTCCCGTCAATCTTTCAAGTTGAACAAGAGCAATGGCGCGATCAGCTAAACTTTTCAGAGCGGCAGGAGCTGCCTCGTTGTATCTGGCCTTATCTTTTTCATACTTTTCGAGATACATACGAATGGTTGCTCCAGCAGAACCAGTGCCGCTGAGGCGGAAAACGACACGTGCACCGTCACCGTTAAGATATTTAAAAAACAAGATCAACCCCTGCTTACTAGTAATGGAGCCATCAACGGGGTCGGTATATCTGAATATGAACAAGAAGAAAATTCTTGTTAGCTTTGAGTTTCTGCATTCATTAGACTCTGCTATGAAATATATTACTCACGAAAATTCTTCTGCACCAACTAGAGCAATCCCAGAAGGATCCTTATCTAAGGAAGAAAAATCTGCTCCGAGTAAATCCGTTCGAATCAAATCCATCATATCATTGGCAGCGTCACTTTTAACGGCTAAATGTTCAAATTTGAGGCAAATGTAATAAATGAGTGAAATGCAAAACCTCAAATTCAATCAATTGATCACCAGCAAGAAGTGCCACAACTGCGTTTACCTTCGTAATCGTATCTGCAATAAAAATGACGACCATATTCGATCCAATGATTCATTACAATATCTTTCACCTGAACTAATGGGCTTCCCTCTTCAGTATCTTTGTTTGCGTCAATCAAAATCGAAATCCAGGCTAACATCGCCCAAAGTCCATCTTTCTCTCGGATGTGATCAGTACCAGTGCCGAATGATTCTTCTCCACACAAAAATGGAGTATAATCCGTTTGATCAAATTGCTCTTTAGAACCCATAAGATTCCCAAAGAATTTCCAACCTGTCGGAGTGTTGAAATAAGGGATTCCAAGTGCTTCAGCAACGACATCAAGTGCGGCAGAGGATGGCATCGATCTTGCAACACCCTTAGGGCCGCCGGCTTTTGCAAAGTGAGGAATCGCTTTCCATTTATCACAAATAATGGCAAGGCTATCAGAAGGAGTGACGAAACATCCAGCTCCAGCTATTAAATTCCTATCGCCATCACCATCGTTAGCAGCTCCAAGAGTTGGAGCGGAAGCAGCAGCATCTTCATCGGTGCTCCCATCTGGATTCAAGCCCATTTTCTTCACAAGAGCAGCAGCGTAGGTCAAATTCGGATCAGGGTGACACTTTCCAAAGTCTGGTCGCGGATCACACCTCATCAGAGACGACTATATATGCATTGCATGAAAATCAATAGTGAGGCGCTAAGAATATGCATTACACAATCAGAATCAAAGATGCACACGTTGAGATTCAATCGGTAATTACCTCTTTGAAGCCTAATAGTTCAACAAGAATGCGGCGTGCAAAGGGTCCGCCGGCACCATGCATACCATCAAACAAAATTGAAAACTGTGGATGCTTGGAAAATTTTCGAATCGCATCAAAATCGAAGCTCTGTTGCAGTACATCAACATATTCTGTAAATGGATCAATGATTGTGACAGAGGAAGTTGAAGTCATCGGGAAAATCGTTCCTACTGCGGCATCGATATCGATATCAGGAGATCCCTCGAGAGATTTGAACATGGATATTTCTAGACTTCGTTCGTAAAGCTATTTCCACCAAGGCATCATTCGGTTAGTGCAACAGAATCAATCGGTAAATCATTCATCTTACGATCTCGAGCTACAAGTAGACTTGTCGTACTTACTGCATCAGTAAATTCTTCGCCGGCAGGTTGCCCACAATATTCATTATATTTGATCCCAAAGTCTTCTCCGGGACCTCCAGGATTATGACTAGCGGTAAGAATAATTCCTCCATCTGCAGAGCCGCCCTCTCTTGTTCGAATAGCAGCTGACACAGCTGGCGTCGACATAATTCCAGAACTCGGGACCCAAATATTCTCAACACCATTTCCAGCCAGGACGCGGCAAATTTTTTGAATTGCCTCTTTGTTGTAATATCGACCATCACCAGCAACAATTAAAGTCTTTGGTATTTTCCCGTCATTGTTCTGTTTAGCTGTGTCAAGTAGACTCTGGATGAAATTCTCGACATAATATTTTTCTTTGATTTCTTCGTCTGTTCCCTGCCAAACTTCAACCTTTTTCCTCAGACCTGAGGTTCCTGGTTTCATCCCCGGGATCGGAGATGTCGGTACTTCAATTACAGAAGCCGAGGAAGCACAGAGCTTTTGTTGGTCGCCTCCGCGTGGTACAGAACATACTTTCGGTGCGAATGCCTCTGTCGATGCAAAATATGGGAGGAATGACGCCGTCACGGCTGCTAAAGCAAGAATTGAATACTTCATCTGTCACGTCTATTTTTGTGGATGTACTGATTTGTGTTTTTCCTTCGATTTTCTGGATCGTCTCTTTCAAATCAATGCTTTGCTTCGAGGAAAAGTTTTTGAATTTCAAGATATTCTCATCATCCGATGCGTAGCACCGCTGATACGTCACTCGTGATTAAAAATTCGTCCTCAGTCCCATCTACTGCCTCGTCCAACCGATTCAGAAAACATGAGTTTTTTTCCAGCTTGACACCATCCTGCCAAACATAAAACATCTCACTCTTTCACGCTCTGCAAGCAATCATTACAAACAAACCTTGGGCAATTCAAATAGTAGAATATCCGCAAGAAAAGCACACAGAAGAAAAGAAATTATGGCACCACCCAAACCTTCACAACGAGGCAAATTTCGGCCGAAGAAACCTCAAAAGAAAGTGAGCAAACCAACTACACCGGCTACAGGATCTACTGAATCTTCTGCACCGTCTTCGTCACCTCCGGCTCCAGTCAAATCCTCTAATCATATTGAAGGCTCAAGTATTAAAAGAAACAACTCGGCGTTTGAAGTAAGAGGAGGACGAGGAAGAGGAAGGGGGGGACGAGGAAGGGGGGGACGAGGGAGAATACCAAGCGGAACAGTATTCTTTACCGGGGAAGAAAAGAAAGCAGCCCCAACAAAGGGCTCAACAAATAAAAAGACTACGTCCACAGGTACCAGTCGAATCTCAAAAACGCGCGACAGTAAGAATGTCCGAGACAGCATGGATACGAGCACTGAAGAAGTGGTGGGTCAACTTGATACGGCAATTGGAGGTTCGGAAAATATTAAAAAAGAGTCTATTCTTGAAAGCGGCACCGACGATCATAAAGAGGCGGAGCGACCATTGGATTTTTCTGAAGTTCCAACGGGATTGAATATATCAGCAGGCTGTATATATGACTCAGACTCTAGTGATGAAACATCATCGAGGATATCTAAGAGCACGTCGCTGATACCACCTTTGGAACTACCTTTTTCGACAAAGTCTGTGAATACGAGGATTCAACCTGACAAAACAAATAGCAGCTGTTTTGGCGAACAAAACTATGAAGATTATTCCGAATCTACCCAATCACCTTTTGCTGTTCGGAACCAATCAGAGGATTCACGCCAAGAAAATAATTCATGGTTCTTGGTCCAGCTTCCAAGTCGTCTTCCGCCAATGCAAAAGGATATGTCCCACCATAAAAACGAGGAAAGCGAGCTAGAAGAAGGAGATAATAATGATCCATCAGCATCATCTTCTACTGTCAATCACAGCAACATGTCCGAAGTGGCTGTGCCCCCCGTGACGACAAATTGCTTCGATAACAGTCTTCATAAGAATGCTCCCGGTAGGATTGGGAAAATCCTTGTCTATAAAAGTGGCAAAACTGTGCTTGTGATGGACGGCCCAGATGATACGGTAAGATCGAATGTATGATGGATAGAGTACAACATTTTTAAACCTTTCATTCATCATTGTACTGAATATTTTTGCTTTTTGATTTGTTCCCATCTGCAGGTTCGTATGACTTTGAGCGAAGGCCTGACTTGTACATTTCACCAACAAGCCGTTGCTGTGAATACCAATGAAGGACATTATATTACTCTTGGTGACGTCGATAAGTCCATTGTAATATCACCAGACCTGACTGATATTTAGTGTCGAAAGTAAAACCTAAAAGAAGGATTGTCATAACATTGTTGTTAATTTGTAGCCTGATCTAATGCGCTTTCCCAGCTCTGGCTGGATTGCTCCCCCTCCCGCAGGCGTGCGCCTCACCCTGGCCTGCTCCCACCCAGCACGCAGCAGCATCAACCAGGAGCTGGTGGTTCCAGTGAGCCCAGGGAGGGTGCTGCACCATCTGGCTGCCGTGAGTTGGTGTCATTAGCCAGGTGGTGGCATCACCCTTGTTGGGTGAGGTGCCCTCTGTGTGGTGTGGTCCCCCACCACCACCCCAGGCCTGCTTGCCTCCTAGATGGCTTGGGTTACCTCCCATGATGGAAGGTTGTGGCACTCTCTGTGTTGGTGTCCAATGATGAGGTGCATTGGCAAGGAGCCGATGTGCACGATTGGGAACTGGCATCATGTCCGTCCTTCGAGCGTGGTTGAAGCTACCGTACAACGTATAACCACGCTCTCAAAAGAGAAACTTGGAAGTTTTTTCTTCCACCATCACTTCTCTTCAAAGATCGAGTAAAGCATCCGAAGAAGCCTAACTGTTGATATGAGTTCTTCGGAGTCTAAAGAGCCGACATCGCGTTCCATTTTGCGAAGCTGTAGACGCGTATGTGTGAAAATAGGCACTTCAGTGGTAGCAAACCAAAATGGGCGTCCTTCTCTGACCCGATTAGGAGCGGTTACGGAGCAAATCGCCGAGTTGCACGACAGAGGTGTGGAAGTTATTTTAGTAAGCTCGGGTGCCGTCGGGATGGGAAAGCGGATGCTTCGAAAACAATCAAGAATGCTCATGTCGTTCAGAGACTCAATTCAATCCAATGATGGGGCCGAAATCCAAGTGAAGCGAAATCAAAGTTTTCTTTCGCTCCTCGACACAACGGCTAAAAAACACACACCTGAAGAAAAGAAAAAGTTTTACGATTCCGCATGTGCTGCCGCAGGTCAATTTGATCTAATGAATTTGTACTCAAATTTGTTCGACCAGTATGATATGGCTGCGTCGCAGCTTTTGCTTACCCAAGCCGATTTTGTAGACAAGAAGCGCTTGGAAAACCTTACGTATACTGTGGAGAGATTGTTGAGCAACGGAATTGTTCCTATAATAAATGAGAATGATGCAGTTTCGGCAAATCTCGGGTACACTGACGATGACATTTTTTCGGACAATGACTCACTGGCTGCCCTCTGCGCAAGGAGCTTTAACGCCGAGGTTTTGCTTTTGTTAACAGATGTGGAAGGGGTCTACGATAAGAGCCCATCAGAAGAGGGAGCAAAAATGCTCGAACTCTATGTTGAAAAATCTTCTAATGTTTCAATTGGAGCAAAAAGTGCTCAAGGTAAGTTTCTCTTAATTATGACTCGGTATTTGTTTCGGGCTGTGAAAATGTTTTATATTGCAACAGCCGCTCAAGTATCGCGTTCGAATTCATATTTGTAAATTCTGATACAGGACGCGGTGGTATGGCTTCGAAGATCGACGCCGCACTTAGTGCTGTCACTACGGGGTCGTCGTGCACTGCTTGTGTAGTAGCCTCAGGTAACGATTTGAACGCCATTCGCGGGATCCTAGGCCCTGTTAACAAGTTTGGTTTGAAAGGCACTTTGTTTTGTACGCCTGGCAGTAAGCTCGAGGAACAGGCAATGATCGACTTCGGAACGTCGAACGACTCGACTAATGATATCTCAGATGAAGCCCGAGAGAAGGCGGTAGCAGCAAGAACTGAAGCTAGAAAGCTTCAAGCTTTACCACATGAAGTTCGTCAAGATATTTTGCGAGCGATGGCAGATGCGCTCATTGATAAGAAAGAAAAGTTGCTTGCGGCTAATGCGATTGATCTAGAAGCTGCTGAAAAAGATGGAACTGCGTTAGTGCTGAAGAAGAGGCTAAAGCTAACAGACGCAAAACTCAACACATTGGCAGAAGGACTTCGACAAATAGCATCTCTGCCAGACCCTCTTGGAGTTGAAAAAGCAAAGAGAGAACTTGCCGACGGGATGACACTATCTCTAATTACTGTACCAATTGGAGTTTTGATGATTATTTTTGAATCACGCCCAGACTCTATGCCGCAAATTGCCGCCCTATCTATTGCTAGCGGTAATGGTCTCCTCTTGAAAGGAGGGAAAGAAGCTGTCAATTCTAATGCAGCTATATACGAGGTCCTTGGTGAAGCGATTGAATCTGGTAGTAAAGGCGTTATTAAGAAGGACATTATAGCTCTTATTACGAGCCGTGGCCAGGTAAGTACACACTGAATTTGTGTATGGTATTTCAAAATTATGTATGTGCTCACTTTTTGAGTTTTGACTCTCGAACTTATGAAGGTCGCCGATATGCTCGCCCTTGACAACGTGATTGACCTTGTCATTCCTCGAGGGTCTAATGCTCTTGTAAGTTACATCAAGGCCAACACGAAAATTCCAGTCTTGGGCCATGCTGATGGTGTTTGCCATGTCTACGTTGATGAGAGTGCCCCGGCGTCTGCAGCAACCAAAATAGTTGTGGATGCAAAAATAGACTATCCTTCTGCCTGCAACGCAATGGAAACATTATTATTGCATAAAGATACGATTGAAAATGGAGTGGCCGCACAGACTCTCATGGCACTTCGAGCTGCTAAAGTGAAATGTTTGGGAGGTCCCGAAGCGATGAAGTTAGGCTTGTGTGACAGCCCTGCGGCGGAGTTGAAGTGCGAATACGGAGATTTAACTTGCATGGTTGAAGTAGTAAACAATATGGACGAGGCGATAGATTGGATTCATGCCTATGGAAGTGGCCATACTGAATCTATTGTGTGTAGCCAAGATTCTGAGGCTGGAGAGGAATTCCTCAAAAGAGTTGATGCTGCTTGTGTGTTTAAGAATGCATCAACAAGATTTGCCGATGGCTATCGATTTGGATTAGGAGCTGAAGTTGGCATCTCGACTGGTCGTATTCATGCACGTGGTCCCGTGGGTGTGGAGGGTCTCTTGACGACAAAATGGCAGTTGCGGTCGGACGACGTAAATCTTGTTTGTGAATACTCTTCTGGCCAGAAGAAGTTCACTCACAAAGAGCTGATGTAAATACGCGATGGAAGATTATATTTCAATGCTTGATATATAATGCAGGCCAAGTTCAAGGTTTACTTTTAAAGCCCTATGGTTTTACTTTAAACGACATTTAGTGATGCTATAGTGGCAGAATCACCCTACCATATTGTTTTCAACTCACTGCCAATGATGTTTCTTTTTTTTAACAAAAGACGATTATAAAAGTGTTGCTGATTGTCGATACTACCGACTTTCTTGATATCATGAATTGTTTTGGCACTATGCTGCTGTAATTCTGATCAACAATAGTTAGTAATAGCTGGTAGACGGGGCTTGAGGGAAGTAGGATTGGGAATTGATCCGGAATCTGAATTTGATTTGTCCGACCGAAAAATTTGATGGACTGAAATAGCTTTTTATTTTGTTGAAGTATCTCGAAAACACGTCTTTCTAGCCCAATCATCGACTGACGCACGTAAGTAAAACCAAATGCAATTTTCTTCTGGAAAGATTCCTTCGTACTGGTTTTACGTAGGAAATCTCAACTTCAAAACCGTATGTGATTGGGTAGCGAAGAACATAAGAAGAACATCCATCACCCATCCTCGGCCTCACGATCGTTGAACGGAAAACGCCATAACCCAATCAACAGCACGAAGTTGCCACTGATGTGTCGTACGTTT
>Ga0115013_10002408_pt1 | contig 10429 bp, 14 predicted proteins | sample SouAtlMetagenome_2_FD_88686 | JGI IMG/M metagenome (GOLD analysis project Ga0115013, IMG submission 88686) | Marine eukaryotic phytoplankton communities from Atlantic Ocean - South Atlantic ANT15 Metagenome | ecosystem: Environmental > Aquatic > Marine > Oceanic | place: South Atlantic Ocean... | reverse complement strand
TTTTTTTTTTTCAATATATATATATATATATATATATATATATTATTCTATATTTTTATTTTTTACATGCCGGTTTACCGGTTAACAAGAAATGCGACTAGATTTTAAATTTGGGACCTTAAAAAGTAAAAATATCCCTAATTAGTTCCTCCACAGCAGGAAATCTTGTTCGATTCTCGTTCAAAAACAACACGGTGTGCTATTTTTACCGGTTAACCGGTCGTGCAAAAATAAATAAACAAAACAATACCCTAATATATATATATATATTTAAAATTAATTCATAAAAATCTCAAACAGTAACCTAAAGATGATATCATACGACGAGTTCAAACGGTTGGACGTCAACCATATAACGCATGGATCACAACGCAACAACAATGTCAACAATCTTGAAGTAATTACGCACAAAGCGAATTTGGCTCATGATAGAACCAACCCGAATCGCAAATCCAACGCCAAGGCGCTATCCAAACCGATTTTAGGAAAGCGAAAGTGCGATGCCACCTGGACGGAATTTGCAAGCGCCAGAGAAGCCGAGCGCGTGTTGAACAAACAACAAGAAGGCAAGGTGTTTGATGAAAGAAGTATCACAGCAGTGTGTAAAAAGAGAGCCAAATCCCATCATGGGTATGAATTCCAATACAACGAACAGCCCGATCTGGACGGCGAAGTGTGGAAATGGAACCCGTTCTTAAAGGTGCAATGCTCCAACTTGGGCCGTGTAGAAACGACAAGAGGCATCAAAACCTTTGGCTGGTCATCGGGAAAGTATTTGCGTGTTCAAATCCTTGGAAAAGACTATCAAGTGCACCGGGTCGTTGCGCAAGCATTTCATTGGGATATCGTGGAAAAACTATATTCCCAACAAACCGAATGTACAGATATGATGGGCTTCTGGAAAAAACTCCATGTGGATCATTTGAATTTTGACAAACGTGACAATCGTGCAACCAACCTCGTCCCAACAACCGCCAAAGTCAATATCGGCCGTCAACCCCCAACCAGGAAAAGCCATGCTGCCGCACAATCCAAACGCATCGAAGGCCGGAAACTGGGAGCAAACTCAGAATGGGTAACATACCCAAGTGCAAATGCAGCAGCGCGAACCTTGGGATTGTCGTCAGGGAATATTTCCAACGTCTGTCGAGGCAAATGCAAACGGACCGGAGATTACACATTTCGATTCGTGGAAGATGTCGATTTGGAGGGTGAAATCTGGAAACCGATCCCAAAAACATTATTCCCTGGAAAAAACGTGGACGAGATGATGGCATCCAATAAAGGCCGCATCCTTACCCCGAAAGGCATCAAGACGTATGGAACTCCAAATGGAAAGTATTCGAGGTGTTGTGGGTTGTACGTCCATCGACTGGTAGCATCGGCGTTTTTGTGTGGGTATTAAAATATATATATATTATGTAAGATTTAAAATTCTCGTGTACACCGACCAACTCTTAGCATGCGAAGATGGGTGGAAGCGCATATCTCTAACAAATAATAAATGTATTTTACTATTTTATTATGCGTAGCCTGTTGCCGCAGGGTTAAGGTATGATGGTACGAAGGTAATCGTTGTAACAATCTTTGTATTTTTTTTTCATCGTGTTCGATTCTCGCTCGATACTTTTTTGGTCGTTGTCCGAGAGAGGAATCCGTGTCCACAAAAACGTCAACCGTTCCTTACATTTACACACCTTGCGCCCGCAACCAGGGATTTTCTGGAACAACAACCTCGTATGCAACATTTTTTGTGTGATGTGTAGAAAAAAAGAGATCCAAAATCAACTCAATAAGGAAAACCATCGATGCCTTGTTAACTAACTACCATATTTTTTTTGTTGAAATAAAGCAAGTGGACCCTCAATTCTTTTCCATTCCCCATTCCATTGTTCTTCAGAATTACACGCAAATATCCTTACCCCACCGTAAAATTCATCAGGGTATTTTGAAAATGGATGGGACAAGTCAATCTCGTACCCTAGTTGTCTTCCATCGAATACCGCATAAGCAATATGCGGAGGTTCATCTTTTGATAATCCGTTTCTATGTTCGATCATCCAATCGCCAATGATGGTGGATTTTGATACATTTGGATATACAAGATCTTCCATGCACCATCTATCTACTCGAATGTTAATATAATCGGGATGAACGGATATCCGTTTTTTCATATATAGTTCTTGTAGTAGTTTGTATTTTTTTTCGAACTTGAGGACATTGTAACAATTTAGTGATGGTGTAAAAAAAAAGAGATCCAAAATCAACTCAATAGGAACAGTTTTAAAAATTTTCTATTGTAGCGGTTATTAAATGATCATCTCTGACGATATAAAGTAATTTTGTTTCTGGATCCCAGTCACTTCGGTAATCATTATGAGCATTTAAAGATCTCATATGAGGATTATTTGTATCGTAATATGTTACAGCATCTTTTTTTGTTTTAAATTTTTTGTTCATATAACCAATATGTTTACGCTTATAATTATTATTTGGCATAAATTCAACAACTTCAAGAACATAATACCTCGTATCATGCAACATTTTTTGTGTGATGTGTAGAAAAAAAGAGATAATAAATCAACTCAATAGGGGTAATCGATCTCGGAACATTCCGAATCGGAGGAATCCGAGTCAGACGATGCATCCGACCATTCGTACGTGGCAAACACGTGCGGGTACCCCCCATATCCGGAGTACGCGTTCCACTCGTCCACGATGTAGTAGAATCGCTTGCAATCGTGATAGACGCGGTTCATCTCCAAGTATTCAAACGCCTGCCGGAAGGTCTCTATGTGCGTCTGCTGGTACAATTTTCGGAATTGGACTTTCAGCCCGTTGTACAAGTGCACGTCAACGCGCACGTCCGTGTATTTCAAAATGGGGAACAATTGCTGCTTGTGGGATTGGAAGTACGCGATGGCATCGTTGTATAAAATAGAGTTGGTTTGGCACAGCCGGCCCAAGTCCCAGACGTTGCAGAAGGAAAAAATGACGGTGCTGACGTCGCTAGATGCGAAAGGGGATCGGACCAACGAGGCGCCGGTTCGAGTGGATCTGGCGCGAGACATTGGTGAAAAACTCAAGGATGGAGGGGAACACGATGGGATGGTATACGATGCGAGGGTCGCCAGAAGCCACGGACAAGCGGGTCAAAGTATCCGAAACACACTCGATGGCTTTCTGATGATGGATGGCCACCAACTGGTTGATGGAGCGGATATATTCAAGACAAGGTCCACGCAAACACCGGTTGGAAATGGCGATCGGTGGTTGAGAGAATTTCGTCAGTTCGTCTAGGCACAATTCAACCTGGCTCAAGCAGTCGCTGTACAGAAAATTTAACAGACTGTCTCGCGCAATGTCCTGCTCTCGTTTTCGCTGCCGCTCCTCGATGGTAGATGCAAGATCGATGGTGGAGTGCTTTTGCAATCGGCGTATCTCGACAATATTAAACTCGTGCCTGGTATACGGGTTCCGAAAATCTCCAGTCGAAGCGATATAATTGATCAATGTCGGGGCGTGAAATGCAAAGGTTTGGGATTCCGTGACGTGGAAGAACAAGGGGTACTGTAAGTGGTCCAGCGTGATCGGGTCTGTGCGATTGATGCCGCGTATACGACGAAAAAAGCGAATAATAACTGGCAAGGCTCGTTTGAGTTGCCCTCGAGTTACCATAACCAATTTATGTACACGGCCAGAAAAAATGTTGAGGGGAATGAACCTGAAAGGACCGGTTTACCGGGTAATGTGGTAAGAAGTATAAAACTAAAATATAAATACAAATACAAATATATAAATATAAATATTTTTAGGATAATGTATGATGTTATTCATTCCATGGTAATACTATTTACTTCTCTGGCTTTAGGAAGTTGTATTCAGGAAATATATAGACCTAGTTTTGACATAAATGTTACGTTATCAATAACATTTATACCTGCATTTGCATTTAGTGTGTATAATTTAGGAATGGAAGTAACAATTGCTGCTTTACTAACACATATACTGATTTTGTATTTATTTGAGAGATAAAAAGTAAATAAATATTTTTGATTTTAGAAATTGTAATTACTTTTTTTTTCCAGAACCTGTTGCTTCCAACCGGCCATCTAACCAGCCATCATCAACTTTCGCATTGAGGGGGTATTTTATCAAAAATATATTTTCCCTTACATATCATATTTGCCATTGCAATGTACCATTCCATCTCGCGTAAGACAGAATCCCCACAATCCATCATGATAATGGAACCATCGTGCGTGCCACCGCCATCAAAACACATACATACAATATCGTCCTCACAGCATTCTACACTGCGTTTCCAATACTCCATGAACGCCAGTAATTTTTGCAAGAATGCACGTGACGATTTTTCCGGTGGATTCATGTTTTTAATCGTTTTCATGGCATCATCAAATTGTTCCCATGCATATTTTTCTGCGTCGCATACACCACATCCACCATGAAAAGAACAATTGTTGCAATAATCACATCTACATCCATAACAAAAATCAACATTCATATTTCCCCCGCAGGTACTACATTCTTCTGAATCACCATTTGAATCGGAACTACTCATTCGTTTGTCAAATATGTGGGAAAAAATAAATGGAACGTCCCACCACACCCGTAAAGATTTTCGGAAAAACATTTCGGCTTCAAAATTCACGGTAATCAATCAACAACTCTTCCCCTTTTTTAATACACGATTTCGTTTTGAACACGACAAAATCGCTATTTCTTTGGTACTCGAAACCGACGTTGGGCGTGTCGGATGTATTCATGTAAAAACTTATATTATTTGAATTCAACCCATTGTACGGGATCACGTAGATCCCATTTTCTTTGTGGTAAAAATCATCCAACAATGCCACTACCGCCAGATCCAAACGGGTGGTGTCCTCTTCCCGCAACACCACACTTTTCTCCATAACTTGTCTGCCGTTCGTTAATAGAAACGGGTACGTGTTTGCAGGTATGTCTTTTACAGCAAACACACCGACGCCATGGACGGAAGACGGTTGAATTCGACAGAACACATGGTCTCGCAAATTTCTAAATACGGCATCCATCTTTTGATGATCTGGGGAAAAATCAATGGAACGTCCCACCACACCCGTAAAAGATTTTCGCTTTTCCGGTGTACCGGCACAACAAGTACGACGGGAAGAAATACACGTCGCGGGGCTTGCACGTCAACTCGCGCTCACTGTTGCCTTGGTTTATCCACAGTTTTTTCGGGTGCACCACTATCGTGATTTTCCGCGTGTGGTCCACCGGCAACATCCACCGGTCTGCTGTCGCATCCACGTCCTCCACGCAAGCATCCAAGTGAAACTTCCACATCTGGTCGTTCGCCTTTGCCAGCAACGTTGGAAGGCTGGACATATCGGAGACGTTGGAAAACTTGAAGTAATTGCGCATGTCGAAGGCCTCTATTCCTTCCAACGTCCACGACCGCGCATCTTGCCTCTCCGTATCATGGATGTTTTCTTTCCGCTGCCAACTCAGTTGCATGTACGAGTGGAAGACAACCAACTGCATCCCGTACAACTCGTTCAACTCGCTTCGAGGGTGGATCCTCCGCATGGCTGGCAGGCACTCGTCGTACGGGATGGCATGTTTGGTCGCATCCACTTGTTTTATTTTCTCGATGCCGCTTCGACGGTACAAGATGCAATGTGCCTGGTAAGTATACCCTTTCTTCACCACACTTTGGGTCACCGGCACCGGCGCTTCCCCATCCATCGAGATGCCCCCAAAATCGATCGCATCCCACGCCATTCCTTCTAACTCCTGTATCGACTGGTCGATGCGCCACAAGAAATCCGAGTGGAAATCCGCATCGTCTTCCAGAACCAGCAAGTACTCCGCGTCCGAGGCTTGGATGGTGCGGAGGTGCGACACGAAGCACCCTACCTCGCCTTTCCGCACTTCGCGGTTCCAGAACTTCGCCACCTCCTCGCGCACGCCATCGGTCTTATCCATTTTCCAGTGCGGGTACGCCGTCGCGCCGTCGCCTTCGTTGGCTACGACGGGCTCGATGTCCAGCACCCAGTTGGCAGGAATCTCCAATCGCCGCAGCGTATCCAAGGTCCGTTTCCATTTTTCCGGTCGATCTTTCAAATTCAGGATTCGAATCGACAACGTGGTCGGTTTGGTGTCGTGCCGCCACAAAAAGTCCAAGTGCCTCTTGTCGGCCAACTGGTTACTTAGTTTCGCCTCGTCTTTGTGCAGTTGGCCAATACGAGCCGACACCACCTTCATGAACCCGATAAGAATGTACCGGGTCCCGCTGGTGATCGCTTTCCCCGCATGCTTCGATTTGCCACAATGCAGCACCAGACCGCCTTGTTCAGGAGAGATAGTCATGTCGGCATGCTCGTAGTAGGTACCACCGCCCTCGAAGTCGGACGGGTTGGACAGCAAGAGCACGAAGGACAGTTCCGATTTGTCGCGATGGACGCCCAGTTCGCGCTGGCCCATCGCGTCGTATTTGACCACGAAGACGTCGAACGGCGTCAGTTTGGAGGAAGGTTCTAAGTTGTAGTTGGACTTGGTAAGGTCCACTATGCGGTCCAATTCCGGCTGGACGTCCAGGTCTGGTATTTTATGGACGGGAATATCGGTGGTGGGGTAATTGTCGTGTCTGGTGGTTTGCCAGGAACCATGCGCCTCTGCTAGTCGGATGATGTCGTCGCACCGAGTCCGTGCCAGAAAATTGTCTACGCGCACCACTTTTTCTAAGGGGTTGATCATCATTTTTAGGATTAGGGTGGTTCTTTTTTTTTAGGATTCTCAACACATAAATATATATAGTTTTACTACTTTTATATACTTTTACTCTTCACTTCATATATATACTTTTACTCTTCATACTTTTGTTGACACAACATGGCCAATTCGTTCGCATAGATATACAACGTGTACCCAACGATTTTATAATCGTAAATATGCCACGGACGTTGCATCGCTTCTGCTTCCGTTCGTATTGGCATAGCACCTCCTCCATTCACAGCATGTGCGGATCTTTCTTCGAGTCTTGTTTGTTCCGATTCCGTCATAGGATCGTTGTTTCGAATATCCTCGTCGTATATATCTTCGACGTTTTCGAACCGTTCATGATACCATTGTTCGTATCGACAACTGTAGACATCCATCTCATCATCAGAAGTAAACGGTTCTGTTGTTTTTTCTTCAATGTTTCCATTTGCAGGACACTCGCGCAATCCTAGTTCACTTAATTGAAGGCTCACCGTCTCCATAAACTGGCTGTGTGTAATCAATCCAGTATTTTCATCGTCTGAATTCACAACATTGCCTCCCATATGGTACAACGATAATTGAAACAATTGATCCTCAAATACTTTGCATTCGTCATCATCGTTTGATTTAATAACTTGCCATGTATTGGCTCCTTCACGTAGATCTACTTTAAAATAGGTTGAAGTAGGTGTTGCTTGTTCCTCGTCTGGATCGGAATGATAGTTTCGTACACTTTGCCAATAAGGATCATCGTTTAAACATGATATATTCAATTCCACATTTCGATTCATATGAATGTAATAGGTCGGATCTAAATTGACTTCAGATACGTGACGATAGTGAGTTGGTGCACTGAAACGCAATTCAAACGGTATTGGTAACTCGATAGAAGATAACAATGATACTGGAACATACGTATTGTAAAGCATATCATACTGCGAATGTATTTGTGGATATTGTTGATTTATTTGAGAAGAAGCATTTTCAAATAACATTCGTTGTTCTGGTGACATTTCGTCTACATTTTGCAACAGGGTATGTAGTCGAGAAAATAAATTATCAATGTACGTTTGTGCCATTGTTTCTCTGTCAATTTGAATAATTTGTGTCAATACGTTCTCAAGATTCATGATTTATATAATATGCAATAGTTTGCGGTTTGTATGTGTGTATATATATATATATCTATTATATTTAGATTATATATATATATATATAATATTATATATATAATTATATATATATATATATTATTATTTATTTTTTTCGGAGTTCATTTGAAAAAAATGCGTTTTTTCTTAAATTTGGAGATTACTATAATAATATTACTTTCGGTCATTATTTTATATTTTTTTTTTATCTACAATAAAATGTATTGGATACTCCCCTTGATCGCGCCCATCCTGCTCCACCCGCTGGTCGAGTACACCCTCTCCCACCACTATTCCTCTTTCAAGGACCATCCGCGAAAATTGTACATCCAAAAAAATGTAGTCAAAGGCCTTTCTCTCGCTGTCATGTCCCCGCTAATCTTGCGAGAAGCATTTAACGTGTTGTGCCGGTCCATCTGGAACTACCACTTGCTGCGGCAAATGACGTTGGCTTACGGAATGATCGACGGGTACAGCCTAGTACGATTCTACGACGAATTGTCCGAGACCACCCGCATCCACCACACCATCGTTTCCGTATTTTCTCTACTCAACCTGTTCATCGTTTCCGATCCTTGGAGACAGTTGATGGTCTTCGGAGGGATCAGCACGCTCACGTTCCCGGTCAATCTGTACTTGGGCTTGCGCTTCCTCACCGATACGAATCGGTTGAGGCGCATCGCCACGACCATCTACGTCCCCGCCATCTTTTTCAACGTGTGGTGGCAATCGTGGTTCGTGCTTCTCGATCCATTCTATTGCATGGTAGTCGGGTTGCTGCTGCTGGACGATTGCATCCTGTTGCGGCATCTGCTTCGCCAGTAAGCGTTGCTTCCACAGCATCCGATCGTTGTTCCAGTATTCAACGTAACTTGGATGCGCGTGGCTTGGACCATAGATTTTTTCTCTTTCCGTACGATGGTGTTTTCGGACCACTTTCCACACGTCGGAACCAAACATGTCCTCAAACGTTGCCAGGCTAGTATCGTTCACGTCGGCAAGATCTTCGTAGACGAAATGCGCGATTTTTGGCTCGTGCGCCGTGAACTTCTCCGTCACCGCTTGCTGGTCGTCCGGCAACACGCATACCTTCCCCATGGTGCATTTGGCACGCAAGTACCGCTGCTCCGGGGTGTAGAGGGCGTACGGGTACAGGAAATATACCGCAAGGCACAAGATGCAGAAAACGACGAGTTTGATCATTTTTTTTTCGGTTGGGAAAGAAAACCACGTGTCCCTTCAACGCAGAAAAAAAGTTGGGTATAAATAAATGAAAGCCTGGAGAAATCAGATTTTACGTGGTGGATTACAATTGTCAGAACGAAGACGATTCAATTGTGTTCTTCATCAACTGCGGGCAGGGAAACGAGTTCAGTGTATGTGCCTGACAGCCAAGGGAAATCAATGCAAGAACAAGGCTAAAATAAATTCTATATTCTGTGGTAGTCATGCTTCATGCCAGCAACCGAAAATAACTTTTGTCAACGTACAACAATTTACACAAAATATATCACAGTGGAAAAATACACACGTGGTAACATTTGATAATACGATTCGGACCGACCACGATACACTGGTATTGGTATGGATAGCCCTGCAGAAAATTGGAAACTTGATACGAGCAACTCATGATGGGGAAGGAAATAAATGGAGTCGATTCATCACCATGACCGACTCTACTCACGGGCTGTCCAACGGTAAAGAAGTGGTGCAAGTACAAAAACAAAAGACGTCCCAAGAACGAAAACAAATTTCTTTATCCACATACAATATATTGTACAGTAATGCATCTGATGTTTTGTCGCCATGGGAATCCGAAATGATGTACAAAACCAATAACAAAGTAAAAGAGCGAGATTTGTATTGGAACGTACGAAAACCACGATTGCTAGCCAACTTGAAAAAAGACCATCAAGATTTACCAGATATTATCTTGTTTCAGGAAATGACTCCCTCTATGTGGTCTTCGCTGAATTTGACGCAATACGATGGTATTCGTAGTAAAAAAGGGTGTTGCCAATTCGGCGATGGATTTACTTGGGTGTGTTGGAAAAAAGACAAATTCAACTTACGAACAGAATACCATACTACAATGTGTAGATGGGTCGGAGCCAGACTTGAATTTGAAGGTAAAGATATTATTGTATCAAGTGTCCATTTACCGTCAAATCCATCATCATCTACTTTTTCAAAAGGTATACGAGATATTCAAAGAATTCTTGCATCCGAATCTTGTCCTATTGTCATAGGAGGAGATTTCAACGTCACGTACAACCCTATGGCTGGATTTGTCAATTTAAGCGGAGACGCGCCTACCTTTAACAATGACAGTGTGTACAAACTAGATTGGATAGTTGGGAAACGTTTTAAATCTGTTTCCGATGTGGAAGTAAACCCAATACAACCCAATTCCAAATGGCCAAATCATGATGAAGGAAGTGACCACACCAATATTCGAATGAATCTAAGATTGTAATCAATTCCACTATTTTTTTTTCTCCACCACAAAC
>Ga0115013_10002407_pt1 | contig 10430 bp, 5 predicted proteins | sample SouAtlMetagenome_2_FD_88686 | JGI IMG/M metagenome (GOLD analysis project Ga0115013, IMG submission 88686) | Marine eukaryotic phytoplankton communities from Atlantic Ocean - South Atlantic ANT15 Metagenome | ecosystem: Environmental > Aquatic > Marine > Oceanic | place: South Atlantic Ocean... | reverse complement strand
AGGCACCCCTCAAACCCATGGCGGACCCCTGGTTGTTCTGTCCGGGCGTAGACTTTCGTCACGTTGGTATGACACTGTTCTTGAATGACGACAATCAAAAAACAAAAGCAACAACACAACCACAAGGCGGTGGGTATAGCTTTTATTACGGACGCGTCACCAACAACTACTGCCGCATTGTTTGTGACGACGCGTACCGTCAAGAATTGTTGTGTCTGAATTTGTTTTTGACACTCTGCGACTATTGGAATCGCAAACAGTCGACCCAAGAGATTGGGGATCACCACGGCTACAGCGAATATTTGTACCGTCTCGGAAACAATCGTGAACTCTTAGAAAAACAAACGCTGGATGGCTTGTACCAAGACGCTTTGAATGATCGAAACCGTGTTGTGCCCATTCGATGCTGCCCCTGCATCCGTCGACCCAAAGAGAACAAGAATGGTGAATTGAGACTTCATTACTACTAAAAACAACTACTATCCTATAACATGGGAAGCTCTGACACAGAAGTCTTGCGTGCCTATACAAACGGTCTAAAACATGAGACTTGCCCCATTTGAAGCGACATGCCCGGCTTTCATGCTAGGACTAGAAGATGAGTTGAACTCAAGAAAGTTTGTAGCGCAATTTTCTAGAATCTGATATAGTAACACTATCATGAAGAAACGTAAGACACGGGTTTTTAGCTGGCCAGGAATCTATCTCCTACGAAGACTGCGAAAAAAGACGTCACGAGCCTCATGCTGCGATCACCCAGGGAAAGGGCCGAGATCTTTGTTACAGCTACTCTTGCTGCGGATTGGTTTGTTTCCCTGCGAAGCTAATACTGTGGATTGCTCTCTGCTTGATCGATCTCGCTCTCTTCGCTTTGATTGCGTCAGTTGTAATTGATGCTTTTAAAAACAATTCAACTCCGTTTTTCACTCCAAAAGTCGAAGGAAAATTTTTATTCTATAGTTATTTAAATAGCTTTCCCTAATTCAAATTGTGCATGATTCCATCAATCGTCTCTTGGAAGAAAAAAATCGTTATCGACCGATGGTGTAATGAATTCGGTGGGAATGAGGTTTGTGGTGGGTGTAACAAATCTCAGGTATTCAGAATGTTGATCCACACGAATGGGTTTGCCAGATCGCGATATGACCACTAGCAGGGCAACCAAGACGGCAGCCACGATTACAAAGGGCACCCACGCCACAATGTATCGAATCGTCTCACTCTTTTGCTTTTGTCGAGCGAGTTCACGGAAAGTAGGGTTTGTTCTAGATCCACTTTCATCATCATGGTCTGTCTTGGTGATTGTACTACGAGAATTGTAGATGTTGCGTAGTTTGTTCCGAATGCTGCTGTTGGTGGTGTGATAGATTCTGGAATATTCCTCGTTGCTATTATTGCTAGCAGGGACAATCTCGACGGCTTCGACCATACGAGATTTTATTCGCATTTCGAATTCCGCTTCGAGAGCCGCCTCGTCAACGACGCTGGCGACAAGACTGAGATCACCACTGGTCCCCGTACCATCCATCACGCTTTGCTGCTCGTCACTAGTATTGCTGTTATTATTCGTTGCATTCCTTCGTGGCCGAGTGGTTGCTGTAATATTTCCTGTAAAGGACGTTTTGGCGGTTCGTGTCACAAGATTATGCTTCTGGGTTTTTCGACGGAGCATTTCTTCGAAGCTGGCGTTACTCCGGGCATGAAGAGGCCCGTGATGCGATGATTCACTCTGTTCGAAGGAACCCTCGTGGGTGGAGGCCGTCGAAACGGATCCTGTAGGATTGGCTGTTGCCGCGCTGGGAACCACAAGATCGGGCTTTCGCACCACGTTTCTGACAAGGGGTTGGGAGCCCACATCGTTTTCGGGTTCGTTTGTGTTGCTGCTGCTCGCCGCAGAAATATTTCCCCTGCTTCTTTTGCTGGTATTGCTGTCGCGTCGCGGATGAAATCTTCTGCTGCTATTGTTCTTTTGCCGATTGGTATTGTTTCGTATCCTCGCTGTGGTTCGAACTAAACTTATTGTGGAAGGAGGAGGCACGTAATTTGGAGGTTGTGGGGCATTGAGTTGTTTTGGATTATACTGGGGAGGCTTTGAAAGGTCGGACGTTGAAACCCAAGGTTGGGGAGCACGGAGAGGTTGTCGTTCCGCCGCGCTGCCACTCACGCTAGTGCCAAGGTCTTGGCTTTCCTTTTGTATCATGATGGTCCCTGTATAATTCAGTGATGGATTGTATGTTCCTCACGAATGGACCGACTTGACCCACAAATCACCTGGCCCCCGTAACGAATATATTCTTGTCATCAATCCTTACGTAAAACTCTTCTCGAAAAGTGATTTCGGATTGGAAAATTCCGTAAATCAAGTGTTCGCCACAATGTTATTTTGACATGATAAAACTGAGCCAATAAATATTGCTCAGTCCGAACAAAAAAGAAAAAAAATCTATCCGTCTGTAGATTCCGTTGTGTAAGGTTTGTACCGGAAATTTATGTCCATTGCCAACTCCAAGAACGCTTTTTTAATGAGCATGTTCGATTTTTGTTGCCGCTACAAGACTCGGAAAATAATTTTGGCAGGTAAAGTTAACGGTCTATTAACCCCAACTCTAAGCTCTTTTGACTTCAGCATCAATTGCCGAAAATCTTTGAATCTTGGTTCTACAATCCCGTGGTCGCATGCCACCAATCCCGGTTTTGGTTGAGATTTATTGAGATGAGTCGATGCTTCAGCTATGAACCTTATCGCATTACAGTACTCTTCTTACTAGGTATCAATCTATACCCTAATGTTATCCACACTTCGTTCTTGCTATCTTGAGCAGAACGAATGAAGTGAGACACTTGAAAAGGGATCACTCCGTATCGCCATGAAGACATTGCGGAGAACAGCATTACGTGTGAGTGCGTTGTTGGTGTTCGCGGCGAGCATTTGGACCAACTGCACCCTTTGGGGGAACCTGCGAATGCCCACAACATATAATGATCAACCAAACATCACTATATCGGATACTGATGAAAAAGGCAAGGAACAAATAATGATCGAGAGCCCAATTACGGTCCAGGGTTCGAAAATCGGGTCCATCTCAAGAATTTGTGCATCATCCCATCTAGCAGAACAAAAAGGTCCTGCCACTCATGATGCCAAAAATCTCGAAAATCTCATGAACAGTCCTCACCAACAGCATCCATGCTGGATTTCCCATGACATTCAATCCACTAACGTGAACGGTCCGATGCCTATCATGGTTCGAGATTGGATGAAGCACGAAGCTTGGAATTCGGTTTCAACATTGGTATTTGTTTCTTCGCACAACAAACGAAGAACCAATATCCAAGTGGTGGGAATGAGTAGGAATACTTCCGAAGGCCCAACCTGGAAGAATCTCAATGTAACTTTACAACTTAACGCGAAACAAACCCCCTGCAAGACGTTACACAGCCCTTCCATCTTTGTCGACGACGAGAAACAACAGCTCCTTATGTATATTCACGGTCACGGCTGCCAGAAAGCAACAGCAAACCAGCCAGCGGGGCTTCAGCCAACAGTGCTCTTTGCATCGAACGATGGTGTTTCTTGGGATTATGTGCGAAATAACGAAGAAGAGCCTTATCTGCTGCAAGATTCCTTTTATCTTTCCGTCCCTGTCTATAGCAAACACGATGGCTATTTCTATGCCATGGCGAAAACCCAAGAAAATAAAGTTGGATCCGCAGTTCTTTATCGGTCGAAATCCATAACGGGGCCCTTCGAAAAAGGCCCTATTGTGGCGAGGGGGATTCGGCATGTCGACTTGTACTTAGACTCGAATACCTTGTACGTTTTCTTCACGCTGATTGGAGACATGCCGGAGCGGGTTCTTCTCGAAAGCATTGACATTTCTAATTCCGAACAATGGATGCATTGGAATCTTCTGCCGGGCCCCACACTGTTACAGCCAGAATATTTCTACGAGCACGGAAACGCCAAGTTACAACCGAGTGAGAGTGGCGCCGCCAAAGAAACCATGAGGGAGCTTCGTGATCCAAGATTTCTTCCCGACAACGAGAAGAAGGGTGATGTTTTGTCAGGATATCTCTTCTACACGGTCCAAGGTGAGCAGGGAATAGCATTGGCGAGACTCACGATCGATTTGGAACGCTTTCGCTCCGTACCAACCATTAGCTATCGCAATCGCACGAATATAAGTCCGTCCGTGCTGAAACACGCTAGTTTGGAAGACAATACGGCAACAACCGAAAAGAAAACTGCTCTTTTCACGGGTGTAGGAAGGAGCGGAACCACAGCCTTGTGCAACATGTTTCAGAGTCTACACTTAAATATTAGTCACGACAATCACAAAGAAAACGATTGTGGACCTTCTCCGGGGAGCGATGGTGCGGCTTCGTGGTACGATGCGTTCCGAAACGACTCGAATAGAACGTATTCCAACGTTCTGCATTTGGTCCGCAATCCTCTGAAAGTGGTCAAATCGAGAGCACTGAAATGCGGTGCCAAATTTTTGAGAAAAATAGTTAGCGGCTACGAGAAGGTGGAGAAAGGAGATTTCGCGCAGCCGTGTTACAAATTCGCTCTCAAGAACTGGGTCCGGCGCAATTCATTCGTAGAGAAACACGCTAGTTGGAGAGTACGAACCGAAGATCTCGACGAGGACAAACTATCACTCTGGAACCTCTGCATGGCCGGTCATTTTGGACCTCGGTGTCCGACCATGGTGGAACTGAATATGGAAGGCAAAGTAGATAGTGTCCCCAAAAATATCAACACCGGCCAGAATCGTGAGCAATACGATAAAATTGGCGATCTCATGTGGGATTCACTCCTGAGTTTGGTGGGACCTCAGAACGAGAAATATGTGAAAATCGCTCAGGCAATGAGTTTCAAGTATGGGTACGAGTCACATTCCGAGAAAGTGGGCAACTTCGAATCCATGGACTACGACTGTTGGTTCACAGAAAAGGTTCAAAATCGAGATCAATTTTGGGACTGCTTCCTTACTTCGGACAATGACGCAGTCACCAACTATGAAGGAAAGAACAACACCATAGGGCTACAAACACAGCGCCGACTACGACGCGGACGATAGTTTTTATATAACAAAGCGAATGTTTATTCTTCATCTGAAACTAATGGAATCTTGGAGAGATTGTGAACGAAGAGCCTCTTTTTCTAAAGTGTGTTTTCGTTGTGTATGATTGGAGTGATTTTCGTAAGCATAATCCATCGTTCCATCAGCAGCAGTAGACAGTGACGACTCATTGTTGGCACTTTTGTGATCCCCAAGTTTCTCTGCTTTTAAAATGACTACTCGGTGCAATTTGCCCCGCGACTTGTCGAAGAAGCACAGGAACTATCATGTTCTTCCACTCTATTGGTTGTTCTTGTTGTCGTAATTGTCTCTCTTTCTTTATGCCTCCAAAATCTTGGAAAAATACACCTCCGGAGGTTTGACGAACGGATCGTCCTTTTCGGTAAAGGCGACCCACCCGGCAAAGTGTGGAGAATTCGCGTGGGCCTCGAATCCCTGTTTGCCTTCTTCTTTTCCCTTGTATTCTTCGTGAAAATGAAAGACTCCCGGCGTAACAGAAGACTCTCCAAAGGTATACTGCAACGCGAGTTTTTCCGTCGTGTCGGTTCCCTTCTTGTTGGCTCGGATGACGTCTAAAAATTCGTCCCGTTTGGATGGTTTCGGATAGAGGTTGACGGTCACACAATACGCCGTGGTAGGAGGATTCTTACTTCGCTTGGATTTGATGCCCCAATCGGGTCCCTCCTCGAGGGGAGAAAAATAGTAGGTGGTGGGGTTTCCGTTCTTGGCAAAGATTTTGGAGCTAGCCACAAAGTCTTGATACTTTTGAGCGTGGGGACTCGCGGCGTGATCCAAAAAGGCCTGCTTGTCCTTGTATTGTTGGTGCAGGTAAAAAGTGTTGGGTGTTTGGACGTCCTCGGAAACGGAAAACTGCAGACTCTGGGTTTCGTCTTGGCGTGTGGATTTTTGCAGGGCCATGATTTGTTGGATCCAAGAATCGCGCTGTTCGGGTAGAACGGAGAGTTTGGCGTTGAGGGCAAAGGGCTGGCCCTCTGGGATGCCAACAATGGCCTTTTGGGTGGGCTTGTCCAATCCAATTGCTGCTGGAGGCGCGGCAGCCGCGAAGGCTTGGTCTCCGAGCAATGTTGCCGCCGCAAACGACAAAGCTCCACCCATCACCGCTCTTCGGGAGAATAACTGTGGCGAGGGTGCATTGAATGCATCATCATCGTCGTTTTGTGGTTCGGAACTTTCGACGTCCATAAGGTGAAGCTGCTGAATCTTTGGCTGTGCCGTTCTTCGAGCGGTAAGAGATCGCTCAAAGGCAAAGGAACGAACGCTTCCAGAAATCGTTGCTAGAATCACCACCCATAAGATGGCAAAGTTCCGTAGGAAATTCGTCATGTTTGGCATTCTTTCGCTTATGAGTATCTCTAAATGGTTTGCTGCTATTAGTAGAGCAGTTGACCCTAATGATCCTTCTCAATCAATCCTCAAAAATGATACCGATGAAATATATCATCTTTGGACTGAATTTTTTCAAGGATTTTTTTATGACGATCGTGATCACCGACTCAGCCTCAAATCTTGCATGTCGAGCGCGTGCATTTTGTTAGAAGTACAAAGATTTTGCTTCCGACTCACTCGACCTCACCCATCACTTATAATGAAATCACTTCGTCGTCCATCCGATCATCAAAAAATATAGAAACGTTGACAATGGGCATGAAAAAGAATCATGACAGAGAAAAGTCAACTTCAAAAAAGCTGTTATTGACCGTGAGTGGGGGACTCGAAGACCTCGCCGAACAACAAATCCGATCTTCTTTGCAGGATGATTCACACAAGTTGGAGTTGGAACTCGACTGGCATCGGGGACCGTCGGGATCGCAGCTCTATCTCACGCTGTCGCTATTAGACAAAGAAGGCAGCAACAGCAACAGTGAGACAAGTCTAGTAGTGCTAGAAAGAACCATTGCGAATCTGATACAACGAATGGATTTTGTAGACTACGTCTTTGTCCTTGTCGATTCCCTCCAATTGGAAAACGAGAAAGTCTTGAACCTCACAGCATCACCGAACGAACAAGACACGGCAACAGCCTCGCAACATTCACAACAATACCTACTACAACAAATTAAGACAGTATCGCAAACCATAGATACCGAAGCCATTGCCTTTTGCGAAAGAATTTGCAACACACTAGAAAACGATGATTCCGAAAACGACACATGTTGCTTGGAAGGGCGCATGCCGGGTGTTCTCCTTCCACCCCTAGAACTCGATGCTGCTCTCGAAGAAACAGGTTCTAAGGATAATGATCCATCAACAACGAAGGAGGACTCCATTATAAATCCTCCTGCTTCAGGTCGAGAAGAAACAAAGACCAACATCAACACAATCTACACCAAGGATGCGGTGGCAAAAGCGGTCGTGGAGAGAATTTTAGAATTTTGTAATCAACAACATCATACTCTGCACAACAGCAACAATAACAATTCGAAGCAAACATTACCACCAACAGCAGAGTCAACATTTTGGATCGATGCAGGGTCGGGCAACGGTGCCCTGCTGCGCCACCTTCCAATCGATAGGTCCATTGGAATCGATACCAATCCCACTACGAATAAGAGCACAATAACAACCTTAAAACATCAAGTTCTTCGCATGGACTTTTTGAAAACTTCGAAGGAATGGATCCAAGAGCAGCAACATCTCCAAGAGACACATACAATGTTCACTAACATTGCTGTCGTTTCGAATCCACCCTTTTCGGAATCTACCAGGGGCGATTACACACCCATAGTCAAATTCATCAACCACTCGCTGGAAATTTTGGGAGCCAAACACGTGGCCATCATTTGTCCCACCAAATTTGCCAAGCCCCGCATCTGGAAGTCTCTGGATCTGACACCCCTAGCCACACTGACGGCCCGCTTCTTTTTGCCCACCAATGCGTTTGTGAATCCTGCCACGAAAGCTTCGGTACACATTCATTCGTGTTGTCTCCTATTTGGGAACAACACTCATGACAATTTGTATCAGAAATCAAAAGAAACGAAGTCTGGGATCTACCTGTCCTCCAAACGGGACAAGGGAGTCTTTCCAAATCTTGCTACCACCACTCTCACGTCGGCCATGGTATCGGGTATGGCTGGAAAGCTCCAACTCGTTGCCGAGCGCAACGCTAGGTATATGCTCCAGGGAAGGCTCACCAACTCGTGCCAGCTGGAATTCTGGTGGAAGGCGAATTGTATACCTTGTTCACTACGAAATTCTACCTGCCGCAAGGTTCCTAATCATAGTTTGGGGTGGCTTTCCCTCTCGTGCAAACCCTCCGTGGCGTTGGCCATGTGCACAATAGCGTTGCAACCAAAGGGGCATCACCCAAACGAAGAACAACAACGCCACAACAACAATGCTTGTGTGGCAATCAATCTCATGTCGGGGGAGGGCACCATAGAGTTAGAATCGAATCGCGCATCAAAGGTATTTTGGATTGGTGGAGACAAGAGTTTCGAACGCGCTCGAAAGACGGCCCAGCGCCTGCGAACCGCTGCTGCAGCATCCAGTAGCAGACAAAGTCGTCACCACCTGGTGGACATGGTGGTATGGGACGCCCAAAACTTACCACTTCGAAAGGGTTTTGCGGATGCCCTTCTGGCCGATCTACCCTTTCAGGGAAGTTTCCAAAAGGTTCACCAGGAACCTTTCGTCGGGGAGTGTGTGTCTCCACCACAAAAACCAGTGCTTACTCATCCTCTGGACTATTCCAAAGTCTTTCAGCACGCATGTAGGATCTTGCGGCCTAAAGGCCGTGCGGCATTGCTAAGCCCCGATGGAAATGCTCTCAAGCACGCATCGGGAAAGTTCCACTGGAGTTCCAAGGAGTGGGGGTACAGCAGCAAAAATAATATCAGCCTGGGTGGTCTCTCCGGAAAATTGTTTCTGATGGAACGCTCAGAGGGATGCACCAAAGACATTAGCATGTGGGTCCCATCTTCTACCAACAACACCAATTGGAGCTCTTGGATTCTGGCACTGGCCAATGAGGCTTGTTGTGATGAAGAAACCAATGTGGTTACCGGTGTTCGATTGCACAGCACCTATTACCACGAACAGAAACAAAAACTTTCGCATTGTTACCGAATGTACTTTGACGACGAAATCAAAAACATTCGGGCCAAAGATCTCGAACAACAAATACGTCGATTGCTGGAGAAACATTTGAGGGAAGGCATGAGCCTTCGATAGAAATTCAAAATAAATTTGAAAGCATTTACACCATTTCAAACTTTTTCTATTTTTACATTCTTTTTTCTATTTTTATGTTCATTTCGTCTACTACAAAGACGAACTGTTCGCAACAAGCCTTACTTTGCTATAGTCTGCCATAGTCTTTGGCATGCCCGTAGTGCCATTCCTCTGCCACGTCCAAAACCAGGACCAACCGGTGGATCCCATGGCCATCGATGCGGGGGGACCGGTGGACGATCCCCTCGTGGTTCAGTAGCTTGTTCCTAACGCCCTCGAGGCTAGGAGACGAGACGCCCTTGCCCTTGAAGAGGGCTACGTCCGCATGAGACAAACTCTTGGCATGAATCGAGTTGCGCTTGCGCCTTTTCAAAGTGGCCTGCCCATGCTCCGGCAAAACGTACTCGGTGCAGGGCCCCCGGTAGGTAGCGACCAGCCGCATCGGGACGGAATCCTGGTGCCAGAACCGGCACCTATTATTTTCAATGGCCTCCAATTTGAGCAATACGCTCGAGCAGTGCGCGGCTAAAGAAAAGACCCGGACGAGCTTATCAATCTCCAGCAGCAACAAGCACAGATCGTTCTCGCTCAGGCAACAACACCTATTGTTTTCGAGGAGGTGACACCGCAACACGTCCAGACACATGTCGGGCGAGACAATTCCCATAAAACGGGGCAGGGTTTCCGAATCGATGGAGGGATCCGCGAGCTTTTCGACAAAGCTTGGAATGTCTCGCCTCCAGACCGCCAGCTGGATATTGTTGAGGTTCAGTTCCTCGAATTCTTCAAGTGTTTCGACAAAGATAATCTGGTTGTTGATAATTGGCTGCTCCGTGGGGCGTTTCACTGTCAGCATGGCGGTATCAATGCTTTCATCGCTGTCGGAATCGCAATCGCTATCGCTATCTGATGAGGAGGAATCCGAGTCCCATTCGGATTCTGACGAATCATCGCTGCTGCTGCTGCTGTTGCTGCTGCTATCAGAAGTGCTTCCATGATCATGATTGTGGCAATGGCTGCAGTCTCCGCAGCTGTTTAGGGATTGTGATGCAAGCGGTACTTTTCACCGATCACTCTGTGGCTCAGGTCTCCGTGGCTGCTCATGGGTCTATGCAGCGAGCGGTACTTGTCGCGGATCACGCTGTGGCT
>Ga0115013_10002406_pt1 | contig 10430 bp, 6 predicted proteins | sample SouAtlMetagenome_2_FD_88686 | JGI IMG/M metagenome (GOLD analysis project Ga0115013, IMG submission 88686) | Marine eukaryotic phytoplankton communities from Atlantic Ocean - South Atlantic ANT15 Metagenome | ecosystem: Environmental > Aquatic > Marine > Oceanic | place: South Atlantic Ocean... | reverse complement strand
CATGTAATATGTATGTTCTGCAATCGACGTATCTCCTTGCAGTTGACGTAAGTTTGACTCATTCGATCCAAATATTGGTAAATATATAATACCATCGTATGGTCATTATTACCGTCGCTTCCAAGATAACGACTAGACATAGTGTATGATGTCGAGTTTGTTCTGAGTGTTTCACCAGGGTAAAGTGAGCCAAAAGTGTCCACCCGGAATACTCCCAATCCAGATGACCTAACAAGTTACAGATCAGTTTCGAAGCGTTTCTCCTCAGACCCGCACCATGGGCTAAGAAAGAACGTTTTAGAGATTTATTGAGAGGGGAGAATAAGACCGTTTACGTTAGTCGAATGGATCATTTCACTGAATCATATATGAAGGACCCAATACCGGTATTTCCACGCTGGAACTGTCGCACGTTTCAACCCTTTCCAATGTCCCCGGGTCTCAGGGTAGACACGATACAGTTACCAGTAATGCTGCTGTACAAAGAGTCGTACAAAATAATTCCCGTGCAATTTTTGTGTAAAACAGCTTCCTCAAGATTGACATAAACACAAGTAATCTCTTCAACACTTCATCAATCAAATTTTGTTCTCAACATCGTATGAATATGAACCCCAATGAAGAAAAACATAAACATGATGACCGTAAAACACCAAGTATGAGGCGTATTCGTCGTGGTCCGAATAGTGGCCGTTCCTCAATGCCAGAACCTGATAATGTAGTACCAGCAGTAACAGCCTCAGCACCAACGTTTCGGTAAGCACAGTATGGAGTTGTACTTTCTTTTTTGCGACTTCCGTTCTACTATCTTTATTCTAACTCTTTCATTGTATGATTCATATAATAGAGCGATGGCTGTTCAGAATAGAGGACCTCAGCTAATCGTGCCACCAGCACCTGTCGCCGCGAAAACCGCGCCTAACATTCGATCCCCATATCACGCAGACGAATTCAAGCGTACATCCACGGAGTACAAACAGCAAATTCAAGAACAAGAACAACTGGTATTAAACACAGATCCGAAAGTAGCTTCCGGATGGAACACTTCTCAAATCCAAGTCCAAAATCTGCCCATGTATTTCCCTCGCGATTTGATACATTGGGAGTTCTCTCCGCAGGATCTTCCTGATGTTTTGGAGCGCATTTCAAAGCATTTGCGCGAGGCCAGTGTCCAGACATCTTTCATCGAAACGCCTCTTTCAGCGAAGCTACAAACCTGTCGCGAAAATGCCGAGTTGTATCTTGTGTTTTTCAAAGAGCCTAGCGGTATGGTTTCCATGAGTGTTCAACGGCACAAAGGAGATCACGCAGCTGCAAACCAATGCGTTCGTCGTTTGGTTGACGCTGCGAAGGGTATCCTTTGCAAAGATGAAAATAGTTGCAACAAAGCAAGTGATTTGGACGCTGTCTTGAATGCAAACGCTGTCTTGGCCATGGAACGTTTGATCGAGCGATGCGCTGCGGAAAGCGTTGCCGCTCAAAATAGAGGCCAGGCTGATAACGAACACCACCATCCCTTTCTAAATCAAACGCCAGAACAAATGACCGAAAATGCCGTGCGAGAAGTACACGGATGGCTAGAGCTGTCAAATCGCCTTGATTTACGTCGACGAGCGTTTGAACATATCTTAGCCATGACGGATGTGAAGCGTACTTTGAGCTCTACTGCTATAGCTACTTCCCACCTTGTCCTAGAGGGACGAGTGCCAAACTCTAGATCTATTGAATTGAATACCTATGCTACAAACATTCAGTCGATTCTTTTGAGCGTATTGCTCACGCGAGAATTGCCGGGTGACCGCGATTTGTTTTCAGGAACCGATTCAAAAGACAGCAAAATGACTAACATTGATACGGATCTAGAAACAACTCCATACTTTCCGGAAGTTGACGAAAATTTGACTGCAGACTCGGCTGGTCTTACCCAATATTACACAGATTACATGAACGAACTGTTTCACTTGGCTCTGCGAATTCTTGTCCAATCTCTGGAAGTGGTTGCCTGTTTTCAAGAGCAACATTTTCATACAAGCGACAACATGATCAAGCAGCTCTTTGTAAAGGCATCGCAAGTTGTCGATGGTAAAGATCTTTATCACATACTGCTAAGCTGTGTTGATCACGCAGAGTCAAAGCTCGCAAACGGTTACCTAGCCTGCAAGGCCCTTCGATTATTAGCATCAAATCACTCCGGCATAAAAGAACAAATCAAATTCGATGATCATGCGAAACGAAGGATCGATAACGCGTACCAGGTTGGAGGAATGCGCCACAAGCTTTTAAAAGACGAATCATATCAACTATGGCAATGTGTTTGTCGATAGATGCGATTGACTCGGCATAATTTGATAGCTGTATAGTAATTGTATCAAAATATTGTACTTTAATTCGAAAATTTCAATCATCAAAATATAATAATAGTATCTCATTGTTTGACATCTCATCTTGAGATTACGATGAAATAGTAAATAGAACCTTCAGCCCAATTCTTATATATTTCAATTATATTTGTTTTTATACATTCTACGACGCGAGCCTCAAATACAAGTATTACATATATGTGCGAGCCATCGTCGCTAGCAGATCCCAGTCTATTTTTATTCGTAGTCATCGCCGTCGTCAGTATATTCGTCTATGTCATCGTCATATTCTTCATCATCGTCGTATTCAGAATCGCCATCATACGATTCGTTGGCTCCATACTCTTCTTCCGAAACCAGGATTCGTCGTCGCATCACAAATGTACCAACTGCAGGTCCATAGACGTATTCACCTCTTCTCTTGCCGAATTTTTGTTTGTGAACCTGATAAATCTTTCCTTTCAATTTGATGACAGATTTATCAGCCAGTTTACGCTGCCATGTTCCTTTATATCCATAAAGTCTAGTTTGGTTTTCTCCGACCAAAAATGCCGGCGCAACGAAACTTGTTTGAAAGGAAGATAGGCTTGCCCCTTTGAGATACCTGTTCTTTTGAACGAAAGTATACGGGGCACGGTAGACAACCTCCGTGCTATCTTTACCTTCGTCGTCTTTGCTTTCACCCCTACTGTGACGAACAATGACCATTGGAGGCTGAGAAGGACCACGTTGAAGTCTGCCTCTTTCTCCCCTCTTTGGCAGTGGTGGTCGAGCGAATTCAATGGTAGCGACACTCGCTAGCGTTCTCTGGTCGCCACCGCGACGATTGCTTCTCTCGACAACTTGTTGATCGAGTCTCCATAATCCAAAGGTTTCAACTAAGTCAACGTGTTTCGGTCGTATCACGTGAAAGGCGAGTTTTCCAGGAGTTTTCACCAGGGCATTCCATGCCAAGGAACCCGTTACAGATAATGATTTTGTAGCAAGCTTTGTGGCTGCTGATGCAGCGTTAGTTGCACTCGATAAAGTTGAGGAAGATGAAGACCTTCTGTTACTTCCTCGTCCTCTTTGTCCATAGTTTGGATAACTTTTCCGGTGGGATTGAGGACGATATGAATTTCGCGCTGGATGTTTTGTAATTCTTTGCCTATCTCCATTCCTTTTCTTTGTTGTAGGTTCTAGATCTTCTTCCTCCGAATCATATTCGTCGTACGATTCATTATCAATGTAGCCATCGCTGTAATCTCCATCATCACCTCCTCCCCTTAGATTCGTGGCCAACAAAAATGTTGAATTGAGAGAAACCAATGAACTAATTTTATAAATGGATGCCGAGGGTACAGAATGCGGCGGTGTCGCGGCGACAGCAGTGTTTTTGCATTCTAGCAGCGGTAGCAATAAAAGCAGTGGCAGTGATAACGATAATCTCATTCTTCATGGAACAAACTTCGGTGATATTTTACACGAGATTGTGTACATTGACAACATGACATCAGTTGACGTTGATGTCGATTTGAAAATTTCTGGCTAGCAGCAACGATCATTTTCGCGTATCAAAAGTGCTGATTTAGTTTTTCTGTTTTTCCAATTTTAATGGCATTTTCTCGAACACACGCAACAACGTGCTACCTTTGGAAGCAAGAATCGGAAAAAAGATTAGAGCAAGAATCTTTTCTTATTTTACATTCTGCTTAATCCTCTAAGAATTCAGTCATATTTGAGGCAGACAAATAAACGGTTTGATAGAATCGGAAAAATTCTTCCTTGGTAACCCAAAAAGCTCCATCGTCTTGGAATACAGGGTTCAGAGCCTCTTTTATCTCTGGATATTTCTCCCAGCCCGGTCCATCGTCATCGAATTCTCCGTCGTCAATTTCACCGGTACCCCAAGGATTACGTACATTGAGAAGTCCGATGCCTGTTCCAGCAACGTTATCGTAGGCTTCAACGAGAGAATAAGCATGGTCATCGACCAAACCAGAATCTTGTCCGATGGAACTTACACCACCACTTCCAGTTGTCGCTGCTGACATTACGTAATTCACCTTATCCCATTCGCATATGCGTCGAAACAAATCATCTTCAGTTATTTCTCCGGATCCACCACCACCTACATCTGGCCAATCATTTTTCCACAGATTGTGCCCGGGATCTTCTTTGGGATTGTTGTAGTGCTTTTCCCACTTCTTCGTGTTTGGATTGTATTTTTTTAGTGCAAACCATTTACCGGTTTTGGGATTACGTTCTATAGTATACTGATGTTTACATCCGGTCATAATCGCCCATGCCGTACCAATATCACCACCTAGAGTGATTGAAGACGAGAAAGATAAGTTCATCTGAAACAGAATATGCCGCCAATAAAAATAAGAAGACATCCATAATTGAAAAATTTATACGTACCATAAATAGCATCCCAGCCCCCGCAGTGGACTGCCATTGCCTTTTCTAATATGGCTGGCCACAATTCGCCAAATCCACTCAAACGACATGCCAACAATTTACCAGATCCGTCGCCCTTCACTGGTAGCCGTTCATCGATTTTGTAGTCTACTTGCTTCCACGTCTCGATACAAGTAAGAGTGACTGTGTACATGTTTGGTCCTGGAAGGGGGCGCTTTTCTAACAGTTTTGTTTTACGAAAGAGGCGTTTGATTGCACCATCAAATTCGGCCAAGCTGGAGATTGCACCCAATAGCCAGCAATCTCCAACAGTTCCTTGATACACATCAGTCGGATCAACGTCGCTGATGACACACAAATTTGGTGCATCACCGATTGCCATTCCACGTCCAGGCATTACAGGCTTAGAAAATTTTGAGTGCAATCTTTGACCTTGGTACGTCATATGATCGGTATATTGATCACGTGCTTTCATCGGCAATTCATTGTTCGGGAATGGAGGTAGATGCTCGTAGGTCCATACCAATAAAGTGAATATACCCTTAGCGTTTGGGTCGTCAAGCCTCGTAATATCCTGAGGGCGATATTGGTACGTGCCCAATCGGTTCAATAAGGTGAATTTTTGACGCTCGGTATCAAATTTTGTGATGTTGGTTTGAAACATCATAGCGATGTACTTTATTGGAGAAGTTAAAAAATACACTAGACCTTCTTTCACAGGAGCATTAATTTCCTCTAGATCACCTGTTACCTCGCATTTCGCTTGTCCATTGAATCGATACGCTTGAAGCCGCCATTTTGAATAATCTAATCCAATGAAGGATTGGGGTCCTCCATTATATTTAGCAAATCCTGTGTTGGCTTCGGTATCATCCTTTTTCTTTTTCAACATTTTCCGAACAGAGGGATCCTTAAATTTTTCCTTTATACGATCAATTTCCTCCTCTGCAAAAGTCGCTCTTACTTTCTCCATCTGTCCTGGTGTTTTGACCCCATAAACGTGTTCAAAAATATACATTTGATCCGGTGTTAAATCACCTCCTCTGCCGGGTGTATTTGGATCATCATCCGAGGGCACAGCTTCTGCTGCGGCAGCCATCCGGGCCGTTGGGGCCTTTTCTTTTTTTTGCTTCTCATCAGATTTCTTTTTCTTGCCGTCGGGATTCTTCGCTTTTTTCTTACTGGTATTCTTCTCGGTCTTCTTCTTCTTTATCTTGTCAGGCTTGTCATTCTTAGTTTTCTTCTCTTTGGATTTGGACAATTTTGGAATTTTCATGGCTACAGTTGTATCGTAAAGTGGTGTTTCCGTCAGTGTATTGCATCTCCCGTTTTTGCTGTCGAATGTTTCTGGTTTGATATATCTTTTTCTTTCAGAGGTTTGACCGAACCTGGGACATTACAATTTGCCGTCGAGCCGGTCATCAACTACGCGCGATGAGAAAATTGTGACTGGCCAATCGTGCCTTCCAATTTTCGTTTGTCCCGAGAGAAAAGGCGCATTTATTGGAAAGTTGATAAGATTTTAAGTAGATATGAATACTTGACGGATAAATGGTGTTATTGATAGCAACAAATTGTTCATGTGATGTAAGCTATTTAAACTAGAAGCTATGGTAGAGAGGTCTAATTGTATTTAGTAGCAGACACCTGACGAATTAAGAGCACCTCCGGATTTTCCTTCAGCGTATTTACCAGTAATTCCCCAACACGAGCAAGAGTACATTCAGGAGCATGTTCTGGTTGTGCGGGTCGAGGGACTATGGCAAATTCCATTATAGACTTCATCCCTCCCTTCATTGTGCTACTTCGGAGGCCATATTGCACAATATCAATCAGATTCGGAAGAGCAGCCCGTCGTAGGAGATCCATGATTTGGTGCAGACCATTCTCACGAAACATTATTTCCACTCGTAACAAAATCGAGCCTTCATAATCACGTTTATCAAGAGAGGAGATAGTAAAGCCTTCCAAAATTGACTGTATTTGCTGAACAACGGCTTGAGCAGTTGGCCTGTCCAGTGGTTTATTTGAAATCATTGAAAGCAGAAGAGAGTGAAGCTTTGGAAAGTCGACTGCCACAGTTTCACTCCACTGGTCTGGTACAATATGATTCCGAAGCTTGCTCAAAACTATGTTGCGTTCCATTCCCTGTGAATAAAAACGGCAGAAAGGTGAATTAATGTGAGAGGGATAAATATACTGCGTATTGTCATCAATCTATTCCACGTACCGTGTACATTGGATAGCATAGTTCGAAAAGAATGATACCGAGGGAATATATATCAGTGCTCGAGTCATAATCTGAACCACCTTTCATTTGCTCTGGGCTTGCATATGACCGGGTGCCAACTCCAGCAGTAATATCAGCATTGGAACCAAGATTTGATGACCTCGCCAAAACAGCTGGTTCCCCTTCAATTCCACTTTCACTATTGTCGCTTGATTCGCGGCTCAGGCCAAAATCTCCAACCTTAACTGCTCCAGTGTCATCAATAAAAATATTATTTGGTTTCAGATCGCGATGAATGAGGCCTTGGCTGTGGACGTGTTTGACGCCTTGGCAGGTTTGCAAGAACAAGCTCAAAGCGTAGGGAATATCGATGTTACCAATGCTGCTTCCCGATGGCCCTTTGCGCGCCTCCTCGTTTGATAGAAAATCTGCAAGTGTTTTCTGACTACAGAATTGCATTTGAATGTATAAAATATATCTCTGTGATATTGGAGGTTCAAGCGTAATTGGTTCTTCATTCTCGTTTTTACCGAGACTATCTTCCCTTGCAGCTTCTGGTTGCTTTCTTTTTTCTCGAGAACATTCCGTTGTCGACTCTTGAACACTAAACTCTGAAGATGCAAGAGATTGAAAGCTAATGTTATTGCTCACGCAAGGTTTTCCGGATGGCTTTGCATCGCATTTGGTTGATACATTTTGTCCAGTCGATGAAAACGCGTCCATGTTGTCGCCTGTTCCTGCTTTACAAGATTGTTCGCCTTCTGTACCACTTCGATCGAATATGATTTCTTCTTCTGTACCACTTCGATCGAATATGAATCCGTAGTCGTCGAGAGCTTCAGGAATACCTGGAATATCATGATTGCTTGTATAATCATGGTTATAACAGCTTGAAGACGAAAACGAATTATCAGATACAGATGGTAGGCCTCCTCCAGGAAATCGATTGTTGAAACTGTTTTTATTTTTCCATGAGAGCGGATTCGCAGATCTAGAAATGTCAAACCCGAATCCAGACTTCTTAATCTGAGATGTTCGAGTAGGAGACGTCATGTAGTAGTCGCTGTCACTAGGCGCGCATTCTGCATGGCTGTTACTATTATTTTGATCGTTCATTTGTGCCAGTTCCAACCAAGCGGTGTAATAACGCACAATATTTGAGTGATCTAATAATGCTAAACTCTTCACTTCACGTAGTGTCCGTTTTAATCGCTTCGTGAAATGTGACTGTGGCAGCTTTGAATCTTTTCGAATGAAAACTTTTTTGATTGCGTATTCTCTTTTGTCCAACGCATTGCGGCACTGGAAGACGCTACCAAATCCTCCCTTACCAAGTGCTCCTATTTCTTCGAACTCTGAAGCATATCGTGTGTATTGAATTAAAGGAATAGTTCCGTCAATCAATCCTACTCCATTGTGAGATGATGTTGGCTCGATCGGTAACATTGGAGGAGATAGAATGCCAACTGTGCCATCTGGTTTTAGACTTTTGCTTGTTAAATCACTTTTTGTTGTTGGCGTCATCCGATCTTTCTTGAGTTCAATTGGAACTACCTGACCTTTCGATACGTGTTGGTTATCCATATTTCCCGGCACACTATGGGATCGAATGAAGCCATTCGTGGTCAAGCGTTCATCTCTTTCAAACTTAATTTCATTCTTCTTTTGTATGTTCGTGGTGTCATTATTACCAGGTGCAGAAGTTTTGTCCTCATTTTGATGTCTCTTTGATTCGGAATCCTCATCGTATTTCATCAACAAATCTATACGATCCGCACTATATACCGTCTGGTTGTCGACGCCATTTTCGCGGAATGGCACCTTTGTCCGACTGGACCGACTTTTCAGAGGTGTTGCTGTTACTACATCTTCACGCTTTCTTTGCTTTTCTTCAAATAAGCGACGATACACTACAATGGCACAGGTCGCTATACAAAGAGTCGCCAATAACAAGATAGGCCATCTCAAAAAGAGACCATGCGTTTCCAATGACACGCACATATTTGAATCTGAAAACAAACAAAAAAATGGATCCGATGTCTTTTGTTTGATTTTGTCACGATCATCGGGCGGAGCGATTCGTAAATAATCTGGAGTAAACTGGTGCAGACCATTGATATCGTCATGATAATAGTCTATTCCGCTAGCAAGGTGAAGCGTCGCCTTTGAAGGAAGTAAAGATGCGGATAACAATGGCACTTGTTGGCGCCTACGATGCTGTCGGATAGCGTTTTGAAATAACCAATCTCGACCATGATTTAACCTGTCAGTTCGAAACAATCGAATTTGTTCCTGGTCGTTTCCAGTATATGGGGGTTGATGGACGAGTGCCAGTGCCGAGGAATGTGATTCCTGAAAGTTCTTTTGATGATCATTGTTGAACGTATCGCTAGGATGGGGCAACAGAAGCTTATCACCATCATTTCTGGGAGATGTTACTGTTTCATCCTCATACTCATCTAGAACAGTCAATGGTTCCCAAGACTTGCCGTTCAGTCCAAACACAGATGCTACGATGGTAGGAAATTCCCGACTCCACATGACATGAGATGATTTTGTTTCACCATCACTATCGTAGGATGGGTCAATAGCAGTAAGACTTGTTCCATCTTTGCTAAAGAGCACGTTTGGTAGCTTTATTGCGGACAATGAATCATCTCCCTCGTCATCGAGATGAATCTTTTCTTTATCCTGTCCGTTCTCGTCTATCATGTCATCTCCAGTTGGAAGTAGACCACGTTCAGTTAGTGGTGAAAATTGATCACTAGGTTGCTGTGGTCTAGATGATTGGGTTTTGTCGGCATCCCCAAACGCTAACGCTTGAAGTATCCCCAAAGTGACATTCCATATGGAATCTCCGGTCTTCGTACTTATTTGTTGAACTAGCACGTCCTCGCGCTGCAATAAAACTGTCGTAGATGACATTCTCCCCTTATTTCTTGATGTTTCATTATCAACCTCGTTGGTGTCATCACTATTACCGTAGTGCATTTTCAGGGTCGTTCCGTTTGGATGTTGACGCCATACCAGATTTCCTGTGGTTGGGTCAAGGGCAAAGAGTGAAGTGGATTTTGTGGCAGTGACAATCCCACAATCTATGGCGTCGTCGGCATAGTCGAGACAGTTGTTATTACTGTCGCTACAACCGTCTATATCATTTTGGTGCGATTTGTTGTTTCTGTTCCTACTGGTCTGGCATGTCTTAACGGGATTGGCCAAAACGTCGAAGATTGTTATCTCGAGAGGATTAAAATTTCCGCCAGGTGAGGTAACATACAATTGTCCATCCAAGCCAGGAATGATTCGTCTCTCACTTGTTTTATCATTACTTTCATTATCATCGTTTTTAACAAAATCGTCGTCGTCGGTCAGGGGTTCCGATGGTCCGACAAGAGGAATACCCGAGTTGAAAGCGCAAACCAGAGTTCCATCGTATG
>Ga0115013_10002405_pt1 | contig 10431 bp, 8 predicted proteins | sample SouAtlMetagenome_2_FD_88686 | JGI IMG/M metagenome (GOLD analysis project Ga0115013, IMG submission 88686) | Marine eukaryotic phytoplankton communities from Atlantic Ocean - South Atlantic ANT15 Metagenome | ecosystem: Environmental > Aquatic > Marine > Oceanic | place: South Atlantic Ocean... | reverse complement strand
GACCAGCGGGCGGGGACGGTCTACCATCGCGCCGATGTTATCCAAGATGTCAAAGCCAAGGCCAGCCGAGAGCGGTGACCCTGACTGAACCGCAAGCCCTCCGAGTGGTTGAAAATCAAGCCCACTGTGATCTGTTTTTGTTCCATACGTAAGGGCGGACGCGTCCAGCGGATCAACCAACCTGTCGACGCTGCCACGGAGTCCGGTAACTGAGAGCCGGCTGTCTTCATCATCCGTGACCGCGTAGATCCGGACCTCTACGACCGGGTACCCTGCCGGCACCTGAACCGTTCCAGATGCCTCAAAGCTGACTGCGTTGATGCCGAGCACAGGGAGCGTGAGCGTCCCCACTGCAGCCCCGCCAGCGTTGAACTCGTAGACGTCTATCCGGAGATCACCGAACTCCACCCCAGCGCTGAGCGGGTCGGTTATGCCCTCGATATCAATAGTGATCCCCGCCTGCTCCTGGCTGGGCATCTGGACAACCCACGACCAGACGGGGAACCCGCCCGAGTCGTCGTCAGTCACGGTTACACCCCCGGGCGCGCTAACACTGAAGAGCGCCGGTACGTTGTAAGCGTGCGCCACGTTGAGCACGTTGGCAGCGCCCGCGACAAGCTCAGCGGATGCAGGTGATCCGACTTGAGCGCCGGCCGTGCTGGCTACTGTGTGATCTAGTGTGGGCATATGTACGGATATGGGCGTGCAATTATTATGCTGAAAGTGTACACTAATCGCACAGCGCGTGACACTTGATTTTGTGTGTGAAGGTGTGCGGATGCCCTACAGCAGGAAAAAAGGCGGACCCAGGCGGCGCAAGCTGTGGACCTCCAGGGACATGGCGGAGTTGGGCCAGATTGCGGTCTCTGAGATTGTGGTCCGAACCTTCACGCATGGCGAAGGCGTTGATGACCGCAAGTTCAAGCGGTACAGCACAAAGCCGATCTACGTGTCGTCACGCCTAGCCAGGCTCAAGCCCAAGGGCGGCAGGCGTACACCTGGCGGTCGGTACTATGCCGGAGGCTACGCCCAATACAAGAAGGACTCTCGAAGCGGGAACCGACCTGTCGGCGCGCGCAATGCCGTTGACCTCGTGCTCTCCGGCGAGATGCTACGCAAGTTTAAGGTGCTACGACATAACCGGCAGCGCGCGGTAATCGGATTGACTGGCAGCCCTGCGATCTACGGGTCATACGTCAACAAGGCTCGGCCCTGGATAGGGTTCAGCCCAAAGAACCGGCGATCGTTCTTCAAGAAGTTCGCGCGCATGGTCCGCCAGAGGCTGAGGGGTACAAGGTGAGCAGTGTGATCGAACGAATCGCGGACCACCTGTCCGATACGCTCGAGGCGCTTCCAGCTGGAACGCTCTCACTCTATCCAAGCCTGACGCGCGGCTCATATCGAAAACTACACACGGACGCAGGCGGGCGCCTCGAGCTGGAGGAGCAGGTCGGACAGTCACGGGTCTTCGTTGTGGGTCTTGATGAGCTGGAACAGGAACCGCTCCGGCTCGGCGGAGCTGTGCCGCGTGCGTTCCTCTCTGAGTTCCCGATCGTTATGCGATACGAGGCAGGCGGGCCAACCCGCCGAAGTGAGATTCTCAGGCAGATCAGCCTTGATCAACTGGTGGCAGTCGATGCCGTCATGCGGTCTGGCTGGTCCGCTGTCTCGGGCTGTGTCTCCATGCAGGCAGAGCCCGGCAATATTCAAAAATTCGTGCTCAGCGATGACGCTGGACACTCATACGAAGGCTACACGAGCGAGGTTGTGATCACCTGCTCATTTGACACATAAGGAGATCTCTCGATGAGCGGGAAGTCCTCAGAAATTTTTTCAGTCTCGATTGCTGAATCCGCCACAGGTGGCGGCGATCGCAACGCACTCACACACCTCCCCGACGTGGGCGCACTGACCTTTCAAGGCATGGCGACCACGGAGGCGTCCATCGACTCATTCGGAGGCGAGGAGCTTTTCCACGAGGAGACCCACAGCCGGAGCACAGCAGGCGAGCAGAAGCCAGCGGCGATCGGTGTGGTGAACACCACAAGTGACGTGCTCTACGGTGCCAATCCCGGCGAGTTCGTCTCGTGCCTGTACTCCGATTCCATCACGATCGCCCACCGTTTTCGGAGCGCCAACGGTGCCAACCCAATCAGTCAGGGGTTCGGCAAGGTGCTCGGCTCTTCGATGGGTCTCTATGATCCGACCGGTGGAGGTGTCACGCCCGCCAGCTACGTCGCCAGCGAGAACAGCGTGGATCAGACTGAGGTGTATTTGTCTGACGCCGACGCGCTAAACATCGCGATCGGTGCTCCATTGATGATCTCCAGGGCCGGCGAAATGGTCGACTCATATGTCATCGTGACGGCCAAGTCCGAGAACGCTGACGGCAGCGGCAACACCTCGATTGAGGTACACCCCAAGCTTGATTTCGTCCCGCAGGCTGGGCTGGCCATCAACACCTGCTACGCGTTCTATCCTGTCGTAGGTTCGGCAAATGCCGCCATGCGTGACCTTCACGTCCTGTTCAACATGGGCGGCACGGGTGACACCGCAACGGTCCGCCGACTGGCAAGCCTGAGCCGCTGCAGCGGGTTCAGCCTGACGAACGATAACAACGGTGTAGGCCTCTCGATGAGCGTCCGCCCTGCGTGCATCCTGCGAGATGACGCCAACGCCAACGTAGTCGAGAGCCCAGAGGCTCCCGGCCCACTACTACAGCACCGATATGGCTGCCGCGTCGATGCCTCCGACAATATCAACGGAGTGCCCGCGCCTATCTCCACCAGCCGGTCAAGCCTCAGTAACTTTGACTGGTCCGTCGAGGTCTCGATCGACGTCAGCGCATCAAGCCCGGACACGAAGTCTATCATGGGCATGGACGCCATGGAGATCAACAACGCCACGGCGTCGATCACCTTGACGAGCGAGAACAGTGAAGCGCTCCAGCGCATGATCGCAAAGGACGAACTCAAGACCCTGATCCTCGGCATGGGTCCAAGCGGTGACGGTGGTGCCTTCATCGTGAAGAACGCAAGCCGAGCCGACGGGAACGCGAACCCCTCCGGTGGTGACGGTGGACGCATTCAGCAGGAGACCACGCTCCGCGCTGTTCGTGACTTCGCGGGATGTGACACCAACGGGCTAGCCGGCGCGGACCTGCTTCTGGCAACCAGTCCATTTGTTCTGGTGCTGCCTGCTGCTTAACAGCCTGGGGAGGTTTGGGCGATGCTGACGAAACTGACGAGCCAGGCGGACGCCGTTCGCCTGGTTCTAACGTGTGATGAGAGCGTCCTTGAGGCGCAAGTATTGGCGGCGCGCTATCTGGTCGATCAGGAGCTAACTGATCGAGAGGGTGGCGGGTTCGTTGAAGACATTGTGTCAGTGGCGCGCGCCGCTGCTGGCACGCACTCCGAACTGGTGGCGCTCTTCCTCGAGTTGAGATCGATCGGCTCGGTGTTGCTGGACAAGGTACTGACCGGTGAAGAGCGAGATCAAGCAGTCGAGCGGCTCAATGAGATCATGCAGGATGAAGACGTCCGGCAGGCTCTCGCATACGTCCGCGCCCAGACCGCCCTGGCTCAATATCGGGAGTCCTCGAATGTGGTTGACCTGCTCGACCCTGACCCAGCCGGAGCCACTTGGGTCGAGGTCTCCCCGGTGTCACGTGAGCAGCTGCGCAAGATTGAGCGCTCAGCTGGACCTCGTCCGCGCCTGGGGGCTCTGCATCACTCACACGCTGCGGACGTCGCCAGACGTGAAGGACGGCGCGGGAATGATGGTGTTGAAGCCTTCGCGGGGTACATCGCCAAGCTCGACACAGAGAAGCAGGAAGCGGTGGAGGCCTTCGAGGATTGGCAGCTCCGCATTGACCGGGGTGTTTTTGCTGCTGCGGTCGTGTCCGTCGAGGGCTTTGACCTTGAGCCCTCTCGGAGCGGGTACCCCGTTGATGAGTTCGTCCAGCAGTGCCCGGAAGCCAACGAGGTCATCAGCGAGATCGCACGGGCTGCCGTACAGGTGGGCCGCCTGGGAAAAGCGGGCAGGCTCTTCTCTGCCTCAGCGCCTGGCACGGGAGAGTCAGACGACGGGGCGCCGGACTCGCAGACGGCTGGACGTGCCAGCAGTGCGTCGGCCCCGACCGGGTAGAGGGTTTGATCGATGAGCGGGGGAACTGTGGCGGACGGTTTCGCCCCTCGCTTGATGGTTCTAGGGTCCGCGTCATCTGGTGCAGCTGGTCGGCCGACTATGTCGAGCTGTCCAGGGTCATCGGCATTGACGAGATCTTCGGAGCCTGCACGCCTCCCGACGTGGTCACCATGTTTCAGAGTAGGCCGGACCCGTCTGGCCGGGTGTACTTCTACGAGGTCGACCGCTGCCCGCTTGCACAGGTGGACCCAGACAGCCCGGCATCCGAGCCCAGTTGGATTGACGAGGTTGGCGACGCGTTGCGGCTCGTCAACATACGGGCCCCGGATAGCTGGCTGCCTGCAGACCCAACCCCCTGCCTTGCGGACGGGGTGGTGGTGCTCAACTCACAAATTGAATCTGCGTCAGCCTGGCGCACTAGGAAAGACGAGGACTGGTAATGGCAATCAATAGGCGGAACGTGGAGACGGTGACCGTTGAGGCCCGTGGGTTCGATGAGTTGCAACGCGAGTACAGGCAGTTAGACCAGGCCCAGGACCGTCTACGCCAAGGCACGAACCAGGCAGACTCAGCGGCACGCAAGCAAGCCGGAGGCATGCGGGGGCTGGGCACCGCGATGGCTGGCGCCACTGCAGCCACGAACCGCCAGCGCCAGGCAGTCCGGAACCTTGGGCAGGCGTTCGCGGGCATCGGTGGCGCGGCAATGACTGCCCAGATCGCGATTCAAGCGGTGGCCGGCGCCATGCGCATGATCAAGGCGCCCGTCGACCTCGCCAAGGATTTCGAGAAAGAGTTCGCGATGATTAGAACTCTAAACTACGACATCGGGGAGACGCTGCGGACGGACCTTCTGAGCCTTGCGCGCCGGGTCCCCCAGTCAATATCGGACATCTCCAGCAGCGCTTACCAGGCCATATCCGCCGGCATCTCGGTTGATATGACCCCAGAGTTCTTAAAGGCAGCGTCAGACGTTGCCACCGGCGCAGCCTCGTCGATGACCGAAGCGGTGGAGGTCCTGGCCTCAGCGGTCAACGCCTTCGGCCGGCAGGGGATGACAGCGGCGAAGGCGGCCGACATCCTCTTCGCCACCCAGCGCCAAGGTGTGACAACCGTCAAGCAATTGGGCGCGCAGTTCGGCTATGTGGCGCCGCTTGCTCAGTTCGGCGTATCGATGGAAGAGGCTACAGCCGCAGTTGCGGCCATGACGAAGCTTGGGATGTCTACAGCTGACGCAGTTGTGCGGCTGACGGGCGCGGTTAACACACTAGCCAAACCCACGAAAGCCACACAAAAGAGAATGACTGATCTCGGCCTCAAGTTCGGTATTGCGAACATGCGCGCCAAGGGTTTCGCCGGTGTCCTCGCTGAACTGCAGGAGAAGACCGGCGGAAGCGCTGCCGCTATCGGTGGGCTTACCAGGCGCATCGAGGGGACGCAGGGCATGCTGAGCCTGACGGGCCCGCAGTTCGAGATCTTCAACAAGATACTGGACGGCAACAAGAACAGCGCCACAGAGGCGTCCAAGGCGTTCAAGACTCTGGACAACACCACAGAGGGGACGCTCAACAGGTTCAAGGCTCTTTCAGAGGACGTGCTCCGACGAATGGGGGAGGAGACTTTGCCTTATGTCGTGGACGCATTAAACCGATTTATGGACTATCTAAACGAAGAGGGCGACAACCTAAAAGAGACATTCGGCGAAGCCTTCAAAATGTTCTACGAGTTCGCCAAGTTCGTCCTTCAGAACGGGGACCGCATAGCCGCTGCCATGACTGGAATGTTCGCAGGTGGCGCCCTCATCTCCTTCGGCACCAACCTGGCGGCAGCGTCTGCCACGATAGCCGCGACAGCCGGCACGGGCATGGCCACCACGCTGGCGGGTGCGCTTGCTGCTGGTCTGTCTGGTGTGGGTTGGGTGGCACTCCTGGCCGGCGTCGGCTACGTCATCGTTGACGCAATAGGCGACACCATGAAGGAGCGGGCCCTCGAGCGAACCCAGGACGTGGTGGACACCATCCGCAAGGGTCTCGAAGAGGTCGACAAACAGATCGTTGATCGAGCCAAGAAGGCCGGCACGGCATCCCCGGAACAGGCAGAGCAGGCACAGCGCGCACTACTGGCCGGCAAGCGCATCCCGCTCGGTGATATAACGCTCGATGCGGCGCAGGGTTTGGCCGCTCGGAAACAGGCAGGGAGCGAGCTGCTTCGGCGAACGAAGAAAGCGCGACGAGACGGTGTAGACGCGGACATCATCAGGGCAATCGCTGAGGAAGGGGTCGCCGGGCTTTCCCCTGAAGACATCGCCGAGCTGGCTGGCGCGCGCCCCATGACAGTGCGCGCGGGTCAGATCAAAGATCAGCTGACACCGTCAAGCGCATTTTCACGGGACCCAGTCCTGACACAGGACAAGGCGCTGGAGTTGTCTCAGGCGCTGAAAGATTCAGCTGACAGCTATGCGAAGGCAGCGGATCAGGTTGACGAGCTTGCACGCCAGGCAGAGACGGCAGCGCGTACGCTTCATGATTCAATCCCGCAAGCGCGAGATGATGTCATAGCCGAGATCGCCGCCTTCAATGAGAGAGGTGGAGACCCCGGTTCAGCTGAGGCGAGGCGTCTTCAGGAAAAGTTGAGGCAATCAGATCCCGCCAATATAAGGGGCCGGCGCGTCAACTATGAGGGCCAAATCGCATCGGCCGAGATCGTGCAGGAGCTGGAGGTCCAGAAGGCCAACCTGGCGCAATTGCGAGACGCTGCGCGGACGCTTAGAGAGTCAGCCGAAAACAGAAAGAAGGCATCAGAGGACGTAGTCGAGGCAATCAAAAACGAGCGCGAGACCGCCACAAATGTCGCCGAAAACGAGAAGCGGACGCGAGAGGCCGAGAAGGCAAACAAGGCAGCCGCAAAGGCCAACAAGGCGGCAGCGTCTGCCCGCAAGAAAGCAGCCCGTGATCGAGAGATGGAGGAGCGCCGCATCGCCTCCGAGCGCCGCAAGTTGACCGAGGACATCATCAAGGCCCAGGCTGACGCAGAGCGCAAGGCAGAGATCGAGTCAGAGACGGACGGCATCGAGCGCAAGATCAAGGCCATGGAGGAGGCCGACAAAAAGATCGTTGAAGGCCTTCGGCGCCGAGCTGAAAAGATCAAAGCCGGCCAGGGCGCCACGGAGGACATCGACGTGGTTGAGGTCAGTCTCGAGGCCACCACCTACAGGAAGGCCCAGGAGCTGAGAGACAAGGAAGCCAGGAAGCGGGCAGAGCAAGAGGCCAAGGCGGCACAACTACGAGCGGCGGACGCCCAGAAGCTAAAGCAGGAAATGGATTTTCGAAGGCTCGAGATCTACGGGTCGTCGTTGGACATGGAGCTGGCCCGGCTGGACGCTGCACACCAGGCCGAGAAGGACAAGTTCAGAGGGCACCAGGACTTTCTCACCGAGCTGACGCGCTATCACGAAGAGGAGCGCGCCCGGATTCGTCAGGAGCACATGTTCCAGCATGTTCACGAGGCGTTCAACACGGGTGAGGCTATCGGCGGATCAATCATGACGATCATGGGCAGTTACAATCAACTAGCCCAGGCCAGGGTGCGAAGCGCACAGGCTCAAGTCAGGGCCGGGAAGATGACAGAGGAGCAAGCAAAGAAGGAGCAGCAAGCAGCGTTCAGGATGCAGGAGCAGATGATCGTCGCCGATGGTGTCATGCATGCCTTCAAGGGTCTGGGCCAACAGGCCTTGGCCGCTGAAAAGTTTGCAACCGGATTCATCCCTCAAGGCATCGCCCACCAGATGGCGGCGGTGGCTCACTTCGCGCAGGCTGCCAACGCGTCACGCATGGCGGGGTATGCGCGCACAGCGAACGAGGCGGGCCTCTCTGCTAGTGGCGGAGGTGGTGGAGGTGGCGGAGCGTCAGGGCCTGGAGGCTTCCGCACGGACTCGGGATCATCTGCATTGACGGCGGACCGGAGCACCGGGCCTGCCATCCAATTCGGCGACATCGTTCTCTCGGACGTGCCTGCACTGCTGAGCCGCGACGGGCTCAACGCTCTGGGCTCTCAGATTGCGGACACGGTGGCGCGCGAGATCAATAACAACACGAACACACCCGGCGGGGCACGTATCAGCCGGCGAGCGATGAGGCGATAACCATGGCAGACACACGAGTCCGACGACACACCCCGGCACTGCTCGGAGAGTTCGACGCGCGCCCCTTCGCGGGCGCTGAGTTGTTCCAGTTCGACGGGCAGCCGGTCACGATGCCCGCCGACGCCGGCGTGTACAGCGACATCATCAGCTTCCTGAACGGTTACGGGTCAACGCCTGGCCATGATCTGGGCTCACTCATCCAGACGGCCCTGCGTCTCGAGCTGGGGGATCCTGCCATTGTGGCGGGCGTAACCATCACACCGGACGACCGGGTCAACGTGTACGTTGTAGGCGCTCCTGATTTCCAGCTCGGAGCCTCAAGCCTAAACGAGCCGCTCGGGTTTCCGGCTGGAGGGGTCAGCGGGTACGCCCCAAGCCAGACAGCGGCGGAGCCGTTCCAGCGGGGCACAGTGGAGGCCCTGGGCGGCCTTGTGTTCGACTTTCAGGGCGTCGGACAGGTGACCGTGCCCGCAGACGGCACGCTGGCCCCCTCGCAGTCAGTGAGTGCCCTTATTCGTTCCCGTGGCTCAGACGCCAGGGACCCGGAGGCAGACCTCGCAGGGCAGACCCTGGAGGACAGGTTCCTGACTGCCGCCCCCGCTGCCTACCTGCGCGCCCGTGTTGACGCGTCCGGGTGTGTCAGCATCAGCTGGAACGGAGGGGCGGGGGACCTGATGATCTCCAGCTCGGAGCTGTGGCAACGACTCGGAGGCACAGGCATGGAGGCGGCCGAAGACCTGGGCGGGGGAGCGTATCGGCTAACCACTGCGAACCCTGCGCCCTGCGTCCTGGCCCTGGCCCGTGGTTATGTCGAGTTGCGCCGGATGACAAAGTACCGTGACCGGTCGGCCGTCATGGCGGATGGGTCTGTCGTGTCCAGTGGGCTGAGCCCTCTGGCCGGCTGGAATCTGACTGTAAGGGTCACGGGTCCCGCGTTCGGGTATTCCGCCAGTCAGGAGACGCACCTCCGGGGGTGGTGGCAGCACGCGCGCCGGTCGCTGACGTTCTTTCCGCAGTGGGGTGATCTGGATTCGCCGGCACGGGGCTCCATCGAGACGCGCAGGCACCGCGATCTCCTGGGCTCCGGCACCCAGCCGAATGATCCATTCTACACGACAGAGGCAGACGAGGCGTCCAGCCACTACGCCAGGCGCAAGGGTGGGCGCCTTCTGGTCAGACGGGCCCCGCGTGACTCCTCAGAGCGGGCCGAGAGCTACGACGACCAAGCGCTGGACACTGTGCAGGATCTCGAGTTCAGGTTACTTGATGACCTGAGCCGGTGACGTGTTCGGTGACTTCATGGTCCTGGGGGTGTGTAGCGTCTTGATCGTTGCGCACTGGCTGACCGTTCGGCAGTTCGGCGCCCAGATGCAGGAGATTAGGATCAAGCTGGCGGCCCTCGAGATTCAGCTGGCGGCGATGCGCTCGGAAGTGCGTCGGCCTGAAAGCATCGAAGGAGACATGATCATGGAGTATCAAGGGAGGCGCCTAGCGGTCCGGGTCTTTCTACGCCCTACGCGGTGGAGGTAAAGAAAAGCCGGACCGACTAACGCCGGCCCGGCCTCCCCGCGAAAGGAGCACACACAGCACAGGCCTGTCGGCGAAACCCGTGCAGCGCGTTCGCGCACTATACACCATCACGGAGGCGGCGCGCAATATATGATCATGATGGTCGGTAAGTGTTCAGCCGTCTCCCTCTTTCCAGTGTATCCCCGCCGACCCGTCACAGCCTCCGCAGTTCGCGGCACAGCGGACCGCCCAATGGCGGACGGCATACACGACAGCGGCCGCCGTGCCGTTGGGGTTGTCGCCGAGACCTCCGAGATCCTGCGGGAGGTAGCTGCCTCCGAGACTGCGGATGCCGTCATCGTCAAAGTGCCAGCCATCAGCCAGGCACACCCAATACTTGACCCCGCCGTTCTCTCCTCCCTCCGTCCAGATCTCGTCGACCCGGTCCTTGAGGTGCTGCGGCATCCTCTGAAAGGTTCTCATGTGTGGCGCTCTCATGAGTCTCCCTGATAGATATCTACAGACACGTACCCGTTGCAGGTGATCATCACATCGGTGGCGCCCTCGCCGAACTCGCGATCAAGTTGCGACTGCACGATCTTCACGATCGGCCGCTCGTACTCTTCCGACCATGCCCG
>Ga0115013_10002404_pt1 | contig 10435 bp, 7 predicted proteins | sample SouAtlMetagenome_2_FD_88686 | JGI IMG/M metagenome (GOLD analysis project Ga0115013, IMG submission 88686) | Marine eukaryotic phytoplankton communities from Atlantic Ocean - South Atlantic ANT15 Metagenome | ecosystem: Environmental > Aquatic > Marine > Oceanic | place: South Atlantic Ocean... | reverse complement strand
CCATGAAATACACCATCATTATTCTCTATCACGAAAGCTTTATATTTCATGTTATTTTTCTGAGAGGTACTTCTCAGCATCCAGAGCAGCCATGCATCCAAATCCAGCTGAAGTAACTGCTTGGCGATATATTTGATCAGATACATCTCCTGCAGCAAATACACCCTCAACGGATGAACTTGTCACAGATCCGTTTAAACCAGATTTTACAATAATATACCCATTATCCATATCAAGTTGACCATCAAAAATGTCGGTATTAGGCTTATGTCCTATAGCTATAAAAACTCCCATTACGTCTTTAGAAATCTCATTACCCTCATTATCTAATTTGATACCAGATACGCCCATATCATTTCCAATAACTTCTTTAAGTTGCGAATTCCACAAAATCTCAATTTTTCCAGCTTTTTCTTCTTCAAAGATTCTATCTTGAAGTATTTTTTCAGCTCTTAATTCATCTCTTCTATGAACTAGATAAACTTTTGAACAAATCCTAGAAAGATATAATGCTTCTTCAGCAGCAGTATTTCCTCCTCCAATAACAGCAACTTCTTGATCTTTATAAAAAAAACCATCACATGTGGCGCAAGCAGAAACTCCTTTACCTAAGTATTCTTTTTCAGACGGCAAGCCCAAGTACATTGCGCTAGCACCAGTTGCAATAATTAGTGAATCACAGCTATATCTCGACGTACCAGTTAATTCAAAAGGTTTGCTTGATAAATTTACCTCATTTATGTGATCATTAATTATTTCAACATCAAATTGTTGTGCATGTTTTTTCATTCTGTTCATAAGGTCTGGACCTTGAAGTCCTTCACTATCACCAGGCCAATTTTCAACATCAGTTGTAGTTGTAAGTTGACCACCTTCTTGCATACCAGCAATAATTATTGGATTTAATCCAGCTCTAGCTGCATAAATACTTGCAGCATAACCAGCAGGACCTGAGCCTAAAATTATTAATTTGTTATGATTATCGGACATGATAGAAATTATAATTGAATATAAAGAAATTGTTACGGTTTATGCCTATAATTACAACAATAATTAAATAAATTAGTTAAATGTCACCATATATCAAAAATACACTGTTGAATTTTTTTAGCTTTTTTCTTATAGCATTCTGCCTTTATATATTTATTTCACTGATATCATATGACATAGCTGATTCAGGTTTTTTTAATAAAAATTCATCAGGAACAATTCAGAATTTAGGCGGACCCTTAGGCGCTTCAATATCAGACTTCTTATATACATTAATTGGATATGGTGGTTATGTGCTTTTATTGATAGGTTGTGTATGGTCAATACAAATTCTATTTTATGAAGATCCTAATAACTCCCTTATAAAAGTTATAGTCAGAATCGCAAGTTCGATATTTTTTATAATATGTTTTTGTTCTTTAGGAGACTTATACTTTAATAATAATTTTGGAGGAATGATCGGTAAAAATGTTTTTTCTTCAATATCATCAATTTTTGGAAATATAGGATCGCTTATATTTCTATTTATTTTATTGATTCCTACAACGTCTTTATCATTTAGCTTTTCTTGGATCGAAATGATTGATAAGTTTGGAAATTTCTTAATTATCTTTGGGAATTATTGCTTCAATTCTTTAAAAAAAATATTAAGTAAATTTAAAAAATTAATAATTTTAATATCATCAAAACTAAAATCTGCTGCTGTTAATGCTCGAAATAATTCTGATAAAAAGACTATTAAAATTTCCAAAACAGAGACTAAGAATGAATTAAAAAATACTGAAAAATTTGTTGCTCCTTTAAGTAAAAGTACTAATGTTGCAAAACAAGGTGATCTTCCTATTGAAAATGAAAGTCAGTTAAAAGAAGTCCCTAAAGAAATAACTGATGAAGAGATTAAACCTAAAAAAGAAGAAACAGTTATGCCAAGTACTGAGTTGCTTGATAGGGCGTTAGATGATGGAGGCTCTCTTTCAGAAAGTGAACTAAACCAAATAGCATCATTACTAGAAACTAAGTTAGAAGAATTTGGGATAGAGGCAACCGTAGAGTCAGTTTTGCCTGGTCCTGTTGTAACTAGATTTGAGATTCAACCAGCTCCTGGAACTAAAGCAAGCAAGATCACAAATATTGCACAAGATATAGCAAGATCTTTGTCAGTTAGCAGTGTAAGAGTTGTTGAAGTTATAGATGGAAAGCCTTATGTGGGTATTGAAATCCCCAATACAAATAGAAAAATGGTTAGGTTAACTGAAATACTTTCTTCTGAGGCCTTTAAATCTTCACCGTCAAGTCTGAGTTTAGCTTTAGGTCATGATATATCAGGAAATCCAATTGTAGTTGATTTAGCTAAAATGCCACATTTGCTTGTTGCTGGAACAACTGGCTCAGGTAAATCAGTTGGTTTAAATGCAATGTTGCTTAGTTTGTTATTTAAATCTGATCCCGAGAATGTGAGATTTATTTTGATAGATCCCAAAATACTTGAATTAAAGGTTTTTGATGGCATACCACATTTATTAACACCAGTGATTACGGATATGACTGATGCATCTAACGCACTTAGATGGTGTGTAGCTGAGATGGATAGAAGATATAAGTTAATGTCCATGATGGGTGTTAAAAATTTAGCAGGTTTTAATAAAAAAATTCAATCGGCTGAGAAAAATGGAAAACAGATTTTAAACCCATTAAAAGAGGACGTAGAGGAATATTTAGAAGTTTTGCCATCAATTGTTGTTGTTGTTGATGAATTTGCAGATATGATGATGCTTGTCGGTAAAAAAGTTGAAAATCTTTTTGCAAGAATTGCTCAAAAAGCAAGAGCAGCAGGTATTCATTTGGTATTAGCAACTCAAAGGCCATCTGTAGATGTAATTACTGGATTAATTAAAGCGAATATTCCAACAAGAATAGGATTCCAGGTTTCAACAAAGATTGATTCAAGAACTATACTTGATCAAGGTGGAGCTGAGCAACTTCTTGGATATGGAGATATGTTATATCTTCCTCCAGGTGTGGGGGTTCCAATTAGGGTTCATGGTGCATTTGTTGGGGATGATGAAGTGCATAGAGTTGTAGATGATTGGAAGTCTAGAGCCGAACCAAATTATGTAGATGAAATTGTGTCATCTAATCAAGATACTGGACCTATTCCTGGATGGTCAGGAACTGAATCCGGGTCTGATGAGCAAGATGAGCTATATGATGAAGCTGTAAATTTTGTTATTGAATCTAGAAGAGCATCAATTTCAGCGGTGCAAAGAAAATTAAGAATTGGATACAATAGAGCTGCTAGATTGATTGAGACAATGGAAGAGTCTGGGCTTGTATCAGAGATGAGCTCAAATGGTTCAAGAGAAGTTTTAGTCCCTAAAAGAGATTAATTTGAAAAAGACTTATATTTATTATCTGTTATTTTTAAATCTATGCATTGCAGCAAACCCTATTGAAGAAATAAATTCATTTTTTAAAAATGACTTAATATTTATTCAAACTAGCTTGAATAACATTGATGATAGTTTTGATAAATCCGTCGGTTCGTTTAAAAGAGATTCTAATAATAGGATTAGGGTAGATGTTGAATCCCCATTTAAAGAAATATATTTTATAGATAGCAATGGTATAGAGATTCATGATTTAGAATTTAACCAAATTAAAACCATACCTACTGAGCAGCTGAAAAAAAGTTTTTTTGTAAACTTTGTTCTTAACGGACTCATAGACAATACTAAGATAATAGATATTAATAATGAATCATTTGTCGTTCTTGAAGATGAGAAAAGATATTATTTTGAGTTTATTGATCAAAATAATCTACAAATCAAATTTAAAGATAATATGAATATAGATAATTTAATAAAATTCTCCAAAACTAATGCTAGTTAATATTTTATTTATTGGAATAGGGGGTGCAATTGGTGCAATATCTAGATATGGTGTCAATGAATTTTTCATAAACTATTTATCAATTTCCAGCAATTCAGGAACATTGTTTGCCAATGTATTAGGTTGTTTTTTTATAGGATTGCTTTTTGGATTTGCACTACCTATAAAAGATACTGCATATTATTTTTTTGCAATCGGTTTTCTTGGATCTTTCACAACTATGTCAGCTTTTTCTTACCAAGTAGTTATGATGGCAAATTCAAATCTAATCAATGCTCTTTCATATATAATGCTTACAGTAATATTAACAATATTAGCAACTTACATAGGAGCAATGATTTCTAAATAATGCTAGATATAAAAAAATTAAGAGACAGCTTTGAAGATGTCGAAATAGGCTTAGAAAGGCGTGGTTATAGTATAAATAAAGATATCTTCAAATCATTAGATAAAGATAGGAAAGTTTTGCAGGTTGATGTAGAAAATCTTCAGGCTGAAAGAAAAAAACTTTCCACTGAATTTGGTAAATTAAAAGCATCTGGTGAGAGCGTAGATCAACTTAAAAAAACTATTGATATAAACAATGCTGAATTAGAGGTTAAGGATAAAGAGTTACAAATAGTCCTTGATAAAATTAATAACTTCTTATTAGATATTCCTAATATTCCTCACAAATCTGTACCAAGTGGAAACAATGAAGATGATAATGTTGTTATTAAAAAGTGTGGCTCTATAACTTCCAAAAACAACTTAGATCATTTAGAGATCACACAAAATATAGATACTGATTTAGCAGCAAAATTAGCTGGTTCCAGATTTTCAGTTTTAAGAGGTAATTTAGCTAAACTTCAAAGATCTTTAATTTCTTTTATGATTGATACGGCTATTAAAAATGGTTATGAGGAATACTATGTTCCGTTTATGGCAAACAAAGATTCTTTGGTTGGTACTGGGCAATTACCCAAATTTGAAGAGGATTTGTTTAAAACTTCAGAAAATTTATACTTAATTCCAACTGCAGAGGTTCCTTTAACAAATTTGTTTAGAGATAATTTTGTAAATGAGGATGATTTGCCTATCAAAGTAACATCCCATACACCTTGTTTTAGATCTGAAGCAGGAAGTTATGGAAAAGATACAAGAGGTTTAATTAGACAACATCAATTTGAAAAGATAGAACTCGTTCAAATCACTCATCCCAATAACTCAATGGAGTCCTTAGAGAATTTATTAACTAATGCATGTGAAATATTAGATTTATTAGAGTTACCATATCAAGTTATTGAATTATGTTCAGGAGACTTAGGATTTGCATCTGCAAAGACATTTGACATTGAGGTATGGATGCCAAGTCAAAACAAATATAGAGAGATATCTTCTTGTTCAAACTTTACAGATTTTCAAGCTAGAAGAGCAAACATCAAGTATAAAGGTGATGATGGAAATAATTTTGTTCATACTATTAATGGTTCGGGTTTGGCAGTTGGAAGATGTTTAATAGCATTAATTGAAAATAATTTTAATGGTTCAGATTCTGTTAAAATACCTCATTGTCTTGAAAAATATTTTGGATCAAATTTATTAAAAATCAATTGAAACAAAATACATTATTTAAATTATTAATTTTAGTTTGCTTTAGCATTAATTTTATTAGAGCTGATTCAATTATGATTGGCATTGGATCTTGTCTTGATCAAGACTATCCTCAGCCAATTTGGAATGTAATTGAAAATGAAGACCTTAGTTATTTTATCTTTCTTGGTGATAATGTTTATGGCGATATGCCAAATGGATCTCTTAAAAAGATGAGTTATGCATATAAAAAACAAGCTTCAATTTTCCCAGATTTTTTAAATAACATTAATATTTATCCAATATGGGATGATCATGATTATGGTAAAAATGATGGTGGTGTGGAGTATAAATATAAAAAAGAATCTAAAAAGATGTTTTTAGATTTTTGGAATATTCCCAAAGAAGATATTAGGCATAGTCGTGAAGGAATTTATTTCTCAGAAGATATCATTCTTTTCGAAAGAAAATTTAAGTTTATTTTTCTTGATACAAGATATTTTAGATCTAATTTGATGGGTAAAAAAAATAAATATATTAGAAATGAAAGTCAAGAAGCAACAATACTAGGAAATGATCAGTGGCAATGGTTTGAAAACGAAGTAAAACAAGAATTTGATTTTTTAATAGTATTTAGCTCAATACAGATTATTCCTGAAGATCACAGTTTTGAGAAATGGGCTAATTTTCCAAGAGAAAGAAATAAAATCCTCAATATTCTAGAAAAGATAAAATCTAAAACATTGTTAGTTTCTGGTGACAGGCATCGAGGAGGAATATACAAAAAAGATGATATATATGAAATCACTGCTTCCTCCCTTAACAAGCCTAGCTCATTTCCATTTGAAACTGACAAATATCTAATAGGCAACACCTATCCTCAAGAAAATTTTGGTATTTTAGAGATATTAGAAGATAGTATTAATATAAAACTAAAAGATAAATCAGGAATAACCTTAAATTCCATAAGACTTGAATATTAAAATTTTTATTTTAAGTTCAAAAAAATTATAAGATTGTAATAGTGATTAATTAATTTTTGATATATATTATGTAATAGACTAATTTTCACAAATGGGGTGTGACATTATGACTCGTAATTTTTTAAAAATATCTTTATTATCAATCTTTATTTCACCACTACTAATCTCTCAAGAACTTACATCAGATATTACAGGATCTGTTTCTTCTTCTAGTGGATCAGTAAGTGGCGCTCAGGTTGAGATAACATACGAACCGACAAACACGGTAGTCACAAGAACTACTGATGCTTCTGGTAGATATACTGCCGGAGGACTTAGACCAGGCGGACCTTATACTATTAAGGTTTCTGCAGCTGGCTTGATGTCTGATGAAATAACTACAAGCTTGGTTGTTGGTGAAACATCAAGATTATCTTTCGTACTTAAATCATCTGCTGAAGTAGATGATGTGGTAGTTACTGCTGAACGAATAAAAACAGATGATGGCCTAGGTTTCACATCAACAATTAATGCACAGACAATTCAAGAAACGCCATCTGTTACTAGGGATATTAAGGATTTAATTAAGCTTAATCCATTAGTATCTTTAGATGATGCTGAAGATGATTATGCAAGTATTTCTATCGGTGGTGCTCATCCACGAAGTAACGATATTAAAGTTGACGGCGTTTCTTTTAATGATGACTTTGGATTAAATGATAATGGTTATCCATCACAAAGAAGCCCAATTAATCTTGACGCTATTGAACAGATGTCTGTAAAGGTTGCGCCAGCTTCAGTTGAGTATTCTAATTTTAGAGGCGGCATTATTGAATTCGTTACTAAAGGTGGTACAAATGAATTTGAAGGCAGTGTTGGTTACTATGATAGAGGTGATCAATTCTACGGTGATAAAATTGAAGGTAAAAAATATACTTTTGACAAAGAAGACACTGCACAAAGTTTCACTTTTGGCGGCCCAATAATTAAGGACAAAGCTTTCTTTTATGTCACATATGAAGATACTACTGTGACTAATCCGGTTTTATATGGTCCAGCAGGATCTGGCGCTGCTAACGAGCAAGTAATAACACAAGCTCAAGTTGATAATATTCGACAAATTACCATTAGTAAATATGGTTGGGATCCTATGGGTGTAGCATCTACTACAGAATCTGTTCAAGAAAACAGTTCCTTAAGAATTGATTACATATTAAATGAAAATCATAGATTAACTTATAATTATAAAAATACTGAAGGTGACAGACTTCGAGCTAGCGGAAGTAACTCAAGTTTTTATTTTGAATCAGCTTCTTATTTTAAAGGTGAGAAAACTGATACTTCTAGTATATTATTAGTTTCAGACTGGTCAGATAATCTAATTTCTGAAATTTATTATTCAAATAAATCTACAGATACCAGTCAAAATTCTCCAGCTGGGCAAGACGTGCCTAATTTTTACATTGATGATGCATATGGTATGAGAGTTTATCTTGGTGCAGATATATATAGAAGTGCCAATGAATTAGCTACTGAAACTGACTTTTTTAAGGCTAAACTAACTTACTATACCGGCAATCATAAAATTACTGCTGGTTATGAAAATACAACTTATGACATATACAACGTATTCATTGTCGCCCAAGACGGAGAATGGGAATTTGATTCATTAGCTGATTATGAAGCGGGCGTTGCTAGCTCATTTAGCGCAAACAATGCAAAAACAGGAAATGTTGATGATGCTGCAGCTATGTTTGAATACGGACTGACTTCAATGTATTTAATGGATGAATTTGTTGTTTCTGATAGATTAAGTTTAACGGCTGGTATTAGATATGATGAATATGATTCAAATGATGCTCCTGCAAAGAACGCAGCTTTTGAGTCAACTTATGGTTTCGCAAATGCTGGTATTGATGGCACAAGTCTGATGAATGTAAGGTTCGGAATGGATCTTGCTATTGATGATGTTAGTGACTTAAATATTACTTATGGAAATTATTCAGCAAAACTTCCAGCTGTATGGATATCTAATGCATATACAAATGACGGGGTAAGAGTATCTGCTTACAATAGTGCAAATGCACCTGCGGGATGTAATCCATTAACATCTGCAGGATCTGGCCTTCCAGCTTGCGTTCAACAAGCAATTCAAGATGCGCCTTTAACTGATGCAAAGATTGATTTTATTGCGCCTAGCTTTGAATGGCCTGATTCAAAAATTCTTAACGTAACTTATGAAAGAGATCTTCCAAATAATATGGATTTAAGTATTACATATCTTAAATCTGAACAAGAAGAAGCTTTGTATAAAGTTATTGATACAGGTTATCCATTGAATGGAGACATACCAACTGTTCCTACAGAGGTAGCTCCTGATGGAAGACCAATATACAACATGACAGGAAGAAGAACTTATAAAGCTGGTTTATATAATGATTGTTGTGGTGAGAGAGAAGTTATATCTGCAACTTTGAATAAATCATTCAGAGATGGTGATACAGTTGTTTCTGTGAGTTATACAGGTCAGGACAACACTGAGTTAAGCGGCATGACTTCTTCAACATCTAATTCTAACTTCGGTAAAACCGGTGCTATAGATTTTAATAATCGAAGAGGAATGACATCAATATATGAAACTGAGCATAGATTACTCGCTACATTAAGGTCTAAACATTATTTCTTTGGTCCTGATAAACCAACCACTTTTACATTAATCTTTGAAAGAAAATCAGGATTACCTGCGTATCCAACATTTGATACATTTACTGGATGGACAGGGGACTACAAAACTAAAGCATTTGGTTATGATTATAATTTAAATGATGATAGTTCTGCCTTGCTTTATATTCCAACAAGAAATGATCCAATAGTTTGTTATTCATATAAATGTACTGCTGAGGGGACTCCAGATGCGCTTGCTCGAGAAGAGGCTGTGTTAAATCTTCTCTACAACGTGTTTGGACTTGAAGGCAAAGCAGGAGAAATTGCTGACAGAGGATCAATGAGATTTCCTTGGCAATCTTCGTTAGATTTTAAAATTACTCAAATACTTCCTGGTTTTAGAGATAAAGATGAAGTGGTAATAACTTTAGGAATTGAGAACCTTCTTAATCTTATTGACGACGACAAAGGTGTTGTTAGATATGGTTATTACTCTGGAAGAATTCCAGTAATTGATCTCAGAATTGTTGATGGATCAAAATATGATTACAGCAGAAATGCTTATAGATACAGTTTTGATGATCCATACAATATGAGCTTATCAGCAACTCAAAGTGTGTGGAGAGCTCAGCTAGGATTTAAGTATAATTTCTAATAATACTTATATATAATTTAAAGGCGGTCTATACCGCCTTTTTATTATGAATAACTTAATACCTGAACTATCATTTAAAGAAATAGAAAAAGGTGATGCTTTTTCTATAAATTTATTAAAAGATGCCTTATCGAATCATGGTTTTTTTTCAATAACTGAACATGGCTTATCTGATGTTCTTGTTAGTGCTTGTTATCAATCATCAAAAGAATTTTTTAATCTAAATTATGATGTTAAAAATACATATAGCTCAGTTGTTTCAAAGGGTGCTAGAGGCTACACTCCAAAGGGTATTGAAACAGCTGTTGGTGAAAAAATAGCTGACCAAAAAGAGTGTTGGCATCATGGCCCAAATATTGACGCTTCATTTGATAAAAAGATTCCTAAAAATTTAATAATTGATCAGATACCAGATTTTAACAAAAATTTTGATAGTCTATATTCAGAGCTACACAAGATTGGTTCCCGGGTTTTGTCAGTCATTGCACTCTCGCTAGATTTAGATAATGATTATTTTGAATCATGGGTTAAAAAAGGAAATTCACTCTTAAGATCAATACATTATCCACCAGTTAATTCGCAAGCAAATCCTCATAGAGCAAGAGCCCATGAGGATATTAATTTAATTACTTTACTTATTGGTGCTGAGGAGGGAGGATTGGAGGTGCTAAGCAAGGACGGCAATTGGATAAAAGTTGCCCCT
>Ga0115013_10002402_pt1 | contig 10441 bp, 6 predicted proteins | sample SouAtlMetagenome_2_FD_88686 | JGI IMG/M metagenome (GOLD analysis project Ga0115013, IMG submission 88686) | Marine eukaryotic phytoplankton communities from Atlantic Ocean - South Atlantic ANT15 Metagenome | ecosystem: Environmental > Aquatic > Marine > Oceanic | place: South Atlantic Ocean... | reverse complement strand
CTTCCGGCATATAACACCAATTATTATGTTTGCGATCTTGGGGACAGCTATCAGTGCCATTGGAACAGCAATGATTTTGTATGGGATTGTACAACTTGGGCTTTCGGGGGGATTTGAACCAACTTTAGCTGAACTGCTAACTTTTGGAGCACTTATTTCGTCGACTGATCCCGTCAGTACACTCGCTGTCTTTCAAGTCAAACGTGTAGATCCTCGATTATTTTACTTATGCTTCGGCGAATCCGTTTTGAACGACGCTCTAGCCATCGTCTTATTTTATTCCTTCGGAAAGTTTGTCTCAATGAACGAAGAAAATGATATTGGCGCAGCACTGAAAAAGTTCTTTATTGACTTGTTTACAAACTTTGTTGGGTCGTCGGCCTTGGGAGGCTTTGGTGGAGCCTTTGCGGCATTATTATTCAAACAGATCGACATGAGGCAAAATCGCTTAGTCGAAATATCTGTCTACGTATTACTTGTCTATATTCCTTTCCTGATTGCAGAAATCCTGCATCTATCGGGAATTGTGACCATTCTGTTCACGGGTGTGGCGGCGAATCGATATATTGTACCAAATCTCTCTGCAATTACCAAGGTCAACTCAGACATGGTCTTTCGGCTTGGGGCACACATTGCAGAAACAGCAATTTTCTTGGAGCTTGGGCTTTCCGTATTTGGAATGGTAGGATATTGGAACTGGACCTTTATTGGTTGGGCTCTGCTTGCATGTTTAATTGGTCGAGCGTTGAACGTCTATCCCCTGGCTTTTATCTTCAATAGACTGCTTGTACTTCGACATAGGATACGATCTCCAACAGCAGGATGGAAGACAAAAATTCCCGCCATCAATACTACAGATGGGACAGGTCTTACACAAGAATTATCCACACCGACGGTGAAAAATTCTTCTCAAGGTCCTGGAATGATGTGGGATGGGGTGAAAAACTCTCATAAAATACCGTCTACCTCAGTTATCGACTATAGTATAAGAGAGGAGGGCGGCTATTGCTGTCCTGGCGATTTAGGCTATCGAACACAATCATTTTCAGATCAATCAGTAGCCACAGAGGTAACTGCTACACCTTGGGAAAGCAAGGACTTGAAAATCCGAGGTAATACAACTCACATGCTCTGGTTTTGTGGGCTTCGTGGGGCTGTAGCATATGCTTGTGTTCGAACTTTTCCAGACGACTTGGGTCATCAGAGGGAATTTGCGATGACAACCATGGCAGTAATTTTGATTACTGTTTTCGGTTTAGGAATGACTACTGAATGCGCTCTCAGTTGGTTCGATATCGATGTAGGAGTAGACGAGAAAAAATATATGCAATCCTATTTGAGAGAGCCAATAGCCTCGAATAGATTAATCAATTTGGAACGACGATTTGTCAAACGTTGCGTCATTCGAGACTTTGATATAATGGAAAGTATTCGGAAAGACGTTCAGCGAACTCACGAAGGTCATTCTTCACCAACGATGGTGATGCGGGATCGCAGGCCTTGTCACGGCATAGAAGCGATAGAAATAACTGAGTCAGGCTATTTGGGTGGTGTCCAAGATGATGAAATGACAATACAAAAACTTGTTCGAACAGATTCCCTGTTCGACTATGGCGGATATTAATCCTTCTTCGGAGGATGTAGTCAAATTTTAAACAGATTTTATCGAAAAGCAACTATGCAACCTCTGTAGCTAGAACATCGAGATGTGATACACTTGTTGACGATTGAGAAATAAATATTGATTCTATCGTCTCCGATTCCCTCTCTTCACAGGCGCAAAACCATCATCATCCATCTCTACATCGCCGGAGTCTTCCAAAACTTGTCCCAGTTGTCGAACTGGTTCTTTCGGGACACTTTTTTGTTGTTTTGCCTTTCCAAAAAGGGGCTGACTGACGTAGTCAACAAGATTGGACGGTGTGATTGCACCAGAGCTCAATTGCTGTCCAAGAATTTCCGTTGCATTAGTTTTCCCAATCATTGTTGAAGATTCAGCTACATCCATCTCGTCATCGTCATCGTCGTGCTCAGTGGTTTGCACTTGGACTGGAAATTGACTAGCTAATGCCACTGCACTGGCGGCCTTTGTGACCATTTGTCTTGCAAACGTGGGGTCCCCATTCAGGCACCGTTCGTACATTTGAAATATAACTTCTGCAAGTTGGCGTTCGGAATCATCTTCGAGTGTAACAGAAAATTCTTCTTCAATGTAGATTGCTAAATCATCAGCAAGATCGATCGAATCGTAATTTGGTAACGGACATTTCTTTCCATCCATTTTTTGAAAGATATGAGCTCGTAGATCTTCTGCTTTCTTTTGAGACTCGCGCTCACCTCCTCCCCAACCACTTTCAACTGCCGTTCGGAGCGCCGACCAACTTGAAAGGCATGCCGATACACCCGCTCGAAACTCCAATATTGGATCATAGCTTTGATTTTGGGAGTTGAGAGATCCGGCTCCTGTCGGCGTTTGTAAGTTCACGGATGTCGCCATGATCCAGCTTAGTGTTTTGAGGAAGTTTTTTTAAGAAAAAAATAAAAATTAATGGTTCTCATACAATCAACGTACTTTTGGTGGATAGCGTATATATTATGCGTAGGTACGTAGGTAAATGTCATGAATCAGTAGTTTCACAGTCACGGGGCTGTAGTTGAATTCGTTGTGATCCTTCAAGTGGTTTTTCCGCGGCATGTCTATGCAGTCTTCCTCGGATTGCAAGTTTCGTTTCTATTCATCGAGATAGAATAATTGAAACGAGCACAAAACCTATCTTGAAACAAACTGCAGAATCCAGGTTTTATTTTCTCTTTTGTATGCCATAGGATCCACGATCATAAACTTAATAGAGAGGTCTGAACGAAGCGAAGAGTCGCCACCGTCTTAGAATATTACATTGGCGGAATCAACTCTCCGATCACGAAACAGGTCGCTTGGTCTTCAAACATCGTGATTTAGATAAATATATAATTAGAACGACGTACTCGCACAGAATGGAGTAGAAACCATGTCTTTCAGCGATTGTTACGGTATTGACTACGGGGAGCTCTGTGAATACGAGGATGCGCCTGCGATTATTGGGGGTACCGGCGTTTCTAGCGGCTCCAGCGGTAGTAGTAGTCAGTTGTTGTCAGCTCGCTACCCATCGGAGATGTCGATGGATCTGAGTGAGTTACAAGATGTACTTGAAGAAGAAAATTCTAATGTTAGAACATCATCTGGCTCTATTTGTTTAAACCAGTCTTTGCCATTGCATCAACAAGACCAGATGCAAAACCAAAACGATAGGAAGAATGATGACGACGGCGACAGCGGGTTCTGTATTTATCGAGGCAATGGCGATGGTAGTGTCAACAATAGCAATATAAAATTTGAAGATATACCCGAAGATTTATTTCCACAGCATCCTGCTTCACCGTCAGGCGTAAATGGACGAGGTAATCAAAAGCGATTATCAACAGTTGATGAACAGGATGAAAGTGAAAGTTCGATAACGACACATTCGCTGATAGAATCACAAGGATCATCACGAAATCTAATGAATGCTTCAAATGGAAGTCTGAGAAAACGAAAAGTAAAATTTGAGATATCAACCCGACTTGAAGACATTCAAGAATTCGAGAAACCAGATATCGAAGACTACCCCAAACTATACTACACAGCCCACGAGCTCCAAAAGATGATCGACGGGCGTAGAGCAGAAGAGCGCAGAGAACGCCAAGTAGTTAGATGATGTTACGAACTGAAGCAGTTCAATCTACCACCTCGGATTGACTTATCACTGCAGTGCTATTTGGAACGAGGACGTTTCTACAATCGCTAGCATAAAATTGGTTAACTATATTATACTAAATCGAATTCGTATCCTACGCGAGCGGCACGAACACTTGATAGTAAACCAAAAAATACCCATTAACTACTGATACGATTTCTGAAATTCTATCTAGTTTTTAGATTCGTAGCAAATTAGGAGAGAAGATGGGACAAGATATTGACTTGGTTCTTTTTTTAAGAAGAACCTGTTAAACCGAAATTATCGCTTTTTATCTACATCATCTCTTGAACAAAAGCGTAGGAGTATAACAGTGATGTTATCCGAGGAACCGAGATGAATGGCTAGCTCGGCGAGACGGGCAGCTGCTTTTTTGGCGTTAAATCGTTTGTGGAAGAGTAGATCACGAACAACCCGAATAGCATCGTCTGCATCCATCACATCCCACAAACCATCGCATGCGAGCAACAGAAACTCATTTGAAACACCTTTAGTGCCTAATCGAATATGGTGAAAATCGGGCTTGTTTGAGACAAGATCTCCTCGAAATTGACGATTGTGATTCTCTGGGTAAGGTAGAAAGAGAGGAGACTCCCATAACAAAGTATCGTCGTGCGCCGAATTGTCTGAAAACTCAGAGTTGTAAGTATCATCTCTATTGGGAGATGGGCAGTTGAAGTCCGCTTTGAAATCTCTATCGCCTAGAGCTCTACTGACAGCAAGCTCACCACAGACTCTAGATATGTGTATTATTCGTTGTGGAGCAGCTTTGCATTCCTTCATAGAACGTTCGCTATCAGTGAAAGAAGCACTGCTAGATGGGTAACGTAAGCAACGTTTTAGAATACCAATCACATCTTGATCGTGAAAGTCCATTCGTCGAAGTTGTCCTATAGGAATCTCCGTTTCAGTTGTTATCCAGCCATTTGCATTTTCGATTCGGGTACGTTCTATATCTGCTGATGGAGAGTGAACTGTGGTTACCTCCTTCCAGAAACAATGCTGTAGAGGTCCGTTCTCGCTACTCCTTTCTACAGAAGACTGATCAGCAGTATCCGTATCCATTTCAAGCGGTTCCCAGCAATTATCAGAAAGGTACGAAACTTCATCATCTACTGATCGACAAATGAAGCCTCTACAGTCACCGAGACTTGCAATAACTAAGTTCTCGTTTGCTAACATTGCCACAAGTGCCGTTGCTCCTGACTCCCACTCTCTACCTTCCTCTTGACAAAGATTGCAAAAAGCTACATCCAACTTTACGATAGCTTTGCGCAATATCGATTCCATTTTGATTGGACTGAGCGATGACGTATCATCGCTGATACCATAGTTAGTATCTTGAATGTTTTCGATTCTTAGTTCATCGTGTATATAGCGTTCTAACTGCTCTACTGCAAACCTGGCTCCCTGGTTGCCGCAATGCCCGTCAAAAATACCAAAAAGCCCTACACTATGATCGGTTATTTCCTCCTTCCACAGAGTTTGTGGTGGTGTACCATACGAACTCGAATCAAATGCGTTCAACAAGTCATTGGTGATCAAATAAGCGTCTTCGTTCGATTCCCGGACACCGCATTCTGAAATTGCGCCAATCTCCCAACGCAAGGATGATTTACTATCTGTCGTGTCATCGGAAAGACTCCCGCCATAGCTCCCATAAGCTTCGGCGGCCGTTTTGTTCAGTCGAGATGCCTTCTTCGGAATATAAACCTTGTCTAATATAGACCCCTGTATGAGTAGTGGATCAGCGCATCCTCCTCTTACGAAACCAGTTGTCGATGGATTTAAAATATCAAGGCGATCGCATGTTTCTTGCGGCACTGAAGGAAATAGCTGTTGCTCGATGGGAGATTTTATCGGGTCAAATTGGGATCGATCTACTGAAGCAAATGGCGAATAATCTGAGGATTGATTTTGGTTCGTTTCATCATCTCTTGTACTTTTCCTTATAGAAGGTGGAAGGGAGGGTAAATGACTATTGTCTGATGGTTCTTGATCTTGTTGGCGCCGAAGATGTGGCGGTATATATTTTGGCTTGTTACGTTGATGTGGCGGGATATATTTGCCACTGCTATCAGAAGATTTTGGTCGATTTATTTCAGAAGCTTTCGATAATACACTCTGCAGCGCATCATTTAGCGGACTTGATTCCGGTGCGGATGCTTTCGTCTTCAATTGTTCTATGGATTTAAAGTTTCCTGTGTTCACAGCTGGAATAAAGCCTTGGACTGGAGGTGGAATCAAAACCCGTAATGGTGGACTAGAAGATTCTGGAGACAATCGTAAATTGCTCGGCGAGGGTTCTCGAAAAGCGAAGGGATGGTGCCCATAGTCCATGTCGCTTGTTTCTGGTGTTGATGATAGTGATACTGATTCGGATGTTGTTCTCTTTATATCTATTCGGCGTTTTAGCGTTATCCTACCATGACCATGAGAAAGTGTCTGGTGTAGTGAAGGACTAGTGGAAACAAGACGTTGAAGATGTTTTTCTGACGAGCTCTGAGGAATCATCGATCCAGATTCTACCAAGCTTGAAGACGACAAGTGACGGCTAGAGCGGGATCCCAATAACATGCCACTTGGCTTTTCGTCATCCAAGATATCCCCATTACTGGATGTTGATCCAACAACATCTATAAAATTGCGCATAAAAGAGGCCAAAGATCTATGAAATTGAAAAATCCATTCCTTCATTTCTGTTGGATTCTGCCCTTTCAAAATCAGAGTGTCAATCAAGTCCTGATCTGATTCACCATCATCCATAGCTAGTAATTCAAAAGAGTTATGACCGTATTGTTGCTCGGCCGTTCGAACACCTCCCACGCAATCCATAAAAACTCGTTTCTCCCATATACAGGTATTCTTATCGGACGATAGAAAATCACTCGATGTCAGAGGATGAAGACCTGGGCGAACCATCGGTGACTTGCTAAGGTCTTTGGCCGAGCTTCTTCGTCGGGATAACATAACAGACTGCGACGGCTCTGCGTTATCAATAATAGATGATGGATTATTTGTACTGATTCTACTACCAAGCTTTGTAGCATTTTCATTGTATGACCTGCTAAGAGAGTGATTATTGATGTAATGATCATCTCCCGCCGTGTGCTTGCTTTTTTCCCTCTCTGCCGCCGCTTCAGGGCTATTTCCATCATTCGCGTGTCTGTAAAAGTATAAAATTCCGTCCTCCAATACACAAAATTTGGCTCTCCATAAATGTCCGTCTTGGGGGTCGTAAAAGTCTTGGGGAATGATTGACTCCCCAGTAGTGTGTGTTGTTGATGACGAATTGAAAGTAGACTTGTCGAATGACAACGGGCTTTCTGATAGTAGTGCACTTGCGGGTTGTTTTGGATGTGCGGAATCATGGAACGAGGGCACACAATCTTGGTCTGATGATGATCTATTGTTTGTCGGAATAGGTCGTCTTGCCGTCTTCGTTATACCTGGTATATTGATGCTACTAGATACAGCTTCTTGGTGGGGGTTGAACGTTAATGGACGAACTGCTGTCGATGTCACTGCAGATTGTGTTTTCTTCTTTTCGGCGTTGATAAAATTCTCCTCTATTCTACTTGCATCACCTAATGACTTAGTTTCTCCTCCTGATTTGTTCATTGCTGTCTCTGCATCGTCGATATTGTTCTTTTTTAGGTCGATCCCAAAAAATGCAGCCCCTAACTCCAATCCCTGTTGAATTGGATTTTTGAAGACATTTTTCTTTTGTTCTAAGCGTGGAGGCGAGAAAGCAGATTGTTGGCGTAAAGTTATTGGTTCAATAGATTCTGCAGTGTCGGGGGTCGAAATTAGGTGTGCGGGAGAGGGGGTCACTGCTGCAGTCGAATAATTGCTGTGTTGATCAGATTGGGCATCAAAAATTGTACCCGGCATATCAGGTAATTCTGGAGCTGTAATTGGATCAATGTCATAAACTGATTTCCCATAACCCTGTAGCTCTCCCACGTTTCGATGGGGATGATTCGAACGTTTATACAAATATCCACTGTATGTTATGCTTGACATCGTAACGCGATCCCCAACTGACTGGTTTCTAAAATAATTTAGTTTTCAAAGCGATAAGTGGCAAGCAATGGATTTATGCATACAAGTTACAAAATAGAGCAATATGTGTGAATTTATCAAAGATTTTTATTGGAAAAGAAGAGATTCGAGTTTTAAAAGAATGAGAACTTACCTATAATACCGAGATGCAGGAGAGAGTTCGGCTTTGCGCATAAGGAAGGAAGAGGAGCGGCCACCACCGTAAGACTGTGACATCCACATTGTTTGTTGTTGCTCGCTCATAATGTTAGTGCTCTCAAAGATGCTTCCACTATTGCTTCTGATTCTACTTTTGGCACCGTGATCATTGACAAGATTGCTATCATCGGTATTCTCGGGATTTCCATCCCGAAAAATATCGGGATGCGCTCTTAGATCTGTTTTGATGCCATCTTGCTCGGTATTCATGATAGATTGTGATTCGATGAAAATATATTATCAACAGATTTGACTCATGATTGTCTTGCTTCGGTAAATAATACCTGATACTGGCAAGTTCCGCGTCGATTTCAATTGAAAAGGAATGAAAATCTAAAGATCACAGCATTCCATTATTAGAAAGTATTTTTTTCGTTGCAACATGTATCGTTTCATGTCTCCTTAATTTTACGCGGTGTCTCGTACTCAACGCTGTAGTCGCGCGAACCGTTGTTTTTTGTTCTGGTTGTTTTTGTGCTGGTAAAATTCGTTTCCTGTCAATGAAGGCAAAACATCTCGAGATAAGATAAGGAACGTCGTCGATTGTGAATGTTATCTCCACTGGCAACAGCATTCTTCGGTAGACCTAGATATCATCATTTTCATTGATACAAACATTGCATAAGGTTTGAAATTGACTACCACTGAAAAACATCAGTATTCTCGAACATAGATTTTATAAACCATGTCTTCCGCCAGCACAAGAATCTCCGGCGATAGTGGAAATGGAGGTGAAGGGGGGAGTTCAAATACTAATTTTGGAACGACAACGAATGGTGCAGTAATTGCACCCACTCCACTAAAGAACTCGCACTCGCCTAGTTTAGCGGGGTCTGTGATTGAGGCCTCGGATGGTGGAATCATTGGAGATGGCACAAACAAACTGTTGATTCGGATTCAAAACATAGCCTCAACAGCAAATTTTGGAGTGCGCCTTGACTTGAAAAAAATTGCTTTGAAATGCCGGAATACAGAATTCAATCCCCGTCGATTCGGTGCTGTAATAATGAGACTGCGAGAACCGCGAGCAACTGCATTGATGTTTGCATCTGGTAAAATATGTGTCACAGGGGTTAAGTCAACACACAACGCTACATTAGCCATGAAGAAATTCCATTACATCATCGAACGCATTGGTTTTCAGCCAAAAGAAAAAATGGATTTTAAGGTTCAAAATATTGTTGGCACAGCTGATTGCGGATTCCCGATCCGTCTGGAAGGTTTGGTCAATGCGCATAGTGTTTTTGCCTCGTATGAGCCTGAATTATTTCCAGGTCTCATATATCGCCTGGTCAGTCCCAGAGTCGTCTTTTTGATATTTGTTTCGGGAAAAATCGTTATCACGGGAGCCAAGAAGGAGTCGGATCTTGCAAATGCCCTGACAAAACTCTATCCCGTATTGGTTGAGTATAAGAAGGTGAATGTGGCTACTTTTCCTTCTGTTGCACAGGGAAACAATAGTTTGGGCAATGATACACCGCAACAACAGGGGCTTCTGAAAGATAAGGGATCGGGATCAAACGCTGAAGAAGTATGACAGAAAACTTTACGAAAACAGGAATTGAATTAATTCTTAGTACATCGCCTCCAGGTTTCGTTCAACCCTCGTTGCATTTAAATAATATACAAGTCTTGCTTTGAACAGAGTTATAATAAAAAAAATCTATTTCTATTGATCTCCAATTCCTTTATTTCACATCAAAACCTTCCTCTCGTAAACATAATTTATGCGCTTCGATCAATTTCTGACATTCTGGGTCTTCTTCCCCTCGAAAGACAACACATTCATCGCGTGCCTTCTTCGTCTCAGGACAACAACTTTCGGAAAAGAAACGCGACCATATGTAGAATAAAGCACGATGTGGCAGAGCAAAAATGAGAATAATAGGAAAAGCAGAAAATCAAACACCAACGTCGTGACTGTCGTACCAGCAAATGGGCTTTCCGGTTTTTATGCCCACTTTTTTCTGCGGTTTGCTAGCTTCCTGATAGTAGTTTAGGTTCAAAAATATTATCGACGGAATTTCGTGGTTAAGTTTCTGGAGGAATTAATTTCAAAAGACAACTTTGATTGGAACAACATTGGAGAATTTTGGACTTACTGGTGCCGGTGTAGAAGGCGGCACAGGTGTGGAATTACCTTGACCCATCGTGCTTTGATTTTATCTTGAATTCGTTTTTACCTCCAAAGAATTGCAATGAAGTGCTTCCACGTCGACTAACAAAATGGATTTGTTACTCTAAAACAGTGATAGTGAGAATGTAATATGGTAACATTCATGTGATTTTGATGAGCAAGTCGAAAATTCTTCTCTCATCCTGCGAAACCACTTGTTGAAAAAAGGGCAGGATGACGAGATTTTCCCCCAAATGCTAGGGAAGGGGGAAGACCCGTGATCTCAAAT
>Ga0115013_10002401_pt1 | contig 10443 bp, 12 predicted proteins | sample SouAtlMetagenome_2_FD_88686 | JGI IMG/M metagenome (GOLD analysis project Ga0115013, IMG submission 88686) | Marine eukaryotic phytoplankton communities from Atlantic Ocean - South Atlantic ANT15 Metagenome | ecosystem: Environmental > Aquatic > Marine > Oceanic | place: South Atlantic Ocean... | reverse complement strand
TTCTGATTTATGTGATCGTTTACCATCTAATATTTTAAACAAAAGAAATCTTGAATCTTTAATTCATTGTGGCGCCCTTGATGAATTTTCTGAGAATAATAACAGAGCTCAACTTTTCTCTGATCTTGAAAATGTAATGGAATGGGCCTCGTCACGTAATCGAGATCGCCTAACTGGTCAAGGAAATTTATTTGACTCAATTAGTGATAAAGAAAAAGATTTTTCTTTATCTCAACAATCGAGAGTTGATGATTATTCATTAATTGAAAAGCTTAAATTAGAAAAGCAACTTCTAGGCTTTTATTTATCAGATCATCCTTTAAAACATCTTGCGATGCCTGCTAAATTGGTTTCTCCTATTAGTATTTCTCAATTAGAAGAATCTAAAGATAGAGCTAAGGTTTCTTTAGTTGGAATGATTCCTGAATTAAAGCAGATTACTACAAGAAAAGGAGATAGAATGGCTATTGTCCAATTAGAAGATCTATCTGGAGGTTGCGAAGCAATAGTATTCCCGAAAACCTATTGTAGATTATCCGAATTTCTACTTACTGATACGAGGCTATTAGTTTGGGGCACTATCGATAAAAAGAGTGATAAAACTCAATTAATTATTGATGATTGCAGAGAAATTGATAATTTAAAATTACTTGTTATAGACCTTGATAGTTCCCAAGCCTCTGATATACGAATTCAAAATACGATAAGAGATTGTTTAGTCAAATTTAAACCTGAAAGAGACAAATGCGGAATAAAAATTCCTGTATTAGCAGCGGTTAGGAATAATCAAAGTGTAACTTATGTTAAATTTGGAGATCAATTTTGCGTTGGAGATATTTCTGGGGTTTCTAAATTACTTACTGATAAATCTTTTAAGGTTAATTTGAAATCGTTGGTTGCCTAATTTACTTTTTCTCTTCAAAGTTTTGAGATGCAGGCCTAAAAGCAGCTTTTGCTCTTTCAATATTCAAAGGAATATTTTCTAATCCAAAAAAACTTCCTGGGTCTTTGTCCCAACTAGCGGATAATATTCCAAAACTCAGACCACCTAATCCTAGTAAGAAGAATAATGCTGATATTGCAATTGTTGAGGATGGAGGTATTTCAGCTATATTTTTTGTGACGATTATATAGCTAATAACAAATACTGACATACCTAGCATTGTTGGTATTCCTGCAGTAAAAAAGATTCTTCTAGCCATCCTATCTGCTACATATTTTGGGATGCCAGTTGATTGTTTTACTTTTTGGGTTGGTGTGGGAATATTTTTTTCTATATTACTAAAAGATTTAACCTCAGATATTTTTTTCCTTTTTGAATAATTTTTCTTTTTACCTTGTTTTTTTTTCATTAATGGAATTCATCCTCTAATTCCAATCTTTTTAATAAGATCTTGATAGTTTTGTGAATTTTTACCTTTTATGTATGATAATAATCTTTTTCTTTTTCCTATCATTTTTAATAAGCCTTGCCTAGAGGCATAATCATGAATATTTCCTTGAAGATGATCACTTAATTTAGCAATTCTTTCAGATAACATTGCAACTTGTACCTCAACAGAACCTGTATCTGTTGCATGCATTTGATGAGATTCAATTAGTTTTTGTTTCTCAGCTGTATCGAGTGCCATAAATTTTTTCTACCTTTTTTATATTTTACTACGTTAATGGTCTAAATTACTATTTGTTCTTATCTAAAAAATTCATAGCATTCTTTAATAAATATTCAAAAGAAATTGATTTATCTTCTAAGGTTAAATTTTTTTGTTTAATATCTTCAATAAGTTTTGGAAATAAGTTTTTAATTTCCTTTTTAGAATAACTTAAGGACTGCAAAGTTAAATCTATATCAGCAAAAATAGAATTTAATTCTTTATTCTCAACTTGAATATTATCATTATCCAAAATTTCTGTTTCGATTTGTTTAGTTTTTATTTTGCTCTTCAATTCAAGAATTATCCGTTCGGTCATTTTTTGCCCAATTCCTTGAACAGATCCTATTCTTTTTTTATCATTTTCTTTAATAGCGTTTATTATTTGATTTAAAGATAATTTATTTAATAATGACATACCTATTTGAGAGCCAATTCCCTTAATATTAAGAATTTCTATAAAGAAATCTCTTTGATCCTTCGAAGTAAAACCAAAAAGCAAATCTGAATCTTCTTTTTTGATGTGTTTTAACCAGAGTGTTATTTCTTTCTCAGAAATTTTACCTGTATTAATATTTAAAATAACAGTTTCTAAGGTCTGAATTTCGTAGCCAAGTCCATGACAATTTATTAATACATAAAATTTATTGTTAGCTTGCCAGGAACTTACTAATTCTCCTTTTATCCAACTAATCAATTAACCACCATCAACCTGACAACCTAGAAGAGCACCAGCTGTACCTCCTGCTGGGATTGCCCAAAATCTATCTTTTCCTCTGGAAGATGAAAGTGCTATTCCTGCTCCAAGCAGACCACCTATAACTGATCCTTCACTACAGTCATTGTCATCTATGTTTTTAGCATTATCTCCTCCACAAGGGATTTCTACATCTATTTCGTAATTTCTGACATAACCTGGATTTGATTTTGTTCCAGGAATATATTCTTCTCTATATTCTGTTCTAGTACATGTTATGGATTTAGGTGTCGTTGCCTTAACTTGAAGAAATGGATAAAAGCTTAAAATTCCTAATAATAAAAGTTTCATTACAAATCTACTTTTTTTTTATTTTAAATCCTTTTTAGTATTTTGCTAGTAGACATAATAGTTCCTAACAAAACAAGAAATGAGCCAATTATAAAGTTTATATTAATCATTTCATTGAAGAATAAAATGCCCCACAAAGAGCCAAAAAATACTTGTAAATAATTTATAGTAGCTGCTTCTGAAGTTGGTAAATTCTTTATTCCAATTGTTAAAAATGTTTGCCCAGCCTGCGTAAAAATACTTATTCCCATTATCCAGATAAAATCATTAATAGTTGGAGTGACCCAATTAAAAAATAGAATAGGTGATAATGTGATAACCGAAACTAATGGAAAATATTTAATAATTACGAAAATATTTTCTTTTAGTGATAGTTTCTTAACAGTAATGTAAGCCAGAGAGGTTGATATAGCTCCAAGAAATGCTAAAAATACAGCCAGCTTTTCTAGCTCAATGTTTAAATTTGATAATTGATATGGATTTAAGATTATTATTATTCCTAGCCAACCCGTTAGAGATGCAATAATTAAATTTCTTGTAACTTTTTCATTAATTAAAATACTTGCAAAAATTGAAATAAAAATAGGGTAAGTATATTGTATTACAGTAGAAATGTTTAGAGGCATATTTCTAATAGCATAAAAGATACAAACCAAAGCTATTGTCCCTAATAGCCCCCTTAAAATTAATAATGGTTTATTTTCACCCCAAGGATTTAAATTTCTTTTTTTAATTATAAAAGAGGTTATTGACAAGCTAAATAAAGATCTAAAAAATACCAATTCATATATTGGTATTCTGTTATCAATTTTCTTCACACAAAGAGTCATAAGGCTGAAGAAAAATGAGGCAAAGATTAAATTAACTTTATAAATTGATTTATTATTTTGATTGAAGAATTTGATTAGCATTACTAAAAATATTTTTATTATGAAAATTAGTAGATTCTTTTAAAATAGTGATCTATAACGTAATTAAATTTAGGACTTTTTTTAATAGATAAATGGTACCTTCTATACATCCAAGAACTATTCAGGAGGTTAAAGATAAAGCAGATATTGTTGATGTTATTTCTGAGCATATTGTCTTAAAGAAAAAGGGAAAAGAATTTGTTGGGATATGCCCTTTTCATGATGACAGCAAGCCATCCATGACAGTCTCTCCTGCTAAACAATTTTATTATTGCTTCTCCTGTGGGGCTGGAGGTAATTCTATAAAATTTTTAATGGAGTTTACTCGTAACAATTTTACCGACGTTGTTCTCTCCTTAGCAAAAAAAAATAATATTAATGTAATAAATGTTGATGGCCCTCAACAAGAGATATATAAACAACAGTTATCTAGAAGAGAGGAACTTTATAAGATTCTTCGATTATCAAAGGATTGGTTTAAGTCTCAACTAAATAATGCTTTGGGGAAGGAAGCGCTTCATTATTTGACTACAAAAAGAAATTTAAATATTAAAAATATTAATGATTTTGAATTAGGTTATGCTCCTAATTCATGGAATGATTTATGCAATTATCTTTCAAAAGTTGAGAAATTTCCAATTAATTTAATATTAAGTGCAGGTCTTATAGTCTCAAAGGAAAATTCTGATAAGGTTTATGATCGTTTTAGAAATAGATTGATCGTTCCTATCTTTGATATGCAAGGTCGAGTGGTTGCTTTTGGAGGTAGATCTCTTGATGGTCAGGATCCTAAATATCTAAACTCTCCCGAATCTGAAGTCTTTGAAAAGGGTAAAATGTTATTTGCGTTTGATAAGGCATCTAGTAATATCAGAAAAAAAGATAAGGCTGTTGTAGTAGAGGGTTATTTCGATGTTATTTCACTTCATTCAAAAGGGATTACAAATTCTGTGGCTTCTCTCGGTACAGCCTTAAATAAATATCAAATCTCGCAGTTATGTAGATTTAGTGATGGCAAAAATATAATAATTAATTTTGATTCTGATAATGCAGGAAGATTAGCTACAAAAAGGGTTATAAATGAAGTTGAAACTTTATCACTTCATGATCAAATTAATCTAAAAATAGTTGAAATAAAATCTTTTAAAGATCCTGATGAGTATCTTAAAAGAAATACTCCAGAGGACTATTTTAATTTAATAGATAATGCTTCTTTCTGGATTGATTGGGAGATAGATCAAATTTTTGATAATAAAGATTTAACTAAGTCTGATATTTTTCAGAATGTTATTTCATCTTTAGTTAAGTTATTAAGTAAGCTACCTCAATCTGCTACTAGAACTCACTATTTACAAAAAGTCTCTGAAAGATTAAGTATGGGCCAAGCGAGATTAGCTATTAAATTTGAAGAAGATTTAAGAAAACAAGTTAAAGGATTTCGTTGGCATGGAAGATCTAAAAAATTTGAGCAGCCAAATGAAATTAACCAACGTGAAAAAAATGAATCAGAAATTATTTATTACTATCTTCATTGTCCTGAATACAGACTTTTTATTCGGGAAGAATTGATTAAAAGAGAAATAGAAAAATTCAATACAGAATATATTAGTTTTATATGGGAATCTATTTCAATAATAGAAGTAAATACTTTAGGTTTAAATTATCTGAATGATATTAAAAATTCTAATGATAATAAATTAAATGAAAAATTTCTTTCAATTAATTTAATTTCGTTATTGCCTGATCACCTAGCTATTAATAATTCAGAGTTCATAAATAAAATTAATAATTTTATTAATCCAGATGAATTATTTTTAACAACTTTAAAAAATGCTAAACATAATCTTTTAGGAACTTTATCTCTTCTGGAAAGATATAAATCATTAAAAAGGTGTAGACACCTTATTGAATCTTGGGGTTCTCAAAGACTTAAAACTTTAGAAAACTGTATTTCTATTTTAATAGATAACTCCTCCCTAGAAAATTCTAATTCTAATAAAGAAATTGAGGATGTCTTTAGAGATTTAAATGCTGATGCTATAAAATTTCAAGAATTATATTACATGGAAAGAAAGCATATCAATCTTCTTGATAAACAACGTTGCGGAAATTTTTCCTCTAACAAATAAATATTTAATAACTTATAAACAATAACTTTTCAGTATTTCCCTAACTTTTTTTGGTTTGTCTTCCATAACATAAGCTTCTAATTCTTTATCATAATTTCCAGATATTCTTACGGAAGACTTTAAAGCTTTTACTTTTCCTCTATTAATTTTATCTTCTATATTTTTAATTACTCCTGTAGGTTTGTTGTTATTACATGACTGGGCTAAATGTGTGGCCTCATGTCTTAAAGCTCTTCTTATATAAAGTTTTGTTTTGTGATTATCGTAACTTTTATCTTCTTTATATCCTCCTAATTGTTTGGCATTTTTAGTGCAAATAACGATTGATTTTTCTTTTTTTTTATAAAAACCAACAAACTTTTTATCTATAAGACAAAGAGCTGTATTTTCTTCTATTGAATGATTTGATTTGTTTATTAACTCTATTATTTCTTTATCAAGAGTGTTTAAAAATAATATAAATTCCATTTTGCTATTTTTATCTCGTTATATTTGGAATCTTTTTAATATCTGTCGTAGATCCGGGACTTAATAAGTTTCTATTCATTGACCATCTTTGTGGTTTTTTTGCAATTGCCCATGTAATTGCTTCATTATTAAATTTTTTATTCAAGGAGTCAATTGTTCTCATAAGAAGTCTTGCTTTCTTTGAATCTTCTTGAGATTCGTAATTGATAATTGATTGCTGTAAATATTTGCAATTAGTTAAATCCTGCATTAAAACCCCGGCTTTTGATAATTTATATTCCGGAGTATAAACCTCTTTAGATAATTCAACTACTATTTTTAAAATAGTACTTGTATTATCTGTCGCATTCGTAAGTTTTTTATAAGCGCTTTTTTGATAAGCATGATTTGAATAATGACTTGTTCTTGCAAATATAGTGATAGTAGATGATTTTAAGTTTTGACTTCTCATTTTCTCGGATGCTTTTATTGCATAAATTGCTAATGCTTGAGTCAAATCTTCTAATTTTGTGATTGGTTTGCCAAAGCTCCGACTTACTTGAATCTCTTTCTTTTGCTTCTTAATTGTTTCTATCGGAAGACATTTATTACCTTTTAATTCTAATTGTAATCTTTTCCCTACGATCCCTAATTTCTTAATGATTTTATTTTCATCTGCATCTCTTAACTCTTTTGCATTTTTAATCCCTTTGCTTTGCAACCAAATAGATGTTTGTTTCCCAATACCCCAGATCTTTTCTACACTAATTTTTCTTAAGTAATCATTTTCATTATTTATTCTAACTAAATCAAATATTCCTGCTGAAGAATCTATATTCTTAGCTAACTTATTGGCAATTTTTGCTCTTACTTTGTTTTCTGCTATTCCTATTGTTAAAGTTATTCCTAGATTTTGATATATTAAGCACCTTACTTTTCTCGCCCAAGGATTTAAATTCTTATCTTTAGGTCTAAGAATTGATACGAAGGCTTCATCAATAGAATAAATCTCTATCTCTTCAGAACAATCCTTTAATAAATTCATTAATCTCTTGCTCATGTCACCATAGAGCGAGTAATTTGAACTTAAAACGACTACCCCTAAGCTATTCAAGCTTTCTTTGACTTTAAAATAAGGAATTCCCATTTTTATTTTCAAAGCACGAGCTTCAGGACTTCTTGCGATAATGCATCCGTCATTATTAGATAATATTACTAATGGTTTTTTCCTTAAATGCGGGTTAATACTTTGTTCACATGATGCGTAGAAATTATTGGCATCTATAAGAGCCATTGCTTCATTACTTGAGTTTTTGCTTCTCATAAGTAACTATGTATTGAATAGATTACAACCCCCCAAATCTGTATATCAATATGATTTTTAAAATTGAAGTCTGGATACTTATTATTTTCTGCTTTTAAATATAATTCATTATTTTTTATGGATAATCTTTTTATTGTAAATTCTCCATCTATCATTGCAATGATAATATTACCTGGTTTCGCAGTTAAACTTTTATCTACTATTACTAAATCTTTATCTTTAATTCCTGAATTTATCATTGAATCACCTTTAACTCTAAGAAAAAAAGTACTAAAAGGGTTAGATATTAAATGCTCATTCAAATCAATATTCTCCTCAGTATAGTCATCTGCAGGAGAGGGGAAGCCTGCTGAGATCGAATCACTTAATAATGGAATTTTCACCTTTTTAAAAGTTAAATCAGAAGAACGCAAAGCTATAGAATATAGTACATATATACTATATATTATAGTTTTGGAATTGTGTCTGCTTTTAAAGTTTTATATATTAATCTTAAATCTTTTGCTTCAGATTCGATGATAGGGGGATTTACTGGAAATAGAAATAGCTCTATAAATTTGTTCGAGTAGAATTAATCTTGCAAGTTCATGAGGAAAAGTAAGAGGAGAGAGGCTTAGTAGAAGATTCGATTTATTTTTAATATCTAATGGAATTCCATCGGCATCTCCTACAAGAAAAGCAATTTTTTTATTTTTAAAATTCAAAAGTAAGGAAGTGAGTTCAATTGAACTAAATGGTTTGCCTTCTTCTGTAAGGCAAATAATGATGTTATTTAATCGTATATTATCTATGTTAAAACTCTTAGATTCATTAATAATAAGTTCAGGCATTCTTTTTTTATATTGTTTAATTCCTTCTCTTATCCAATTTTTCTTTATTTTACCGATAGCAAAAATTGATAGTCTATTAGCCTTAAGCATGGGGGGGGATTTTTTTTTCTTTATTCATCAAGAAGATAATTAAATTCATCATATAGCTCATCTTCGATAGAAAGATATTTTGAGGAATTGGTTATTCTCGAATTTATATTATGTAAACTCTCCTCACTTTTTTTTAATAATTCTAGTGATTCTGTTGTCTCAGTTGTATTCTCAGAATTATCAATTATGGAATAAAAAATTTTAGAAGGTTCTTCAAGCCTAGTATCCTTATAAGATTCTTGAGGTTTTTCACTCGAATTATTATTGGTACCCAATTTGTTTTTTTTTATAAATGTATTGAGTTTACCTAAATTTCTTTTTGATAGGCCCATACAATTTTAATATAGATATTAAATATATATTTAATTTAAACATATTATTTCTATTTTGGATGAATTTTAAGAGCCATCATCAAAAAAAAAGATTTGGTCAACATTGGTTAGTAAATAATATGATATTGGAAAAAATAAAAGAAGTATCCGAACTAGAAAAAAATGATTTTATTCTAGAAATTGGTCCAGGGAAGGGAGCTTTAACTTCGAAGTTACTAGATTCGGATATTAGTAGATTACATGCTGTCGAGTTAGATAAAGATTTAATTGAGCTTTTAAATAAAAAATTTAAAAATGATGAAAAGTTTTCACTTCAACAAGGAGATATTCTTTCAATAAATCTTGCTTCATTAAATAAAAAAATTACAAAAGTGATCGCTAATATTCCATATAATATTACAAGCCCAATATTGGATATCTTTATAGGTAGATTAGGCCAAATTAGTCATAATAATTACAAGAAAATAATATTCCTAATGCAAAAGGATGTTGTAGATAGGATTTTATCTAAAAATGGCGATACGAATGCTGGAGCTATGAGTGTGCGGATGCAACTAATATCGAAGATAAAAAGAATATGCGATGTACCTCCATCTTCTTTTAACCCACCTCCAAAAGTATTTTCTTCTTTGGTTGTTTTTGAACCCTTGATGCCTGAAAAGAGGTTAGATATTAAATTAGAGAAATATATAGATAAACTTCTTAAGATTTCATTTGGCTCAAGAAGAAAAATGATAAGAAATACTCTTAATTCAATACTTTCAGAGGATGAGATGAAAAAATTATCAGAATCATCAGAAATTTGCTTTAATTCAAGACCTCAAGATATTTCAATTGTAGAATGGATTAAGCTTGCAGAGGATTGCATTAAAATAACAAAATAGATCTAGCCAAATGTCAAAATTATTTAAAACTAAAATTTGTGTTAAATCACCAGCAAAAATAAACCTCCATCTTGAAATTATTGGGAAAAGAGAGGATGGATATCATGAATTGGCAATGATTATGCAGAATATTGATCTTTCTGACTATATTCAATTTGAGAATAATCAAATAGGCAAAATTGAATTAAATTCTGATAACAAAGATCTAAGTCTGAATGATGATAACTTAATAGTAAAAGCAGCTAAATATGTAAAGGAAATTTCAAAGAATAATGAGCTAGGAGCTAATATTTTTTTAAATAAAAATATTCCTATAGGTGCTGGATTAGCAGGTGGTTCTAGCAATGCAGCCTCGACAATACTTGGACTTAATAAATTATGGGATTTAAAACTTGATTACGAAACTATTCTCTCACTTTCAACAAAATTAGGTTCAGACGTACCTTTTTTTGTTAATGGAGGATGTCAAATTTGTTTTGGAAGAGGGGAAATTCTAGAAAAAATAAATTCAAAATTTGATTATGGTGTAATACTTTTAAAAAATCCAGATATTTCAATCTCAACTCCTGCTACATATAAAAGATATAGTAGTGAATTTTGTTCAGGATTTTATGAGGAATCTGCAAAAACAACAACCATTAGAAATAACTTAAGGGTAAATGGATTTAGTAATCTAAAATTTTCAGGTCAGAAAATAAAAGTAAAAAATGATTTGCAAGAAGTCGTTGAGAAAGAAAATGATTCTGTTAAAAATGCATTAAATTTACTTTCAAATTTACCAAATTGTTTTTCATAT